>Ga0315298_1004432_pt1 | contig 21003 bp, 16 predicted proteins | sample WHS_1_MG_FD_203077 | JGI IMG/M metagenome (GOLD analysis project Ga0315298, IMG submission 203077) | Extremophilic microbial mat communities from Washburn Hot Springs, YNP, Wyoming, USA - WHS_1_MG | ecosystem: Environmental > Aquatic > Thermal springs > Hot (42-90C) | place: USA: Wyoming...
GCGAGCAATTGGGAATTGATCGCGAACGATTATTTGCTCGCTCGTACATATCGGACAGCTTTCGTAGAACCGCTCGATCGTTGGATTTTGTCCTCTCTTTCCAGCCGCTTGAGAAGGCGATAAGCTTGCATAGAGCCCAGATGGCATAGCTCAGCCACCTCCTTTCGGCTGACAGAGCCGAAACGGTCAATGTACTGCAGAACCATCTGCTCTTGCTGGATGGGCTCAAAGCCCCTTCGCCGGACATAAGCGGAGGGAACGCCCAATCGGCGATAGGTGGCGGCAGAAAGGTGGTACGTACGCCCCTTGCGTTCGCCCCGGGCTTCCACCAGGCCAGCTTCCACAAGCTGCTCCAGCACGGCGCGGGTATCAGGCTCGGGCTTTTGCAAGAGTCTGGAAGCCTGCGGGGTGGTGAGGCTTCGCTCCTGCCACAGGGCATTGAGGATGAGCAACTCGTCTAAGCCGAGGATGCGTCCCGCCTGGCTTTCCTCCACCACCAGCCGAACAAACTGGAGATTAGCCTTCCCGCCAGGGAGGACCAACACCACATCGGTGGGTGTGCTGCGCTCGTAGGAAGGAGCCGGGCGACCGTTGCGCAGTTGCTCAGTGAAGATGGTGTCAATACCTCGTCCCGTGCGTTCCACGATGCCGGCGCGCTTGAAGGCATCAGCGAGGAGCGGGTTGCGGGGCCGGGGTGGGGTCACCAGGATATTATCCAGATGCACGCCTTCGGGAAATCCTCCCGGATTGGAGATCACCATGTGGTCGTCACGCCACTGGATATGCACCGCTCCCAGGCGGGTGTAATCCCGATGCACCATGGCGTTGGCGACCGCCTCGCGGAAGACGCGTTCGGAGTATTCCGGAACACCCACGCGGAAAAGTCCCACCATGACCTCTTCTTCCTGATAGCGTGCTCGGAACCGCTGCAAGACCCCCTCCATCACCCGTAGCAGCGGCCAGCGGAAAAACTCGTTGACCTGGATATCCTGGCCGCGGAGGACCTGGAAGGCGACCTCATGGGTTGGCAGAAAGCGCCGCAGAGCTTCTTCTTTGCCGAAAAGGAGCAAGCCTAGGGCACGGACGCGTGTGACTTCGTGGTTGGCTTCCACAGCGCCCAGGGCTTTGGCCAGCTCTTGATCGGGTAGGTTCAGCAGCGTCGTATCCCCTTGTCCCAGGCTTTCCCGCACGAAGCGGCGGAAGCGCTCAAACTCCAGGGGATCCAGGTCCTCCCAGCGTGCCTCTGGGACTATCAGAACGGAGTAATCCAAGACGCCGCGGCTGGCAAGCATGGACTGCATCTCGTGGAAGTGGAAGGGTAGGCACTGAGGCTTTCCCTGCCCTCCCAGGGCACGGCGCCTATAAATTCCATCCGAGGTCCCCACAGGATGGTGGGCACGAGGCACTTCGATCACCACCACCGGTTTGCCTTCATAGTCCATGATCTCCACATTGCATGACAGCGGTGGCTGCGTCCGGTTCGCAATCAAGGCCTGAAGCCGCCGGGGGTCTGTGGTACCGGCTTCGTGGCGGGGACGGGCCCCCGTTACCCGCTTATCGTCTTCCACACCAATAAGGACGAAGGCCTCTTGGGGAGTTGGGCGGTTTGCCATACAGACGACAGCTTCAATAAGGTCACGGTCGGAGAGAGGACCTCCTTCCTCCCCCTTGAACTCCACATTCAGGCTTTCCCCCTGCATAATCAGCTCTTTCAACCGCTCGATGTTCATTTCCGTAACCATCCTCTATCTACTGAACTTTATGCCAGCGGTTCAGCAGAAGCATATATGTCCCTTAGCACTGCCCGGCAGGCAGCCAGTGGCCGGGTGGCCCACCAGACGTGGAGCGTGTGCAGATGCCCCTTGCGTATGTTCTGGTCCTTGCAGGAATGTTCTGAAATCATCCCGATGGGCATCCCGTCGGTTTCGATCAGGCGACGAACCGTACAGTTCATCATTCTCGGACCTCCTTTTCGATTGCCTCCGGCCTAATCTGATAGTGCTCGATCCGAACTACCGGCTCCCAAGCCAAGCGGACCGGGTCCGGTATGGCCGTCAGTCGCGGCGTTCTCGCACAGTCAAAGACCACGTAGAGCCAATAATCTGCTCGGAGTCGTTCCGCGGTCTTGTACTCGTTGCGGGTCAACACCACCGGGCCTGTGCCGGCGCGTCCTTTGACCTCAATGAAGCGCACGCTGCCGCTTTCGGGATATCGTGAAAGAATGTCAAAGCCGCGGTCTTCGGCGGAGACATTTTCAGGCAGCCAACCACGCTTCCGCTCGTAGCGGATGGCTTCTTCCATAGCAATGCGCTCCACTTCTTTGTCGTGAATCATTGCCTCGAAGTTTTCTCGCTCCGGATGCGGGAGGACAAGGGCCGAACCTATGTGGACAAGATCAGCGATGGTCAGCTGTCTCTCCCGCTGGATCTCCTGGCGCCTGCGCTCCAGCCGTGCATTCAACTCGTCCAACCTTCGCTCCGCCTCACCAAGTGCCAGAGCCACATCCTCCCCTTGTTGCTGCCGCTGCAGGAGGTCCACAGCTTGTCGCTGCTGGCGGTCAATCAGGTTAAGAAGGCTCACGTCCACATGCCGGGCGATGGTATCCAATTCCTTCTGACGTTCCTGCTGGACTTGCTGAAGGAAAGGCTGGAGCCCGTTCTCCAGCAGGAAGCACTCAACTTCTTCGCGGTTAAAGATGATTGGTGGGTTTGCATCGATTTTGGCCTCTGCCGGGATTAGGTCCAAGAAGACAGTAGGCTGGCGCAACCGCATTTCCCCCGAATCAGTTACCTCAACGACGAAGAGCCGACGGTGCAACGTATGGCCGCGCCCATCAGCGATGGAAACTGCATAAACCTCTAAGCGGAAAGGCCCCGCGCTATGGAGGTCATAGAATGTTGCACCCCGGTGCAGGTCCGTCTGGACCCTCTCCCAGACTTCCTCGCGGACGGTCTCAAAGAGGGGGTGTCCAGGGGTCACCCATTCCAGGGTGGGATCTTCCCCGAGCCGCCTTTTGTCAAAGGTGATCCGGCGATACTCTCGCCCCAGCGGGCCAAAACGGGGCTCCAAACGTTCCCCGACGAGTTGCAGGGAACGCGGGATGCGCACTACGTTATAGATGCCGTTGCGACCCTTAGGCGTAGCAAGGCCAGCTACAGAAGCTGCCTCCAGGAAGAAGGCCTCCACCACCTCTGGAACGAGCCGTCGCTCTTTGGCCTCAGCCGTCCGACCCAAGATGGCCGATAGATTTAAATCCTTTTTGGCCAACCCTTCCAGAGTAGACTGGCAGATGCGGGCGAAGCGCTCGCGGTCGAAATCCCGCACAAGTCTTTCCAGTACGGCCTGTTGGGTAAGGCGACCCGCATAGAGGTCCCGAAAGAGCCTCTCCAGGTAGTTTGCAGGAACGATCTCTCCAATTACGTCAAAGACCTGGTCACTGCCCAGTTCGCGGCGGATCTCCCGCAAGCGTTCCAAGAGGTGTTCCAGGACTTGGCCTTCCCGCGTGTTAGCAGCAACAAAGTTGAAAATCAGACAGTCCCGCTCCTGCCCGTAACGATGGATACGGCCCATGCGCTGCTCGAGCCGCATGGGGTTCCAGGGGATGTCAAAGTTCACCATGAGCCAGCAGAACTGCAGGTTGATGCCTTCACCAGCGGCTTCGGTGGCCACTAAGACCTGAGCATCTTCGCGGAACTCCCGTTCGGCGTAGAGCCGGGTCCCCGGCTTGTCCCGATCGCCGATCTTCATACCGCCGTGAATCTGGGTGACTTGCAGTCGCCACTCCCGCAGGGTCGCCAACAGGTAATCTAATGTCTCCTTGAATTCCGTGAAGATAAGGAGTTTCGTCCTTGGATCCGCGAAGATGTTCTGGTCTACAAGAACCTCGCGAAGCTTAGCGAGTTTAGACAAGATTCCCTGCTCCTCCAAAGCGCGGGCCTTGTGCACTAAAGTCCTGAGTTCCCCGATTTCCCGCTGAATGGCTTGATGCTCTGATGGTAAAGAAATCTGCTCAACCTCCTCCTCCAGTTGGGCGATCTCGTCTTCGGGTAATTCGTCCATCTCGTCCAGGCGAGACAAGTCTGCCATGATCTCCAATTGAGGGCGGTGCAGGCGGTCCTCTAACTTCTGAAGGCGCCGCTCGAGACTCCGTCGGACAGCGTGAATGCTGGAAGCAAACCGGCGCTGATACATCGCCATGGTGAAGCCCAGGGCGCGCCCGCGAGCCGATGCATCCGCCGCCGCCTGGATGGATTGATCCTGCACGTAGCGGGTTAGGGCCGCGTAAAAAGCGAACTCCTGGCCATCCAGCTCAAAGCGGACGGTGCGCACTTCCCGGTTAGTGAACAGTTGGCGGACCTTCCCCGTAACGGGATCAGGAAAGGTCACCAGGGCCTCCTTGGTGCGCCGCAAGAAGAAGGGGGCATGATTGCGTTTTATAGCCTCCTCAAGGCTACGTACATCCCCGTACACATCCCGATCCAGGAGTTGCAAGAAGAGGCAAAAGTTATCCGTGTCACCCTTATGGGGTGTACCGGTGAGTAGCAGGAAGTGATGCGTCTTCTGCGAAAGGAGTTCACCCAGCCGGTAGCGTTCTGTCTTGTGTTCCGGGTCGCTAGCGCTCATACGATGGGCCTCGTCCACGATGATAAGGTCCCAGTCCGTGCGACCCAGGCTCTCCAAAACGTCTACGCGCTTGGCCCAATCTATGGACGTTATGACCTGGGGCTTATCCTGCCAGGGGTTAACGCCGTAAGCGTTTCTCAAATCCATCCCACGAATGATGTCAAAACGCTCGCGGAACCGGTCTCTCATCTCCCGCTGCCATTGAAAGGCCAGGTTAGCGGGCACGACGATAAGGGTACGGCTCACCAAGCCTCGGAGCTTGAGCTCCTTGAGCAGCAGGCCGGCCATGATGGTCTTGCCGGCCCCAGCATCGTCAGCAAGTAAGAAGCGTATCTGGGGCAAGGGCAAGATGTAAGAATACACCGCTTCAAGCTGATGGGGTAAAGGGTCCACGCGAGCAATGGATAGGGAAAAATAGGGGTCGTACTCATAAGCAAGACCTAAGCGGGCAGCTTCAATCCCTAACCGGAACCGAAGAGCGTCGCCATCAAAGGACGCCTCAACGGGGATGAACTTCAGGGAGTGGACCTGGTCCAGGCTTAGAAGACGCTCGTGGTACTGCTTGGTGCGTAATCCCTGCCCTCCGATTTTTAGACCCGGGCCGATGGATTCTACCAAGACTACCCTGATGGGCTCAGGAAAAACTTCTCCTTCAATAATCGTTCCTGGCCGTATAGCATCTTCCACCTCCGGGCCTCCTAAGATGATGTCAATGGCAGTATCTTGTTCTTTCTGGTTCACTTCATCTGCTCCGGCTCGTGGGGGAGGTCCTCGTCCTTGTCCTTCACCTTGCGGCGGTCAATGCGCGGCTGGAAGTTGGAGGCGTATTTGATGCCGCATGGCGGATCAATATAGATCATCTGCATCTTGCCCGCCATGCCCTCTTTCACTAGGATCGAATCGCCCAGGCTCAGGCGGTTTGCCCAACCGACTTCGTGCCGGTAGAACTCGATATACTGGTGAGCCGCAAACGGAGTTTCGCCGAAAAGCTCCAGTTGCACCGGCTGAGGTCGGCGCACGGCATCCAGGATTGCCCGCGTGGAGATGCGTTCATGGATATGGAGCGAGACCTCGTCCACCTCAAACGAGGTGTACTGGGTTTTGCCTGCCCATTTAAGCTTCCCATGGCGGCTGCTGTTCAGTAAAAATGTTTTCTTACCGTTCCTTGTCGCCATAGGTAAGTTCATATCCATCCATTTCTCCCGGCTGTTCTCAATCAGTTTACGCTCTCTGGTAAGCTCAACACCTGTCTTTCTCATCTTCACCAGTGCAGATTACTTCTAAAATCGTCCCATTTTATCGTAAAAAGCAGATCCACTTGGTTAAAAAGTTAGCATAATCAAGTCATTTCGCCAAACTTTTTTTCCTTTTTGGTTATTCCAAATCCTGCAAGGGTAGGTTCTATCATTTCATTTTACCCATGGACAACCGCCAGTTGCGAGGGTGACAAAGGCCGGAGGTTCGAATCCTCCTGGGCGCACCAATAAACAGGGGTTACAGGGAAATCTCAGTAACCCCTAAATTTTTACCCCTCGAGCCGAAGTTTACTATAGCGACGGTTTATCAATTATGATAGAAAAGGGTTAGTTTCTAAAGGAGCTATTTTTTTGTGAAGTATCCCCTTTCCGTTGCCGTAATTACCAAAAACGAGGCCGCAAACCTTCCCGCTTTTTTGGATTCTGTTGCTTTTGCCTCCCAAATCGTGTTGGTCGACGGGGGAAGTTCCGACGAAACGGTGAAAATAGCCCGTGACTTCGGCTGTGAGGTTTACGAAGAACCATGGCGGGGTTTCGGTCCCCAAAAGCAGGTAGCCATAGACCATTGCCGGGAAGAGTGGATTTTGCTCCTTGATGCCGATGAGAGGTTGCCTCCCGAAACCCAAGATACAATCAAGAAAATCGTCACTGGTCCCGCCGTAGCAGAAGGCTACAGTTTGCCCCGCAAAAATTATTTCCGGGGCAAATGGATAAAACATAGTGGTTGGTGGCCCCAAAGATTGGTGAGGCTCTTTCGTCGAGGTCAGGGACGCATCTCCGATAACCTCGTCCACGAAGGGGTAGAGGTTTCCGGACGGGTGATTGCCCTCAACTGCCCCATCCTCCATTACACCGAGGACCGTCTGGAAGAAATCCTCAAAAAAATAAACCTCTATTCCTCCCTTGCTGCCCAGGAATATTTTGCCCGCGGTTGTAAATCTACGATTCTCGGAGCCGTCATAAGGGCAAAACTGGCCTTCTTAAAAACCTATTTTATACAGGGAGGAATCCTCGATGGGAGGGAAGGACTCACCATTGCCCTGACGGAAGGGGTTCATAAATTTTTCAAATACGCCAAGCTCGCAGAGCTTTGGGAAAGGAAAAAGTAAAATTCTATGAAGGAGGAAGAATATGGAAGTAAAACACCATGTTCCCTACGAGGATTTACGTGGATGGATGGAAGAAGCAGAAAAATTGGGGGAATTAAGGCATGTAAAAGGTGCCACCTGGCAGGAAGATATTGGTCTTGCCACGGAACTCCTCCAGCACGATGAAAAGGCACCCTCGGCCCTCTTCGAAGAGATACCCGGCTTTCCTCCGGGTTACCGTGTTTTGGTTAATTTCTTCGGCGGAAAAAGGATGAACATGACCCTCGGTTTCCCTACGGAGCTTTCCAAGTTCGAACTTAGCCAGGCCTTCCTCCAGGTTTACAGGAAGAGCTCTGCCCAACCTCTCCCCTATGAAGTAGTGGAAACGGGGCCCGTCATGGAAAACATCATGATGGGAGAGGAGGTAAATGTGCTTAAATTCCCCACACCTCTGTGGCACGAGGCCGACGGTGGTCGTTACATCGGTACCGGTTCCTTTAACGTGACCAAAGACCCCGATGAAGGGTGGATCAATGCCGGCACCTATCGGGTCATGATCCACGATGAGAAGAGTGTGGGATTCTATATTTCCCCAGGGAAACACGGACGTATCCATCGCGATAAGTACATGGCCCAGGGCAAACCGATGCCCGTATGCATCGTCATCGGCGGTGACCCCCTGCTTTTCTTGATTACAAGCACCGAGATTCCTTACGGTATCTGTGAATATGATATTGCAGGCGCCTTAAGGGGAAAACCCCTAAAGGTTGTCCTGGGGAAAGTTACTGGTCTTCCTTTCCCCGCCAATGCTGAAATTGTCTTGGAAGGTTATGTGGAGCCGGGGAAAGTTAAACCGGAAGGACCTTTCGGGGAATGGACGGGTTACTACGGCAGTGACGTCCGTGACGAACCGGTGATGGATATTAAGGCCATCTATCACCGCAATGACCCCGTCATTCTCGGTTGTCCCCCCCAGCGCCCACCGGAAGAGCAGTCCCGTTATCGCGCCGTGATGCGCTCCGCCCTCCTGTGGGACCAGGTAACGAAGGCTGGGGTCCCCGACGTTCAGGCCGTCTGGACCCATGAATGCGGCGGCTCCCGCATGTTTACCGCCATTTCCATCAAACAACGCTACGGCGGACATGCCAAACAAGCGGGACTTATCGCTTCCCAGTGTCGGGTCGGTGCCTATGCAGGTAAGTTCGTGGTGGTAGTTGATGATGACATCGATGTTACCAATTTAGAAGAGGTTATGTGGGCCGTAAGTACCCGCTGCGATCCCGCCACCTCCATCGATATTGTCCGGAATGCCTGGAGTACCCCTTTAGACCCCAGCATCCCTCCCCACCAGCGAGAGGCAAGGGATTTCACCAATTCTCGGGCCATTATCGATGCCTGTAGACCCTTCGCCTGGCGAGACAAATACCCCAAGGTAAATATGCCTACTCCGGAAGTGGCCAAAAAAGCGAAAGAAAAATTCGGCTACCTCTTAAAATGATGTCAAGGGGGGCTCCCTTACGGGAACCCCCTTCTATTTCCTCAGTTTTCTCTCCAGGACGGCCCCGATGAACGCCCGAAAGAGGGGATGGGGATCGGTGGGACGCGATTGAAATTCCGGGTGAAACTGGCAACCTAAAAACCAGGGGTGATTCTCAATCTCTACGATTTCCGCCAGTCGACCGTCAGGTGAAGACCCCGTAATCTTAAGGCCCTTTTCGGTAAGGGTCTTTTTGAACTCGTTGTTGAACTCGTAACGGTGGCGATGGCGTTCCCTGATTTCCCTCTTTTGATAGGCCCGCCAGGCAAAGGAGTTCTCTTCTATGACACAGGGATAACCCCCAAGGCGCATAGAGGCTCCTTTTTCCTCTATGTTTTTCTGTTCGGGAAGAAGGTCGATGACGGGATATGGGGTATTTCGGTCAAACTCGGAACTGTTGGCATTTGGTAGCCCCCCCACATGACGGGCAAATTCTATCACCGCTACCTGCATACCTAAACAGATACCAAAATAGGGAATCTTCTCTTCCCGGGCGAATCTAACGGCACGTATCATCCCCTCGATACCGCGCAGACCGAAACCACCGGGAACGAGAATTCCGTCCACGGAGGAAAGTTTGGTATGACATTCTTCCTTTTCAAAGCTCTCGGCATCGATGTAACAAAGATTCACCCGACATTCGTTGGCAATCCCACCGTGAGTGAGGGCCTCATTGAGACTCTTATAAGAATCAGCAAGGTTTATGTACTTACCCACAATAGCAATGGTTACCTCATGGGTAGGATGGGTAATCTTGTACACCACCTCCTGCCAGGCTTCAAGATGCGGTCTGCCCGTCCAGATATTGAGGAGTTCCACAATCTTCTCATCCACCCCTTCCCGATGGAAGATCAGGGGCACTTCATAGATACACTCCACATCCTTGGCAGTGAACACGGCCGATACCTCTACATTGCAGAAGAGGGCAATTTTGGCCTTTATCTCTTCGGGCAAGAAATTTTCCGTCCGACACAGAAGAATATCGGGCTGGATCCCGATTTCCCGCAGGGCCTTCACACTGTGCTGAGTTGGTTTGGTCTTCACTTCCCCCGCCGTTTTGATGTAGGGCACCCAGGTGAGATGGATGAAAATGGCATTCTGCCTCCCTACCTCATTACGAAACTGGCGGATTGCCTCCAGAAAGGGGAGACTTTCAATATCTCCCACGGTGCCACCGATTTCCACAATGGCCACATCGAAACCATCGGCCACCGCCCTTATATAATCCTTGATTTCATTGGTAATATGGGGAATGACCTGGACCGTTTTGCCCAAATAATCTCCCCGTCTCTCCTTTTTGATTACCGAATAGTAAACCTGACCGGTGGTTAGGTTATTAATTCTTCCCATTCGGGTTGAGGTAAATCGTTCATAGTGACCGAGGTCCAGGTCTGTCTCGGCCCCATCATCGGTAACGAAAACCTCCCCGTGCTGGAAGGGATTCATGGTACCGGGGTCCACGTTGATATAAGGGTCCAGTTTCTGATTCGTTACTCTTAGCCCGCGACATTCCAAAAGCGCAGCCACTGAGGCCGCCGCCAATCCTTTACCCAACGACGAGAGCACTCCGCCCGTAATAAAGATGAATTTTGTCCTCATAAGCTACTCCTTAAGTTTACCATGCGTCGCCACTATCTTGCGGGCAATAACCTCTGTGGGCTCTCCCAAGAGAAAAGCGAGGGGTAAGTCTGTGAGGTAGCGGTCTTCCCAGGGAAGGTTGTATTCATTCACCATATTCTGAATATCGTTATAGCGCACACCTAAAATTTCCCGCACCTTCACGAAGGGGAGAGCATCATTAAAGGACACATGGACAAGAAGAAGGTTTCGTACTTTCCTCTCCTGTAAGAGGGGAATGATGATGAGGGTCGCCCCATCGGCCTTACCGTAACCGGCATAGACACGACCGGTACTGACGAGTGTCCTTTTGGTACCCATTAGTATCTGCGAAGTTTCTGTACGGGATTTCATGGAAAGGGAAATGCCTCCCCGCTTCTTGATAACAATGGTGGAGTTCGGTGTGGGTTTGCCCTCGCTGTCGAGGTTGCCGATTTCGTAGAGGGTATATCCCGCAATAGAAACTATAGCCTGTTGCAATACGGTAAGGGTAAGAATGTTGCGGGCCGTTAAAGAGGTAGAATCGTACCCCAATTCCCTAAGGAGGTCAAAGATAATACCCGTAAGCGGTGGCTCCTTACGGGACGTACCTACGGTTACCGTTTTGGCCTGGTGCCTTATGGCATCTATGGGTCGGGAGAGCTCATCGATCGCCTGACCTAAGGTAATATCGAGCAGGGTAAAGGGTGGCAGAAAGTTCCCCTCCCTGGGAAATTCCTGGGGGAAATCGTCTAAGGGCAACTGGCCCGCGCAATATTTGAGGAGAAGAACGAGATCAGCCATAGTCTTTGCATTCAGTAACGAAAAATATCCCTCCTGCCTCCGTTCATTAAACTTCCCGTAGAATTCTCTTGTCAAGTATCTCAGTTTTCGATCGGCCATCCGTTCGTATAACGTTAGGTTCTTTTTTTCCTGCTCTGATAGAATAACATTTAGTTTTCCTCTAAATTCCCGGAAAAATTTCGCCTCTTCGTCAATACAGAGGGCGGCGTAGTAACCGAAGAGATGACCAGCTAAGGTATTTAAGATTACAGAAACAGGAAGGCATGACTTAGGTACCTCGATGATTGCATCGGCTATTTCCCGAAACCTCTCTTCCCCTTCCTCGGTGATGACCACTACACAAGCCCTATGGGCCTTAAAGATGGCTACATCCTTGACTATATCCTCCAAAACCATCTCCGGTGTACCGGCGGCACAAACGACAAGCAGAGGCTCCGCCGATAAATCGATATGCTTCTTATTCTCCACCACATCGGAGGAAATGGTGCGGTAACAGAGTTCACTTAACTTTATTCTGATTTCATCGGCAGCTATTTTGTTGGGACCGCTTCCTACCACCGCCCAGTATCTCTTTTGCCTAACGGTCTTACGGGCAGTCTCACGAATTGCCTCTCGCCCCGCAAAAACCTTCCCCATCAAGAGGGGAGTCTCCTCGAGCAGGGCGATCTCCTTCCTTATGGCTTCTTCATCCATGGTTCCCAAAAACTGGGCAACAAAGAGGGCGAGAAGATGACCGGCAATAATCTGAGAGTAAAAGGCCTTTGTGGAAGCTACGGACATCTCTACATCGCGCCCGTCACTGGTATAAAAAACCCCATCGGCCTTGGTGGTTATATCGGACTGGCGCCGATTGACAATAGCCAATACAGACGCCCCATAATCCCGGGCTAGGGTCACCGCCCGATTGGTATCGGTCGTGGTCCCCGACTGGGTTACGGCAATTACTAAAGTTTGCTGAAGTTCCCGCAATAGACCGAAACCACTCAATTCAGAAGCAATTTTGGCTTCACAGGTAATGGATTTTCCCGGTAAATATCTCTCGAAGGCAGCGGCAATAGCCTCGCCGGCAACGGCCGCGGTCCCGTGGCCGATCACAACGATATTCTTGATTTTTCCCTCTCTCAGATCGTTCTTTATTCTTTCCGGCATCACTTCTTCGCTCAAATTGAACTGAACTTTGCCAGCCCTTATTAGATACTTGCCTCTTAGGGTCTTGCGCACGGAATGGGACGACTCGGCTATCTCCTTGAGAAAATAATGGGGATAGCCACCTCGGTCGATATCCCTGGTGGTAATCTGTGCCTTTGTAATTTGGGACTCCCCGATCGTAAGGGGAGTGCCGTCATAGGTAAAGGAGGCCATACCAGTCAACCCACCCGAAGAATCTTGATTAAGGATCACTACCTGACCAGCCTGGCCGGAAAGTAGCTTCTCTCCCTCAAGCTTGTAGAAATGTGGGGTAAGTTCCACCAAACCGTATACTTCGGAAGAAAAGATATAACCATCGGGCGCCAAACCAACATAGAGGGACTGTCCACTTCCCCTGAGGGCAAGATAGGTCTTCGTGGGTTCCACGTTGCTCACCAGTACAATGGCATGGGAACCTTCAAATCTATTCAAAGCTCTTAAGAAAGCCTGGGTTAGGTCGTAACCCTCGATGAGATACTTTTGCACCATTAACGGTATGATTTTTGTGTCAGTTGTAACCGAGGGGGCGATGAGCTCTCCCTCCTGTTCTATCTCCCGGCGCAACTCGAGATAATTGTCAATATCCCCATTTAAGGCGGCATAAATCACCCAAGGCCCCTCTCCATAGTGGGGGAAGTTCCGTTTACTCCCACCAGTTATGAAATTGTTCAGAGGGTGACAATTTTCCTCCGTGATGGACCCTACGGACGCCCAGCGGGTATGGATGAAGAACGTCTCTGTCAGTGTTTCTAAGGGAACAAACTGGTGAAAGATTTTGTCCTCCCTGATGGCCGAAACCAAATTTTGCCGATTGAGACCCAATTCACCTACGACGGAAGAGGTTTTATAGGTAAAGGAAAGATAAGAACCTTCCCCGCTGGGAAGGGGCAAAACAGAGAGGGAACCGTTTACGAGGTCACGATCTTTTCGCCTTTCGTCAAATTCCTCCTGCAGACCCTTTTCGGCAAGGCTTTTTTCAAACTGCCAAAGAGTCTTTTCATCACACAGGGCAATCAGTTGAATGCCTGCCGAATCCCTCCCCCGCACCTCGAGGCGGTCCAAGCAATTAAAGAGAAAATGAAGTTTCTTTAATTTTTTCCATACCGAGGGTGAGGCCGGCATTTCAGGTATGTAGACTTGACCATGCATGGCCTCAATGCTTCTTCCAATATCCACCTCGGCCGTCCAGAGAAGGTCACGGAGGGCAACAAGCCTACTGTTAATCCTTTCCATCACTGCAGTAGAATAATGGCCGGCCTTTGTCTCTAAAAATTCCTCTTCCTTGGTAAGAAATTCTTTCAATTCTTCAACAAATTGCTTAAGAAGAGAGGTTTTTTCCCTTTTCTCACAGAGCTCCACAAAATGGTCGTCCCTTTTGAGGTCGAGGAGAGCCTTTTCTATAGCTTCTAAGTAACCTTTACCATTGAGATAATCGTGGACGGAAAGGTAAGGGGAGGATTCCACGTGTTCCCAGCTGTGACCCTTTATCTTCTCCAGGAGGGTGAAACTCTTGGTAAGGGGGTCTTCCCCCGCGGGAGGAACTTTCTTTACCGTTACGATCCCCGCCAAACCACAGCAGAGGTATGTGGATTCAAGAGGGAACAGGATAACGGCCGGGCCTTTGATACGCAACGGCGATACGCAAAAGAAAAGGCGGTACCTTTTAAGTCGGGAAAATAGCGCTCTTATTTTCAGAATTAGCATGAAAATTTTCCCTTACACCAGCTGGGTATGGAAGCTCTTAAGGGATACCATTGCCCCTTCCCTCACCTGGGAAACAATATCTTCAAGCCAAAGGGTGCCTAAATGCCTGGTCTCTTCATCAAAAAGTCGGACCATTTTCAGGTAATCCGGAGCCTTTTCCTGCATCTTCCCAATTCTTTTAAGAAAGGCCTCCTTTTTTTCTAACCCCATGGTCTCTGGGGAAACGGAAGATAAGTAACCTTCAATTTTCGGCCAGTTTTCCATGAATTCCCTTTGGCGTCGAAGGGTATCCCTATCTCCGTCTCCCTGTTCTTGCCATGCTTTTAGGGACTTCTCCATCTTCCTTGCCAACTCCCCCAAACGTTTGATTCTCTCGCTGATGGACCGTGACAGCACATCCAGAGCACCGTGAAACAACTCTTCCCCTAACTCAATCCGCATAAAAAAAGGGCGCCGTACATGGAAATACCACTCACGCAAGGCCATAAGATTGGCTATATAGTTGATATTATTGAATACCTTGTTCCGGATATCCCCGTAGAGATCAGGATTGTAAGGGAGGCAACGGGGAGTAGTTTCTGTGCCATGGAGTAATTTTCTCCCCGCACTATCACGACGCCAAACGGTGCCTGCGGAAATTACGGTACCGTAATCAATGTGTACGGGTCCCACGAGACCGCCCTGTCCTCCCAAAAAGATAGGTGATTCGCAAAGCATAACGCCACGGGGCACATCTCCCAAGAGGGAGGGGGTGGCCTTGTCCTGCTGCGGCGTAAAATTGAAATGAACATAGACGGAACCAACTTCACTATGGTTATCACGACCTGTCCCACCGGAAAGCAGGCAATCGCAGAAATTGATGAGACTTCCCAAGGTCGCGTAGGGAAACAGAATAGTCTGCTTAAGTCCAACGGTATGTCCTACCTTTGTCTCTTCTTCTAAGAGACAACCTTCCCGAACATGGGCCCCTGAGGCGATACTTACCCCTTCGAGAAAAACGGAACCTTCAAAGAATCCTCCCTTCAATTCGACCCGAGGGGCGATATAACAATCCACGATTGTCGCAGGTCCCTCCCTGCCGATAACAACACCCGGCGAGATTAAGGTACGGCTACCGTAAATCCGAGTGCCACCATGGAGAACTACATTCCGACCGGAAATCCTCTCGATGGGGACCTCGTCGCCGATTTCCAAAGAAAAAGGGTCCTTTACCACGACCCCTTTTTCCGTTAGAGCTTTCACCTTATCCTTAAGGGACATAGCAAACAAGTTCACTTATGTGGTACCTGCAGACCCAATTTTACCATCTTCTTCTGAAAAGTATTGCGGTTTATACCCAAATAATTGGCGGCCGCCCCCTTTATATTGTTATTCCGGGCGAGGGCGATTTTAAAGAGACATCTCTCTACCATCGTAATAATTTCTTCGTACAATCTACTCTTACCGTTTCCCGGATTATAGAGTACGGTAGTAATATCGGATAGTTTCTTTTCCAAAACCTCTTCAACTACGTCGTGAGGAGTAGCTTCCCTCTTCGCTTTAGCCTCTTCCTGCATTACCATGATTCCTTTCTTCCTATGAATAATTTACAAAGAATAAACTCTCAAAGCAATTATGGCCACGGTAATGACCACCACCAACCACGCCGACCGGACCGGCCTGTTATTGATTAGGGGATGCTCAATGAAACTTGCCACCTGGGCATCCACCTTTTCATCACCCAACCCTTCTTTGATTCTCCTCAGAATTTCCGAGAAGTTACTTAAGTTATTGGAAAGAATGTGAAAACCTTTCGTCGTGGTTAAGAGGGCAAAGGCTTTTCTATCCAAAACGAGTAAGCCCAAGTGAGTAATCTCTTCCCATTTCAACTTCTTGGATCGGAAAAATTTTCTAATTACCAATCCTTCTGAACTAATGACGAAGTTACGGAAAAAGGTTTCCAAGAAAAAAAAGAACGCTACGAAAAAAAGGGCCCCGATAACAAGGCGCTCATAGGGGAGAGGGGAGGTTAAGAGGGAAATTATCCAAAGGGTAAAAAGCGTAATCACAGCAAGGGAAAAGGGAATAACGATGGCCATACGGGTTTTATAAATTTCTCCTGGCATAGTTATTGGTTGCGGATAAAATCACCGCTTTTGCCGCCCCTTTTCTTCAGTAGTCGGATATTTTTTATCTCTATTAGCTTATCCACGGCCTTACACATATCGTAAATCGTGAGCGCGGCCGTACTAACCGCTTGCAGTGCTTCCATTTCCACACCCGTTTTCCCCACCGTCTTCACCTTAGTCCTAATTGTAATTTCACCATGCTCGGCATCGGTAGTAAAATCAATCTCGACGGATGTTATAGGCAGGGGGTGACAAAGGGGAATCAATTCATGGGTTTTTTTCGCCGCCATAATACCTGCGATTCTCGCCACGGCCAATACATCCCCCTTTGGCACCCCACCTGTTTCGATAAGTTTGAGAGTCGAAGGGACGAGACAAACCTTTCCCTCGGCCTCCGCTTCCCGGAAGGTATCTTCCTTAACCGTTACATCCACCATGCGGGCTTGCCCTTTTTCATCCAAATGGGAAAGGCTCACTTCAGACATCTAAAAACCTCCACTTTGCCCCAGCATTAACATAGCCCCTTCACCCCGTCAAGACCATCCTTTCAGGGAATAATTCTCGAGACAATCTCTTCCCTGATATCCCCGGCATCACCGAAGAAAATACTCCGGGTGGGACAGACGCTCACACAGGCAGGAAGATCGTTATTTAACAGTCGGTGATAGCAGAGGTCACATTTCACGGCTACCTCTTTGCCTTCATGATACTGCATCGCCCCAAAGGGGCAGGCCTCGAGACAGGATTTACAACCGATGCACAGATCTTCCTTTACCCGCACGATGCCATTGGCATCACGGACAATGGCCGTATTAGGACAGGACTCGGCACAGAGTGGTCGGGCACAATGGTGACAATAAATGGAAAAATAACGCGGGGGCTTTTCCACTACCCTGATCAGCCTGGGTCCCACCTCTAAATTATGTTCCTGCTTGCAGGCCACTTCACAGGCGTGGCACCCCATGCAATCTTCTTGAAAAACGATTAAAGACCTCCTATTCATCACACCATCTCCTCCTTTTCTATGGGTGAGATCCGGCAAAGCAAAACCCTTAGATTCGTAGCTCCCATAACCGGATCATAACCGGCGGGGTCATTGTCAGTTAAGATGTTGATGTTAGATACGTCCCATCCATGTCCGGGGTCTCTGATTTCGGGGAACCACCAACCATGTTCCGCAACGATAACCTGGGGATCGATGCCATCGTTTAACCGGGCGCGCTGTTTGACCGTACCCCGGGGTGAAGAAAGGGCAACCCATTGACCCTCTTTGATCCCGTGCTTTCTCGCCGTTTCCGGGTGGATTTCCACAATGGGGTCAGGCCTGATTTCCCTCAACCAGGGTACCATGCGGTTGGCCGAATGGAAGTAAACGGGGATTCTTAAGCCAGCATTTAAAATGTAAGGATAACGTTCCAGCAAATCGGGGCGGGAGAGGGGACTTTCGGGAACCTCACGGTACCGGGGCAGGGGGTCACGTCCCCACCTTTCCAAAATGGTGGAATAAAGTTCAACCTTACCGGTGGGTGTAGAAAAGCCTCGCTGTTCATGTTTCCGATAAACCATTTCCCCCTTGAGATAGCCTTTTTCTTTGAATTCCTCCCACGTGAGGCCCGAAGGTTCAAGCATATAGTTCAAACTATCTTCCACCGTATCCCACCATTTATCCTGACCCATTTTCTTTCCCAATTCCTGAAATATTTTATGGTCTTGCCAGCATTCACCGATTTCCACCGCCTTCTGACGGGCTACTACATAGCCATGCCTTTTCCAGAAATCACCTACATAGTTTTGCTCTAACCAGGTGGCGGCCGGTAGAAAAACATCTCCCAACTCTGCGGTAGGGGTGAGGAAGAAATCAATCACCGCCAGGAACTCCACTGCTTTCAGAGCTCTATAAACTTCGGCGGCATTAGCCCGGGTAATAACAGGATTGGTACCGCAGAGGAGCATGGCCTTTATAGGATAGGGCTTGCCCGTAAGGATAGCATCCCAGACCACCTTCGGGGTCACTAATGCTACCCGGTCAGCCAAGGGATACTCCTTTGCACCGAGGCGTTTTTTCCTCTGTTCCGGCGACAACTCCTTATGGAGGGCGAATTCCGAAACCGTTCTCACCGGTGGTGGAACGAAGAAGACATTACCTCCCGGTACATCGAGATTACCTGTAACCGCCATAAGAGCCGTGAGGAGACGGTTGTTGTCGGTACAATTGATGTTCTGCTCAATGGGTACCCCCCATTGGATGCACGCCGGTTTGGTAGTTGCGTAAAGTCTCGCTGCCTCGGCAATCAGCCCCTTTTCCACGCCCGTGATACTCTCCACCCGCTCCAGGGGATATTCCTCCACCCTCTTTACGAATTCCGACCAACCGTGGATATACTTCTCGACAAAATCCTCATCAAAGAGTTTCTCCTTGATGATGATATTAAGAAAACCAAAGGCCAAGGCTCCGTCCGTTCCGGGGCGCAACTTGAGCCAAATATCCGCCTTATCCGCAAGGAACCCCTTACGGGGGTCCACCACAATCAATTTGCTTCCCTTCTTATAGGCCCGCCAGAAATTTTCCCCCTTGTATTCATCGGGGTTGCTCCAGAGAAGATTGTTCGCCCAGATAACTATACATTTGGGTTCCCCTTCATAATCACAAACAGGCAGATTGCCACAGGTGATCAGGGTAGCGCCGATGCGCGAAACGTAACACATATGACCCGCCGTAAGCACATTAGGTGTTCCGAGCAGGTTAGCAAAACGATAGAGATGACTCTCGTAATCGCGCCCCGTTCCCTGACCGATGACAATCGATTCGGGACCGTAATTTCTGATCACCTCTTTAAACTTCTCGGAAATTAAGGAAAGGGCCTCTTCCCAGGTTATCCTTTCCCACTTGCCATCAACCTTCTTCATGGGATGAAGTATCCGCTCCGGATGGTAGGCAAGCTGCGTTATGGCGAGCCCCTTGCTGCATAAGCTCCCGTGACTGATGGGCGAATCGGGATCACCTTCTACCTTAACGACCTTTCCATCCTTCACATGGATAATCACCCCGCAACCACCGTGACAACTGCGACAGGCACTTCTCACTTTTTTTACCCCTTCCATATTAACCTCCCCTTTTTTCTCTTAGTTCACAAACGGCCCGTCTCCCTAATTCATAGGCACTATCTAAGGCACCGGGCTCTTTCTCAATATCACCTTTGGCATCGATACCACGAAAGAGCAATTCCCCCGCATAGGTTGCATCGAGGGTATCGTAAAAATATTTTACCGTAAGGATTGCCCCCTCAAAAACCTTCTGTCCCCGGGTTCCTCCTACGGAGATGAAATAGCCCCACCTCTTTCCTGTTTCCGTTGCCGAAGGTGACACCTTAAGGACATATTTTCTCGCCCACAGTGCCTGGCTCCGGTCGATCATTGCCTTTGCCCATCCGGTAACACCGTAAAAAAAGATAGGTGAAGCAAAAACAATAATATCCGAGGCGAGTAAACGAGGGTAAATTTGTTGCATGTCATCCCCCAAAATGCAATTTCCGTCGGAAAAGCAGGCAAGACATTCCCGACAGGGGGCAATAGTGTAATCAACAAGGTCAATACGGGATACCCTACCTCCCTCCGCGCTACTCCCCTCCAGAAATTTAGCAAGGAGCAGAGAGGTATTTCCGTCTTTGCGGGGAGAACCACCAATGGCCAAAACATCAATCTCCTGCATCATACCGTACCGTAAGGAATTTCGCGCCATTTCCTTAAGCCCTTTAATTGGGTAGGGGCCATCCCCTTAGATAAGATGAGGACCTTAAAAATCTCACCCATTCCTCTTTCAGGTTCGATTAAGTGTTTGAGGGTAAGACGCAATTCCAAAGCCTCCTGAGGAGAAAGCCCCTGGGATATTTTCTCCATCGCTGCAAGGAAACCTAAAGCCATAAGGAATCGATTCTGGGGAACCAATCCCACCACTTTAAGACCTATTTCCTCAGCTTTTCTCATGAGATAGGTAAAATCGACGGAAGCCGTAATGTCCTGTTCACCTAAGCGTATGTAGGGATTATTACTTACTTCATGACGAAAGTAACAGCGCAAGGTACCCCCCTTTTGCCCGTTTGCCATTAGGTTACCCGCTTCCGCCCCATAATCCATCACCAACACAAAACCCCTTTTTAAAAGAAAGGCCACCTCCTCTAACCAGTCGGCAGCCCGAAGGTTTACCTCTATTACCTTCCCCTCGGGAAGCCCAAAAGGGAGATGGGCTACGTAATCTTCCAGACGCCTATTGGAAGGTCTATCATAGACCTCTCTAAACTCCCCATTTTTCTCCCCTACATAGATTTCCCTGATCTCTCCCCCCTCTACAATCAGCCGATGGAAGGGGAGGGCGTCGACAAACTCATTGGCCAGGATACAGCCTTCAAAAGAAAAACCCTCCTCCTTTAGCCGCTTGAGGGAAGTGGTCTTAACCTTACAATTATTTCCTTCTGAAGGCAATATTTCCTTTAACTCTGCAAGAAAAGATGGAGAAGTCTCTACGACAAGATACCTTAGGTCACGAAAAAAACGGGGAGATTCCCTCTCTGCCCATTGGTTGATGTCGGCACAGAGGAAACCACGACCTGCTCCCATCTCTAAAACGGTAAAGGGCATTGCCCCCATAATTTCATACATCTCGAGAAGTTGGTGTCCTAAAAGATAACTGAAGAGGGGATGGACGCAGGGAGCCGTGAAATAATCACCCATCCTTCCTATTCTGGCGCGACCACTGCCATAATAGCCATACCGGCTATGGTAGAGACAGAGTCCCATGAAGGTCGCAAAGGTGATCGGTCCTTCTTTTTTAATCATCTTTAAGATGAGCCTCTTTAGCTCTTCCGCCATGGGATCCGCCCTTAAGTTTTTGAGAAAAAATTAGAGCCCCCAGAGAGGATAACAACCCTCCACCGAGCAGGGTCAGAGGGGCTCCTATAAGATCCGCGAGCACTCCGGCAAGCAAACTACCCACCGGCGCTGCCCCCATAAAGGACATGGAAAAAATACTCATTACCCGCCCCCGGAGGTTATCGGCCACGACGGTTTGGATAAAGGTGTTACTCAGGGCCAACTGCACCATC
>Ga0315298_1004433_pt1 | contig 21002 bp, 15 predicted proteins | sample WHS_1_MG_FD_203077 | JGI IMG/M metagenome (GOLD analysis project Ga0315298, IMG submission 203077) | Extremophilic microbial mat communities from Washburn Hot Springs, YNP, Wyoming, USA - WHS_1_MG | ecosystem: Environmental > Aquatic > Thermal springs > Hot (42-90C) | place: USA: Wyoming...
GCACCACCATTACCGGCGGAACTATCCGCGGCAGCAATTCCGCGGTGCGCACCGCGCTGAAATCGACGCCGGCTATCAGTCTGGCCAGCAGCACGGCTGCCTTCTGAAAACCGCTTCCCGGCAGGCCATGCAGATCGCAATGCGTCTGGGCGGCCCGCCGCAGGTCCATCGCCGGAGAATCGAGCACCACGCCGGCGATGTCGGCGCGATCCGCCGCAACGGCCGCCGCCACCGCGCCGCCGTAACTTATGCCGAAGAGGATCAGCCGCCGCGTCTGCTCCGGACGGTTTCGGCGCAACTCGTCGATGACACAGCTCACATCCTGCCGCTCGCGCACGCCGCAGGTTATGAATCTGCCTTCGCTTTCTCCGTGTGCGCGCAGATCGAGCGCCAGGACATTGCATCCGAGCTCGTGCAGCATCGGCGCCCACGCGATGGCGACTACCCTGGCGTCGCCGTAACCGTGCAGCAGAACGGCGCAGCACGACCCGGTCGGGCGCGCAGGTATCCACCACGCCGCCAGCCTTACATGCCGGCGGCTGCTGCCGTCGGGCACGACGAACCGCACGCTTTCATACGCCAGCCCCAAATCGGCCGGCGACAGGCGCTTCAGGACCCACGCTGCCCTGGCGTCGGTCATGCGCGGCGGGTGGAGCATGCGCAGCGCCATCAGCGCCGTTGCCGCCAGCGCCGCCACCGCGCCGCAGCCCGCCAGAACGAAAATGAACGCCGCGATTTCGCCGATGCCGGAATTTTCAGGCGCGCCATCATTTTCTCAAGTTCCGGGCTGTCGCCGTCCGATAATCCCTGCAAAGGCGGCAGTCGAGGCAATGGATGCATCGGGCCGCCGGTCAGGAAAGGTTGACAGGAAGGAGCAGTCGTCGTGAACAGGATCGCAGCCATAGCCGTCGTTGCCATGATTGTTTTCGCGGGCGGATGCAGCATGTTCGGCAAGAAATCGTCCGTGTCATCCACCTCGCCGAATCTCACGCCGCCGCCTCCGCCGCCGGTTCAGCCTCAACCGGCTCCTGCGCCGGCCGTCGCGGCCGCTCCGACGGCTCCGGTAACCCCCGTATCGTATGACCCGGCGCCGCTGCCCGATTCCAAGCCCGCCGCCGGCAGGACCTACGTCGTCAAGAAGGGCGATACGCTGTGGAGCATCGCCGCCCGCACCTACGGCGACGGCAAACAGTATCGGCGCATCGTCGCCGCCAACCCGGGCATAAAGGGCGATCAGATCAAGGTTGGCCAGACCATAACTCTCCCGTAACGCACAGCCGTCACTGATCGGAAAAACAGCGGCATCGGAGCATTCCCCCTGCTCCGATGCCGCGTTGCGCGCCTTGATACTCGCGGCAGCGGATATTATCAGGGCGCCATGCGCAGTTTCCCCCTCATCACCGCGCCCGTCGCAACCGCCTCACGCGACGAAATGGTGGATATCACGCCGCTGGTGGCCCGGCATGTCGCCCGCTGCGGCGTAAACCGCGGGATGGTGGCGATCTTCGTGCCGCACACTACCGCGGGCATCACGATCAACGAGAATGCCGACCCCTCCGTCCGCCACGACATTCTCTGCAAGCTTCGCGCGCTGGTTCCGCGCGACGAACGGTTCTATGAGCATGTCGAGGGCAACAGCGATGCTCATCTGAAAGCCTCCATGATGGGCTTCGCGCTGACCGTGCTGATCGAGGGAGGAGAACTGGTTCTCGGCAGGTGGCAGGCGATATACCTGTGCGAGTTCGACGGCCCGCGGCAGCGCCAGGTCATGCTGCGCGTGATCGCTTTCGACGAATGATCGCCTCGCACACGAGTCGCAGCGGGTTGCCGCTCGACGTCGGCGGCCTTCTGGACGCCGGTCCGCCGCAGGCTAAAATCGCCTGTGGAGCCGGCTTCCGGCAGCGGCCGCCGTGCGGCGCGCCGCCTTGCCCCCGGGGCCGCACCGGACTGTCGCCCATGAACGTGCTGCTTTCCATCACCGTCTTTCTGATCTTCGGGGCGGGTTTCGTCCTGGGGGCTCTGGTCGTGGGCCGCCTGGTCCGGCCGCGGGCGCCCAGCCCGGAAAAGGCCATGGCCTACGAGTGCGGCGAAACGCCCATCGGATCGGGACGGGTGCAGTTCGATCTGCGCTTTTACGTCATGGCCATGGTGTTTCTGGTGTTCGACGTGGAAGTCGCCCTGTTCTATCCCTGGGCGGTGGTGTACGGCGGCGCGGTTGACCTTGCCCGGCAGCTTCAGATGAGCGCGTTCGATCTGCGCGCAGTCGCCCTGGTTGACATGCTGTTCTTCTTCGGCGTGCTGCTGGTGGGGTTCGCGTATCTATGGCGGTTCGGCTACCTCGACTGGGTGCGCTCCGCGGCCACCACCACTCTGCATCGGACCGGCCCGCGGGACGTTCGGTCTTCCGCCGGTGCCGCGCGATCCGCCTGAGGACAGCCGCGGTTGCCCCGCTCAAGTTGCCGCGCCTCCCGGCCGATACCCCGCATGACGAGGCACAATCATGGCGGTGCAGGTTATCTGCCCTAATCTGCGGTGTCGTAAGCTGCTGGTGGTTCCGGACGAAGTGCGCGGCAAGATGGTCAAATGTCAGCACTGCCACATGCCTTTCCGGGTGCCGGAATCGCGCAAGCCGGAAACCACCTCATCCACCAAATCCGGCTCGGGGAGTTGACCGGCGACGCCATCGGCCTTGTGCGGGATTTGACGCTTCTGGCGCTATGCGGCCCTGAAGCAACCCAGCGCGAAATCGCCGTCGTGCGTGCCGGCGACCAGAATGTCGCCGTCGGCGGCGATGAAACATCCGATAACATCGTCGTCCGCGCCGACGGTGCGTCCGAGTTTCGTCCAGTGTTTGCCGCCATTGGAGAAACGGCCGTCGAGCAGCCCGTTGCGGCTGTAGCGCACGATTATGGCGTCGGTCACCGCCGGTCCCCCCATGACGCAGGCGTTGTGAGTCAACACCACGCCGGCAACGTCGTCCTGCGACCACGGGAAATCCGTGGCCGCGAAGCCGGCCTCGGCAGAAGAACCGTTTCTGCCGGACTGGGCAGAGTTCGCCGTTCCATCGCCGCAACGGCCGCACCCCGTCGCGTAAGAGGGCGGCGGCAACCGATCTCTGTGCCCGGCTTGACCGCAGGTATGCAGGTGGCAGGACGCATGCCCGCGAGGGTCTGGTACAGTGCGCTGGCAGGGGCTACTATACTCGTTCGCCCGGCAATAACAAAACTTTTGCGCACAACGGCTTCAGAAAGGACGCAGGGGCGCTCATGACCGGTTGTGGTAGTTTGCGCGCAGTGTGGCGATGCGTTTCCATGTGGTGCGTGCTGTCAGCCATGACCGTCGCTCCGGCGCCGGGCGCGGTTCGCTGGCCGCAGTTCAGGGGAGAAAACTGCTCCGGCGTGGCCGACGGCGACAAGCCGCCCGTCGAGTTCGGGCCCTCCACAAGGCTGCTGTGGAAAACGCCTCTGCCGCGCGGTCTGTCCTCGCCGTGCATCTGGGAAGACCGCATCTTCGTCACGGCGTTCGACGGCAGAAAACTGGAAACGATCTGTTTGCGCCGCTCCGACGGGCGCATCCTCTGGCGCCAGCAGGCGCCGGCCGAAAAGATCGAGCGCGTATCGGGCTACAACAGTCCCGCCTCGGCCACCTGCGCAACCGACGGACGGTTCGTTTACGCATACTTCGGGGCATCATGCGGGCTGGTCGCGTACGACTTCGATGGAAACCGGGCGTGGCACACGCCGCTGCCGATCTACAACGTGCGCCACGGCAGCGCGGCCTCGCCCATCCTGGCCGCGGGCCGGCTCATAATCAACGGCGATCAGGAGGATGGCAAATCGTTCATCGCGGCCATCGACCCCGCCACGGGCAGAATCCTCTGGCAGACGCCGCGCCCGATGTATCTCAGCAGCCAGACGACGCCCGTGTACTGGAAGCGCGGCGACGTGGAAGAGGTCGTCATCGCTGGCTGCGTCCGGCTGACGGCGTACGATGTCAGAGACGGCGCTGAGCGCTGGAGCGTCCGCGGACTGGAAGCCATAAGCATCGCCAACTCGCCCGTCGTCGGCGGAGACATGCTCTTCGCCATGTCGCAGAGCATGGGCGAAGACAAGCTGCCCCCGTTCGCTGCGCTGGCGGCACAATACGACAGAAACGGCGATGGACGGATCAGCCCCGCCGAGTCGCCGCGCATGGTGCGCGATATCTTCAGCGTGCTCGACGTCAACAGAGACGGCGCCATCACCGCCGACGAATACGACCAGCGTCTGCGCATACTCGGACAGGCCGACTACGGACTGCTGGCCGTGCGCGCCCCGGACCGCAGCGGCGACCTGACCGATACCCATATCGTCTGGCGGCAGAAAAAGGGTATTTCCGAGGTATCGTCGCCGCTTTATTACCGCGGGCGCCTGTTCATCATCAAAGACGGGGGGCTGGCCTCGTGTTTCGAGGCGCGCACCGGCCGGCCGCTGTACCAGCTCGAGCGCATCGGCGCCGAGGGGCGCTATTACGCATCGCCCGTCGCCGCCGACGGCCGCATCTACGTGGCCTCCATGTCGGGCGTGGTAACCGTCATCGAGGCCGGCGATACGCTGAAGGTGCTGGCGCGGAACGATCTCGGCGAGGCGATCGCGGCCACCTGTGCGATAGCCGACAATAAGCTGTACATCCGCACCGCTTCGGCCATGTGGGCGTTCGGCGAATAGCGCGCGTCATCCCTCCGCCGCCTGCCGAAAAGGAATCTCGCAATGAGAGGTGTGGACTTCTTCACGATAATTGCATCCGGGCCGCCCGTGACGCGCGTTCATCCGCGCCAGACCGCGTTTCTTCGGGATTGCCGGCCGGCGGATTCCCCGAGATGCTCCCCCGCGAAAGCAGCCCTTCGGCGAAGTTCGAGGATCGCCGTGATAATCTGGCGTGCATCTGCCGCAAACCGTAACTTCCCGGCGTCGGCGGTGTAGTGTATTGTTGGCGAAGGGGCGTTATCCTTCGCCCGTTCGTCTATAATACGTCAAGGTCGGGAGGTTCATGTTTGGCCGCCCGTTCACTCACACTTATATGATCAGTTTCATGACCACAATGCGAAGGCTGCCGCGGGGAACGGTTCTTATCTGGCTTGCTGCGACGATCCTGGCCGGGCTGCTGGCACCGCCGGCGTGGGCGCAAGGGGCTGCCGACCCCGAACAGCTCAAGGCCAAGGCGTTCGAGGCCCTGCGCGCCGGCAAGTTCGAAATAAGCAGCGACTACCTTGCGCAGGCGGCGGCCGTTTCGCGCGACCCCACCGTTGAGAAACTCGCCGCCTGGATCAGACAGTTCGAGCAGCAGCGGCAGGTCTTCGTCAGCGAAAGAAACCGCGAGTTCGAGAAGGCGGCATCGGAAGCGCGGCTGCTGGCGGGCCGCAACAAGGAAACTCACGCCATCGAGTCGGCCGCCAGGGCGTATCTGCTGGCCGCCGACAAGGAAGCCTTTCGCCGCGAACCGTGGCTGGCGCAGCTGCTGGCCGATGCCAAGAGGCTCGCCGAGCAGTATGAGAAGGATGAACAGTGGCTCAAGTCGCTGCGGATCTACTCGCAGTTGAGCACCATCGAGCCCGAGGTCCCCCAGTGGAAGGAGAAACTCAAGACCTCGACGCGCCGGATACGCCTGCTGGCCATGTACGTTCCGGATGAACTCAAGCGCATCCAGGACGCCGATGCCCGCGAGCGCGAGGAGGTCGAGGCGCTGCTCAATCCTGCCACGCGTCCGGCCACCCGGCCCGCGCCCGACGAAGAGGCCGAGAATCAGAACAGGATCAAATGGCAGGACCTTCTGCGCGATGTGAACATGGACATGCTGCGCGCGGCCCTGCCCCAGGCTTATGCCAATTACTATAACCGCATAACCTACAGTAAACTGATGATCGGCGGGCTCCAGGGCCTGAGGGTGCTGGCCACTACCCCCGGCCTTCAGAAGGCTTTCCCGGACCTCGCCGCCCGCGAACGCCGCAGCCAGTTCATAGGCGGTCTCGACGCGCTCATCGAACGCGTCCGCGAGAGCTCGAAAGACGATCTCCAGATGGCCTTCGGCATTCTGAACGACGTGGAGAAGCTCAACGCCGCCACGGTAAACCTGCCCCATCAGGTTATCGTTTCCGAGTTCGCCGACGGCGCCTTCGGCACGCTGGACACGTTCACAAGCATCATCTGGCCCAGCGACTGGGAAGAGTTTCAGAAAACCACCAAGGGCGAGTTCTCGGGAGTGGGCATTCAGATCCAGACCGACGACGCCGGCAACCTCAAAGTCGTCAGCCCACTGGAAGACACGCCCGCCTACCGCGCCGGCATAAAGCCCGAATACATCATCACGCACATCAACGGCCGCTCGGCGAGATGGATGAACATCAACCAGGCGGTGAAGCTCATAACCGGTCCGCCCGGCACCACCGTGCGCCTGACGATACGGGACACCGCCGGCAACGTGCGCGACTATGAGCTTGTCCGGGAAACCATCAAGGTCGCCAGCGTCAAGGGCTGGCTGCACAAGCCCGGCGGCGGATGGGAGTTCGTCATCGATCCCGACCAGAAGATCGGATACGTGCGCCTGACCAACTTCACACGGTCCACCGCCAAAGAGCTCGCCGCCGCGGTGGCCCAGATGAACGAGGCCGGCGTGCGCGGGCTTATTCTCGACCTGCGCTACAATCCTGGCGGCCTGCTCAACATCGCCATCGAAGTGGTTGACAGGTTCATACCCCCCGGACTGGATATCGTCTCCACCAAGCCCAATCGTCCGGATTCCCCGCACCGCGAAACCACCACCCGCGCCGGGACGCAGCATGTGCCGTTCGTCGAAAAGGTCCGCCTGCCGCTGGTGGTGCTGGTAAATCAATACTCGGCCAGCGCCAGCGAAATCGTCTCGGGCGCTCTGAAGGACCACAAACGCGCCATCGTCGTCGGCGAACGCACGTTCGGCAAAGGTTCGGTCCAGATGCTCTATCCGCTGGGTGAAAGGCAGGCCAATCCCGAAGCGGTGCTGAAACTGACTACCAGCCATTACTATCTGCCGTCCGGCAGGTGTATCCACAGGGAAGAGAACTCGAAGGAATGGGGCGTCGAACCCGACGTCGTCATCGAGATGACTCCGGAACAGATGCGCACGGCCATCGACGCCAGACAGCGCTTCGATGTGTTGCGCGATGCGGCCGACGATGCGGGTGCGGATAAACCGCGCAAGAACCCGCTGGAGTGCGACCCGCAACTCGCTGCCGCGCTGCTCATCATGCGATTTCAACTTGCCGGAGCGCCGCTCCAGCCGGCCGAACATGCCCTGAAGTGGTGATTATCTCTCCGGAAGAGGCATCGTGTGCACGCCCGCCGCGCTGTCCTCCCGCGTGCGCGGCTGAACCCGCGATCGACGCTTCAGCATCCCCGCGCAGACCGCATTCCAGACGTCCCGTAAACCCGGACTCGCCAGTTTGTCAGCCTCCCCGTGCGCGGGGCGGTCTTGTAAATGGCACCGGCGCGGCTATGATATCCCGGCGTTCGGGGTTACCGGCCCGGCGTCTCAAGGTATCGAGGTACAGATATGTCGCTTGACAGGAGCCTTAAGAGCGCCAACGCGCTCATCAGACATCGTAACGTGCTGACTCGCGCCGAGCGTCTCGCCAAGCTCAAGGAAGACGAGAAGTGGGACGAATCGAAGAGCGTTTTCGGGTTGCCCAAGGTGGCTCACCGTAAGGTAGTTCTGGGCAAGGGCGCCAAAGCCCCCGAAGCCGCCGCGGCCGCTGCCGGTGCTGCGCCCGCCGCTGGTGCGGCTGCGCCGGCTGCCGCTGCTGCCGCTCCGGCAGCTGCCAAGGGTGCCGCTCCGGCAGCTGCCAAGGGTGCTGCACCGGCGGCCGCCAAGGGCGCTGCGCCTGCCGCGCCGGCCGCCGCCAAATCGCCCGCTGCCGCCAAGGCCCCTGCCGCCGGCGCCGCGAAGGGCAAGAAATAAGCAACGCGCGGCGCGCCTCGCGCTTGCGCCGTGCGGGCATACCGCGGTGGCGACGGGCGGAACCCGCTTCCCGTGCACAGGCGCCTGCTCAGCATCGCAATCGAGCCATGCGACCGGCTTCCGAATTCATATCGCAGCGTGCCCTGCACGTGGATGCCTCGGGAATACGCAAGGTGTTCGACCTTGCGGCCAGACTCAAGGACCCGATAAACCTGTCCATAGGCCAGCCCGACTTCGACGTGCCCGACCCGGCCAAGGAAGCGGCCATCGAAGCCATAAGGACGGGCAGAAACGTCTATACCCAGACCCAGGGCATCGCCCCGCTGCGCCAGCGGCTCCGCGAGGAACTTTCCAGAGAGATCGGCCGCGATGCCGGCGAAGTGCTCATCACTTCAGGCGTTTCGGGCGGGCTGCTGCTGGCCATTCTCGCCACGGTCAACCCCGGCGACGAAGCCATCGTGCTCGACCCGTATTTCGTGATGTACAAACACCTGCTGACGCTGGCGGGCGGCCGGGCCGTGCCCGTCGATACCTATCCAGATTTCCGCTTCCATGCGGATCGCGTGGAGGCCGCTATCACCAGCCGCACCCGGCTCCTTATGCTCAATTCCCCGTGCAATCCCACCGGCGCCGTGATGACCGCCGATGAAGTTGCCGCGGCGGTGGATGTGGCGCGCCGCCACGGACTGCTCATCATCTCCGACGAGATATACGAGCCCTTTCTCTACGACTCCGACGGCGCGGCGCTGCTTTCCCCGGCCAGACTGTACGAAAACACCGTCATGCTGCGCGGGTTCTCCAAGTCCCATGCCATGACCGGCTGGCGCCTGGGCTATGCCGTCGGTCCCGAGCCGATCATCGCGCAGATGACCAAACTCCAGCAGTACACCTTCGTTTGCGCGCCATCGCCGTTCCAGTGGGCTGCCCTGCGCGCCATGGACATACCCATGCCCGGCGCCCGCGCGGCCTACCGCAGGAAGCGCGATATCGCCTACGAACTTCTCCGCGATACGTTCGAGGTGGTCAAACCCCAGGGGGCGTTTTATATCTTCCCCAAAGCCCCCGCCGGACTCACCGCCTCCCAGTTCGTCGCCCGCGCGATCGAGAACAACGTGCTGATCATCCCCGGCAACGTGTTCTCCGAGCGCGATACGCATTTCCGCATCAGCTATGCCACCAGCGACGACAAACTCGCCGAAGGCTGCCGAATACTCTGCCGTCTGGCACGCTAGTGTGTTCGCTCCGCACCTGTCATCGTCAACTTCCCCGTGCGACGCGGCCGTCATCGGCGGCGGAATAGTCGGCCTCGCCACCGCCATGGCCCTGCTGCGGCAGCGGCCGGGGCTCAGGGTGGTGGTGCTCGAGGCCGAAAACCGTCTGGCGGCCCATCAGACCGGCAACAACAGCGGCGTCATTCACTCGGGCCTGTATTACAAACCCTCGTCGCTCAAGGCCCGCCTGTGCACCGATGGCCGGGAGCATCTCTACAGGTTCTGCGAGGAGCACGGCATACCGCACGATCGCTGCGGCAAACTCGTGGTCGCGACCAGTCCTGCCGAACTGCCGCTGCTGGAAGAATTGCGCCGGCGCGGAACGGCCAACGGCCTGCGCAATCTGCGCATCCTCGACGGCGCCGAGCTGCGCACATACGAGCCCCACGTTCACGGCATAGCCGGCATCTTCGTCGGCGAAACGGGAATAGTTGATTATTCCCGCGTGGCGCAGCAGTACGCCCGGGTCATCGTTCGGCTCGGCGGCGAAGTGCGCACCGGCTGCCGCGTCGTTTCCGTCGCCGCCGGCGGGGGCGACCTGCTGCTGCGCACAACGGGAGGAGACGTGCGCTGCGCGGTTCTGGTGAATTGTGCCGGGCTGCACAGCGACCGCGTGGCGCGCATGTGCGGCGTCGAACCGCTCGTGCGCATCGTGCCGTTCCGCGGCGAATATTACCGGCTGGTTCCTCCGGCTTCGGCGCTGGTGCGCAACCTGATCTATCCCGTGCCTGATCCGGCCTTTCCTTTTCTCGGCGTGCATTTCACGCGCATGATCGGCGGGGGCGTCGAGGCCGGCCCCAACGCCGTGCTGGCCTTCGCCAGACACGGCTATTCGTGGCGCTGCTTCAACTCCGCAGACCTGGCCGACATGCTCGGCTTCCGCGGTTTCTGGAAAATGGCCCGCAGATACTGGCGCCAGGGCCTGGTCGAAATGCGCCGCTCGCTCAGCCGCCGGCTTTTCCTGCGCGCGCTTCAGAGGCTCGTGCCTGCCGTCGAGGATGTCCATCTGGCGCCCGGCGGCGCCGGCGTGCGCGCCCAGGCGATCGACATTCACGGCAACCTCGTAGATGATTTCCGCATACAGGCCGTGGGGCGCATGGTTCACGTTCTCAACGCCCCCTCGCCGGCGGCCACCGCCTCCATCGCCATAGGCCGGTATATCGCGCAGCGCGTCCTGTCGCTCATCTGAAACGGGGCGCGGTGTGTCCTTTCTGTGCTGTCCCGACGGTCAGGAGTGCTTCCAGAGCCCTTCGGCCAGACAGGTGCCGTGCGAAAAGTACACTTCCGGATGCGCCAGCCGGTGGGCGACTTCCCTTACGACGATCTCCGCCGCGGCCTCCAGCGTTTCCGCCCCGAATTGTGCCGTGGCATCCTGCGGCGCCATGCGTCCCATGATGCCCACCAGCGGCTCGCCCCTCGGCGGCAGCGCCGACAGATCCACCGTCTGCGGATGCAGCCACATGAGATGCGAGGTTTCCCAGCCGCCGGCATGGTCGCCGGCACAATCCCAGCGCTGGCGCAGCGGCAGATAATCCAGACACGCCCACGCCAGCATGCCGTGGCGCTGCTGACGCGTGTAGTATCTCTTGTTGAATATCAGCACCGCCGCCCGCGCGTGGTCTATCAGCGGATAATGGCCCGCCACCAGCACGCCCACCCTGAAACCCAGGCTTTCCACCTCGGCCAGGATGTGGATCAGCAGCCGCTGATACGACAGCGCCTGCTCCGTCGCCGAAAAAGGATGCCGGTCGGGCAGAAAATTATCGGGCGAAAGACCCATCTCGGCGGCTATCCGGTCGCGGTCGGCGGCGTTGGCCTCCATCAGCGACTCGACGCGGCTCTCGCCGTAATACAGCGGCGGAAACACCAGTCCGCCGCCTTTCTGTGCGGCCAGTATCGCCAGCCCCTCGGCCTGAAGAGTGTCGGCGCCCAGAGGGTTATGCGGCCCGTGCCATTCGATGGTCCCGATGGGCACATACGCCACGGGGCACGCCCGCCTGCGCTCAAGCACCTGCGCCGGTCTGAGCATGTGATAACGCACCTCGGGTTCATATGAGAAGCAGCGTGTCATGTGCGGCATTGTAAACTTTCACGGAAAGTGCGTAATCTCCCGCACGGTCGCATCTTGGCAAACGGCGCTCGCGCGGACAGTTGCAGACGGTCGGAGCAACGCAAGCCCGGCTCTGCTCTGGTATGCCGCGTAACGAAAGCCACCGCGCTAAAAGGCCGAAATCTCTGTTGACTGAGAGCAGCGTCCGCGGTACCAGTGCTGGAGTACATTTCGCAGACCTCCAGCTGCGTCCGCGCGGGAAAGGTGCGACAGTGAGCGATCCGGCAGGTGCGGCAACTGTGCGTGTGTCCTCGGCGACCAGCCAGACCTGGCCGTCAATCCCCGTCAATGCGCCGGAGGTGACGGTGGGGCGGCTTCCCACCAACACGGTGGCCGTGGAACACGCCTCCGTGTCGCGCAACCATCTGAAAATCACCAACCGCGACGGCGTCATCGAGATAGAAGATCTCGACAGCCGCTTCGGCACGTTCGTCAACGGCGCCAGGATTCGCAAATGTCCGCTGCACGTCGGCGACACCGTGCGCATCGGCAGCAGCCCGCCATACAGGTTCAACGGCCAGTCGCTTGAATGCACTCCGGACGGCGACGGCATGACCATCACCCTGCGCGACGTGATGATCGAACGGGACGGCCGGCGGCTCATCGAGGGCATCAATTTCACCATCGAGGCCGACTCGTTTGTCGGCGTTCTCGGACCTTCCGGCGCCGGCAAGAGCCTCATGCTCGGCACGCTTTCCAGCACCATCATTCCCACCGCCGGCAGCATCGAATTCGACGACGGCAGGAAGGTCGCCGAAAATCTCGAGTACTACCGCTCGAAGATAGGCCTGGTAACGCAGGATGACCTGGTCTATGTTGACCTGACCGTCCGCGAGAATCTTGAATTCGCCGCCGTCATACGCCTGCCCGATTTTTCTCCCGAGGAGCGCGCCAAACGGGTGGACCACGCCCTCAAGGCCGTCGGTCTGCTGGAACATCAGGCCAAGCGCGTGGGCGTGCTTTCGGGCGGCCAGCGCAAGCGCGTTTCGGTGGCCATCGAACTGCTTCTCCAGCCCAGGCTGCTGCTGCTCGATGAGCCGACGAGCGGTCTGGATCCGGGCATGCAGGCCACGCTGATGGAAACGCTGCGCGGTCTGGCACGCACCGGCGTCACCATCGTCTGCACCACGCATACTCTGGATACGCTCAACTTCTTCGACCGGCTCATCGTGCTGGGACTCAAGGAGGTGTCCGACGGAGCGCCCGGGCAGCAGCACCAGCGCGTGGCCAATGTGGTGTACTACGGCCCGCCCGCCGAGATGCTGCCGGCGTTCGGCGTGCATACCCAGATGGACCTGTTCGACAGGCTTCAGAGGTTCTCGGGAGCATCGCCCGCCGAGCGCGAAGCGCAGGAACAGACCACCGAACAGACGCGCCTGCGGCGACGGGGGCAGGTCATCAGCGTGCCCAGACCCGAACCGACAAAGGAACGGCTTCGCGAACAGGCCGAGGTCGTCTTCAAACGCGCATACTACGGGCTGACGCGCGACAGGATGTCCAGGTTCATGGCCATCTCCCAGCCGCTGATCCTGGCGATTCTGGTGGCGCTTTCGCAGGCCAATCAGCTGAAGGTCTATTCGATCCTGTTCTTCACCGTCGTGTGTTCGATGTGGCTGGGCATGACGCTGACCGTCCGCGAGGTCGTGCGCGAGCGGAAACTCTATATCCGCGACCGCATCGCCGGTCTTCATCCCGACGCCTACCTGGTCGGGAAACTCGCTTATGCGATGCTGGTGGTGCTGGTTCAGAACACGCTTCTATGGGGCGTAATACGCTTCATCGCTCCGGCGATGGTGCGCGATAACGTCGCCGGAAACCTGCGGGAGACATCGTTCCTCGCGGGCTGGTTCATACTCATTCTGACGGGCGCTGGAGCCACGCTTGCCGGGCTGGTCATATCGACACTGGCCAGATCCGAGCGCGCCGCCGTGACCATCATGCCCCTTGTGCTGCTGCCGCAGGTAGTGCTCAGCCGCGTGGTTTACGGCGACATCCGAAAGCTGTGGACCGACCCCTCGCCCTATTGCGCCATGCTCGATTTCGTAAAGGGCAAGCCTCTTACCGGCGAACCGAAGGCCGAGCGCGATAATCGCGAACAACTCGAGCGTCTGCGCGCTCTGGAGATAAAGGTCACCGGCCAGTCGTCGATATATGTGCCCCCGCCGCGAAAGGAGGCCGCGGCTCTGGGCAGGGGGCTCAATTTCCTGCTGTCGCTGCCCATGCTGTCCAGACCGGCCGGCGGGGCTCTCGACATGCTTTCCGCCGCCGAGGCCACCAGCGGCATGTTCTGGTTCGAGTTCTTTTATCTGATTATTCTCGTCAGCGGCTACGGAGGGTTGGTATACTGGAGTTTCCATAAGTACGAAAAGACGTGGAACGATATACGAAGCGCGTGAACGCAATATCGCTTGCGCTGCGGCGTGAAGGGCGCCTCGAAACATGTCCCGCACAGGCACACAACCAGCTTCCGCGCTCACCGATCTGACGCTTCACGTGCGTCAGGACGGTGCCCCCGAGCAGGAAGTGTTCCTCCAGCACGGTCTGTCGATCGGCCGCAATCCCTCCAACACCGTCTGCGTCGATGATCCCGCCGTCGAGCGCATTCACGCGCAGGTTACGCGCCAGAGCGACGGCACGATGCTGCTGAAATGTCTGGAGCATACGCTTACGGTAACGCTTGCCGACGGCAGCAAAGTGCAGGAACTCAAACTCCATCCGGGCACGACGTTCAAAGTCGGCAGGGCCGTCATCAGATGTCTCAAGCGCGAAACGAAGCCCACGGTCGTGGTGGCCGAAACGCCCTGGCAGGTGCGCTGCCCGCGCTGTCACGAGATGATCGCCACGCTGCCGCACGACGCCAAGAACTGCCCGAAATGCAATCTCGAATTGCAGTATCACCAGCCGCAGAAACCGGCCGGAGATGTGCCGCTGTCGCCGGCCGAGGCTTTCGAGGGCTGGCTGCCGCGCGACATCGGGCCGTATCGCATTCGCGCGTTCGTCGCTCAGGGCGGCATGGGCATCGTGCTGCGCGGGCTGCACCGCGAAAAAGACCTTCCGGCGGCCATCAAACTCCTGCGCTTCGATCCCGACAGCGATCCCTCATGGAAACGGCGTTTCGATGCCGAAATCGAAACCCTCAAGACGCTGAAACACCCCAACGTCGTGCGCCTTCAGGACCACGGCCGCGACGGCCACATGCTGTGGCTGGCTATGGACTGGATCGACGGCCAGCCGCTCTCGAAGTGGATTCTCTCCGCGCGCGCCGCCAATCAGCCCATAGCGCTCAACTGGATCCGCGATGTGCTCGTGCAGGTTGTTCGCGGTCTGATCTACGTCCACGAAAAAGGCATAATCCATCGCGATCTGAAGCCCAGCAACATACTGCTGGCCCAGGACGATCTGGTGAAGATGGTTGACTTCGGTATCGCCCGGCAGGGAGGCGACGGTTCGCAGGCCGTTCAGGTCACGCAGCTCACCGCCACCGGCGTGGTCGCGGGCACAGAATCGTATATGTCGCCCGAGCAGGCCGAGGGCCGGGCCCTCACGCCGGCCAGCGACATCTACTCGCTGGGGGTGATCTGGTATGAGCTGCTCACCGGCCATCGTCCGGTGGGCGTATATGTTCCGCCCTCAAGGCAGCGTCCTGATTGCCCGCCCGCGTGGGACCACATCATCGGCGCGTGTCTGAGCGCCAACCCGCAGTTGCGCCCGAGCCTCATGCAGATAACGGGGGCGCTTGACGGGCAGGCGGCCCCGGCAGTAATGCCGCCCGTGCCGTATCCCGCCGCCGCGGGCGCGATCACGGCGATCCCCCCGCCTCCGCCGCCCGTCGGTGTTCAATTGCCTCCGACGGGTTCCCAGTACCCCGTTCAACCCCCGCCGCCTCCGCCGCAATACGCCCCCACGCAGCCGTCAGCGGTTATGCCGTCGGCGATCGCGTACCCCGCGCCTCCACAGCAGACCGTTGCAGGTTATCCGCCGCTGCGAGCATCGCCCGGCGCACGTTTTCAGGAGGCGCTCCGCCGGGCATGGGCAGGCGTGGTTGACCTGTACCGCCGCTATCCGCTGCATCAGTACCTGGGACCGGTTGGCAGGTGGATGGCCGCCCACAAGCCTCAGAGCATCGGCATCGCCCTGGCGACGATCGTTGTGCTGGTCATTATCATCGTCAGGGTGACGTCGGACTCCGGATCCGACGGTAACACGCGCGTCCAGAACCAGCCTCAGGCTCAGCAGCAGCCGGTGCAGCAGGGGCAGCACAACGTCGCAAACGTCACCGGCGGCGCTGTCAACCAGCAACAGCAGCAGATACCGAGGGTGCCGCCGCGGAAGACCAAGGAGGACTTCTACAACGAAGGCGTGATGGCCTTCAATACCGCCAATTTCGGGCTGGCGTACAGCAATTTTGTCACGGCCGCCGAAATGGGCAGCGGCGATGCCGCATGGGCCTTGGCCCAGATGACCCAGAACAACCCCACCGAATGTCTCAAGTGGCTCAAACGCGGCGCGGAGCTCGGCCATCCGCAATGTCAGGCCACCTTGCGCCAGCTTTATCCGTGGGTGCGGTGGTAATGCCCCCGAAGTATATCTCGCGGGCGCGGTGCCCGCGGGCGTCGGTCACAGCCTCACGCGGCAAAGATGCCGATGGCGGCGGCGAGAATGGGCCCCGCCGCCGGCGTATTACCGCTGGACCTGCCGAAATGGGGCGTTTACCCTGAGGCAATGGCCGGCTGCAACGTAAACGGCACAGGACTGTGGCACAGGCTGTATCTGCTCTCGGGCCGTGTGCGCAGGCTGGTCTATGCCCTGTTTTTCCCCGGCTATGTTGAGGCCAGCATTGTCCGCCGGCACGGCACATGCCGCCGCTGCGGCGCATGTTGTCAGATGGGCGCCAGATGCTCACAGTTCAGACAAGGGGTTGCTTCCCGCACCTTCATAGGGCGGGGAGATACCCATTCCCCGCGGCGGGATCAAGATCAATCGGCTGCCCGCTGAAGGCAAGAATTCTGGAAAATTCTTGGGGGGCGATTGACAAGGAGAAACCCGCTGTTTAACATCAGGAAAAAGCCGCTGCTCAAGACCGCAGTTGCGTGCCTGCTGTCGAGGGGTTCCGGCAGGCATGGCAAGGGCAAGAACCCCGTGAACGGTTACGAAGGACTTACCCGGGAAACGCAGAAGGCCTTTTGGGTAGTGTACCTGAATCCGTGCCTCATCGCCTGGATGCCCGACCTTCCGGGAGTTTGGGTTTTCCACGGGGTTGCGTTCGAGGCGCTCGAACCACCGTGGAAAGCCGAAGCAACGAATAGGTCGTTTGAGAAATGTTGGGGATTATGCTCGGGGAAACGGGAGCCATATCCAACGTCGCCGATATGGGCCAGCATTGTTCGGTGAAAGACGTTGACGTGGTGGCGCGATGGACAACATTCGAGTCATCGCGATACAACGGCCCAATCTAGGAATCAGGAGACTGATGGTCTCTGCTCAAGAGGACGTGACACATGAACCTGCTTCGTCCTACGAGCCGCGATGATCTTGGCGCGTCGTGCATAGCTTGGGCGCCTGGTGGGTCCGCACCGGCAATCGCAGATCGCCTTACATACGCTCGAAGCGTCCTTGGGTTTGCGCTTCTTCTGTCGTGCTGTGCCGTGGGTGTCCTTCTTAACATGTCGCCTTGTTCGGTTCTTGGACAGAATGACTCCGAGTTCCAGCGAGCGAGGGAGAATGTCCTGCGCTCGCAGTATAAGAACTACTACAAGAGTCTCGTTATCCTCGGTTACGCGTGGAGCCAAGACGAGGTGGCAGAGTTCCTGCCAGTTGTCTTGAACCTGACCAATCCCTGGGCCCAAACGAAGTTTGAAAACGTCTTCGCTTTTGGGGTAAGAGGCGACAACCCTGTTAGTCGGACATTCGAACTGCTACGGGTGATATCCGACAACGTAAACTATTTTGGGCTCGTCGATACCAAGGATAGTAAGCTGGAGGACGCATACATCGAGACGTTGGTAGCTCATAGTAACGGATGCGATGTGGCGGTCAATCTGATCAGGCAACGGAAGATTCATGTCGGAAAGCTTGTCCTTCTTGCTCCGCCTTTTGGAACCGCAGAGGAAGCGAAGTACTTGCCGGTAGAGGAGCTTATCATCCGGCATGTCGAGGGCGACCTTGTAAGTGAGTTAATTGGCAAGGGAATGCTGTTTCGCTGGTTTTTAAAGCATGGTTGGGACGTTAACATAGGCCCATTGGGCTTGTCAGGTCGGTCTTCAGAGCCCGGATACTACCCGGATGGGCTCGGGTTTGAGTTGCGCAAACCTCTGGGCCCCGGTGGGTCGCAGCCGAAGATTGACGAAAAGACATATTGTCGATCCGAAGGAGACAAGTACATCTTTTCGCGGCCGCATGTCGTTATGACGATTTTGATGAACTGGGCCATTGAACACGGGGACGCAGGCTTGATCAAGCAGCTACTCGAAAATCTGGAGAAGATATACCCGTCAGAGCAGGCGACAGCTCGAGAGGAAGCTCGGCAGAAGCTGCAAAAGGCGCTCAAAGAGGCAGAGGGGGGCGCGACAGGCCCTGGGACAAGCACCGAGCGATCAAGTGTAGGATCGGGAGGGCGGCCATCCCACCGAGCGGTGCGCAGCGCGAATGATCCTAGCGTCGGAGTGGAAGCAGGGCCCGTATCTGCGGCAATGGTTGCCACCTGGGCGGCTGCGGCCGCAGGCCAGTCCACGGAGGGACGGCTGCGTCTAGATGATCTACTGCCCACTGACGCTCTGCGCGGTACGAAACCGATTATTTCCACACCGGAGCAAACCATGCTCTTGGAGTTCCACGCCAATGCGGTCGACGCCCGTGCGGTGGATTTTCGCGTCGACGGCAACACGGTGGGCGTCGTCCTGGTGACGAAGACCCTCCGGGAGCCGTATTTCCACGAATATCACGTCTGTCCGCGGTTTCATGGTTGGGCACTTGATGATGTGGCGGCAGTTCCGCTGGGTATCCGCGGCCATCAAGCGTCGTCATGGGAATCCGGCTGGTTCTGGCTGTGCCGCATCCTGGACGATCGCTCTGGAATGGCGGAGGTGGGGGCCCAGTTTGTTGTTCTTGTGAACGAATCGCGGCGCGAAATGACCATTGATTCGCGGTGGCTCAGCAAGCAGTATTGCCCTTATTGGAGAGGCGAGCGGGCCGGAGCTTACGACTATTTCCTCAACTTCCAGGTGTGGTCGTGCTCCGAAACGGAAACCTGCTACTTGGTTGAGGCGGTCTTGGCCAAGCTCGCTCAACTCAGCGGCGGCAACTGGAGGCTGGTTCTCGCCAACCAGGAAGAACCCAGGCCGCCGGTTGCGTTTCTCGAAGGTGCATGGCTGGCGGGCAATGTCGTGCAGATAACGGCCTGGAATCGTCTGTGGACTCCATGTTTGGCCGTTTTTCACGGCACGAAGCAGTCCGTGCGCGATGGTGGGGATGTCTTTTTTGAGTACTGGGCGGCGCTGCGGCCAGGGCGCAACGTCCTCCAGTTGCCTCTGGGGCAGATCGATAATGCGGTAGTGCATTGCGAAGTCGACGGCTTTATTGACAAGGTCTTTGTCAGCGTCGATAAGACACGGACCAAGCCGTTGCCACCGGTCCCGGCGTTTGCTGGTCTACGGGGCCAGCCCCCTGCGGCCACTCCACAAGTGAAGATAGCTTGGCCGCCGAGCAACGCCAAGGTTGTTGTGCTGCGAGATCAGCTTGACATGCCAGATGATGACGACGGGAAGCGGCTGGCGATAAACGGAACGGTAGCTGGGGCTCCGCCCGGGTCCACGGTCGACGTGTTTGTCTATACCAACGATTGGTACAAGCAGGACACGGTGGTGGTGCGGGAAGGGCTTTGGGGATCGCGGGTGCGTTTGTCGGGCCAAGGCGATTTCAACAAGCACTCGATCTACGTCCGACTGCGCGACGCCAGCGGGGCCGAAATCGCCCATGACCGCGTGGACGGCATTGTCCGCTTCGACTCAAAGTCGGGTGGGACCGCAAAGGCGCCAGTTGGTCGGGCGCGCGTTGGGGAAGCGCCTGCTCGGCAGTGGAATCCGATCGTCGTCGAGGCGAAAGAGTTCCAGGGTGACGCGGGGTGTCATCGAGAAGCGAACGGAGTGCTGATCGTCGGAGGAGGCCCGGACGGGCCAAATGGCCGCGGCGGATCGGCGTCGTGCCGCATGGCTTTGCCCGAGGATGCGTCGGCGATCAAGCTTCGAGTTTCCATCTGGCATGGCATGGAAACAGAATTCGGCAAAGGCGTGCATTCAGTGCGTCAAGGGGGAACGGTGACCGTTTACGTCAACGAGATCCCCGTTCATACGATTGTCTGTCGCCACCGTGGCATGTACGGCGATTTCTGGCCCGAACAGCAACCAGAACTTGGTCGAAATCTCCCCGAGATCGATCTGGCGGCAAAAGGTATCAAGGGACGTTCGCTGACGATCAAGATCGTCGCCTCCCCGTGGACGTGCATGGATCTTCGCAGCATCGAGGTTGAGCCGATGTCCCGGTGAGCAGACACGCGCGGAGACTAGGCAGGCAAGAGCCGTTGGGCGGCTCCTCCAAGCGCTCCTGCGCAAACCAATACAACCAGCCTCTGGGCTATAACTCGTCCTTCGCGAGCTGCAGTGGGGCTTCAGAGCGAAAAGTCCACCACACGCTCTTGCCCGAAGGTCGCTCTTGCACCACCACGTTCCGCACAGTGGTCACGAGCTTCCCCCGGTCGGGCTGACGATGCTTGGCCGGTTCGATGTGGATGTTGATCACCACGCCCCCAAAAAACGTCTGGAATCCGTCGGCGGTCTTCTCGCCGTGCTCGGTCGGCTTGCGGAAGTGGAAGAATCTTTGCGGGCGGCGGCCAACTGCTGCTGGAGGCGAGCGTTCGCCTGATGAAACGGGGCGTTCTCGTCCCGCAACCGGGCGTCCTCCTCTTCCCGCCGCGCGAGGCGCTGGATCGTCTGGAGCAGCTTCTCCTCCAGCGTCGCCACCCATTGCGCCAGATGCTCACAGTTCAGACAAGGGGTTGCTTCCCGCACCTTCATAGGGCGGGAAGATACGCATTCCCCGCGGCGGGATCAAGATCAATCGGCTGCCCGCTGAAGGCAAGAATTCTGGAAAATTCTTGGGGGGCGATTGACAAGGAGAAACCCGCTGTTTAAGATCAGGAAAAAGCCGCTGCTCAAGACCGCAGTTGCGTGCCTGCTGTCGAGGGGTTCCGGCAGGCATGGCAAGAGCAAGAACCGCGTGGACGGTTACATCCGGGGGATCAGCCATGGCTCATTGGGTGACATGTTCCAGCTGTGGTGGGCAGGTGTGGATGGAAGACTATGAGAGGAGGGCTTGTCCGAGCTGTGGTGCGGTTATCATAGGCCCGACTGCGCCTAGCAGAACCGAAACCTATTGCGGGAAATGTGGCGGTAAAGTTTATGTCGAGGATTATGAATCGAAGGCATGTCCGAATTGTGGACATGTAGTCCGGGGACCACGAACATACTAACAGGCAACGTAAACGGCACAGGACTGTGGCACAGGCTGTATCTGCTCTCGGGCCGTGTGCGCAGGCTGGTCTATGCCCTGTTTTTCCCCGGCTATGTTGAGGCCAGCATTGTCCGCCGGCACGGCACATG
>Ga0315298_1004434_pt1 | contig 20998 bp, 10 predicted proteins | sample WHS_1_MG_FD_203077 | JGI IMG/M metagenome (GOLD analysis project Ga0315298, IMG submission 203077) | Extremophilic microbial mat communities from Washburn Hot Springs, YNP, Wyoming, USA - WHS_1_MG | ecosystem: Environmental > Aquatic > Thermal springs > Hot (42-90C) | place: USA: Wyoming...
GCTCATACCTTCCAAACCTTTACATCAACCCGGGTGAAACAGGCATATCTTATACCTCAGTTACAGTGGGAAGTATTATATCGGTAAGTGCAATACTTCATAACAACGGTGGCCTTGGCGCTACGAACAACATTTTTATTGCTTTTATAAATTTGATTCGTTATAGAAAAATAAATACGGAGGGTTGATGAAGATTGGTTTTCATAAAGATATTTTCAAACCTTCTTTGTCAAAGTCAATCGCGGTATTTCTGGTATTCGTGTTTGCATGGACGAACCTCGGGTTCTATCAGGTTGTGTATGCAGCAACGAATGGAGTTAAGCGTTCAGGAGTTGGGAGTTCAGGAGTTCAAGACACAGAACCATATACTAAAGAAAATCCCCCTCTTTCCCCCTTTGTAAAAGGGAGAGGTAAGGGGGATTTCAGATCACAAGATTTAGAAGGCATCGTCAAACGCATCAGGGAGCGATCCGAAAAAGCACAAAACATAATTCAGAAGACAGACATTGAATCCGAGAAAACAGAATTTCAAAAAGAGAAATCAGAGCTTGAGCAAGCAGATATAAATATCAGGGAACAGTTCAAAGAGACAGAGCAGCGCCTCAAGGCAGCACACCTACCAGCCCAGATATTACAGAGACAATATAAGTTTGAAAAGGAATATGACAAACATTTCAAACAACTCAAGGCAGACCTTGATTCACTCAACAGTGCAAAAACAACATCAGAGTTTACTGCAAGAACACGAAAGCTGAAGGCATTTCTTGATAAGATAAAGCCACCTAAAAGGCACGTCAAATTTGATCCACATAAACTCCCGCACAGGATGGCAAAGCCCGTGTGGAGAGAGCCAAGACCACAGTATAATAACCAGCATCGGGCAGCGAGTAGCCAAGGGACTCAGTCTCTGTCATTGCGAGGAGCTGAAAGCGACGAAGCAATCTCAGACAATCAAGGAATTGCCACGCTCCCTTCAGTCGCTCGCAATGACAATCCCATTCAAGTCGCCTCCATCGGCTCACTCAACGGCATACTTTCATCGGCAATCGTTCAAACCATTCCGCCTCCGACCGCCGCAGACCTTACATCCACAATTGAAGTCCAGTTCACCCCTGCAATCCTCGCAAAGGCAGCAGAGCTGAATCACAATCCGGTTCAGATCTACAACTGGGTTTACAACAACATAGAGTATGTTCCCACATACGGCTCAATTCAGGGTGCAGACATGTGCCTACAAACCATGCAGTGTAATGACATGGATACAGCAAGTCTTTTGATTGCATTACTCCGAGCATCCAACATCCCGGCGAGATATGTCTATGGAACGATCTTATTACCTATAGATAAAATCATGAACTGGACAGGCGGATTTACAGATTCAATGTCGTCATTAGAAATTATGGCCCAAGGTGGCATACCTATAACAGGGGAAGTAGCCGGAGGTAAGATAGCAGCAGCCAAGATCGAGCACGTATGGGTAGAAGCGTATGTACCTTATGGAAACTACAGAGGAACGATGCGGGATAGCAGTATTAAGACATGGGTACCATTGGATGCAAGCTATAAGCAGTATACCTACACACAGGGAATGAATATCACACAAGCAGTGCCATTTGATACGCAATCTTTTATAAACACCATTACATCAACGGCTACCATTAATCAGGCTCAAGGGTATGTAACAAATATAAATAGTCAGTACATTTCACAGACAATTCAAAGCTACACAAATCAGGTGGCAAACTATATTTCTCAGAGAAACCCCAATGCAACAGTAGGGGATATAATTGGTAATAAAAAAATAATTCCTCTGAACTTTCATTTTTTACCTTGTACTCTACCATACCAGATATTAGCGAAGGGCTGGGAAGCTTCAGAAGTACCTGATAATTTGAGATACAAGATCACATTCCAGATTACTAACCCACAGACCCTACAAACGGATATAAACTATACGGTAGATTTAGCACAAATAGCAGGCAAGAGGGTTACATTGAGCTATGTGCCTGCAACAAGTGCGGATGAAGCAGTAATAGAATCGTATATACCAACAGGCAGCTCTATAACCATCAGTTCCCTTCCTACTTCATTGCCAGCATATCTAATCAACATGAAGCCGCAATTACTGATTGACGGGCAGGTCGTAGCTACAGGCAATTCCGTAGGATTAGGCAGTGGTGAGACTCTTACAATGACCTTTATTGATGCAAATCAATATTCTGATACAGCTACAAAGAACCTGACAGCAGGAGAATATTACGGCATAGGGATTGATGCAGGTGGTATTTCTGCTCAAACAGTTTCAAATCTGCAAACACAACTGAGTAATATTCAATCGAGATTACAGGCACAAGACTTCACCGGCATGACAAAAGATGATGTTTTAGGGAGTCTGCTTTATACCACAGCCATATCTTACTATGCAGAATATGATATGATGGATCACCTTCAAGCAAAACAAATGGGAGTGATAATAGCAAGGGTACCATCAGACGCAATATTTTCAGTTACAATGAATGTAAAGTACATGTTTGGTGTAGCAACAAATATAAGTATAGCCGGTCTCAAGATGGATGTGCAGAGAAACTTAGAGCTTATAGAAGCTACAGAAGGAAACAACAAGAGTATACTCCAATACATGCTGACAAGCGGTATGAATTCCTCGGCTTTGGAAAATAGTGTACCGGAACGTATATTTTCTACACCTACAAATCCTGTACAAGGCATATCAGCAGTGAAGGCGATCCAAATTGCCAATGATCAAGGTATACCGATATTCACGATAAACCAGAATAACATCGGCACAGCACTACTCCAGCTTCAGCTTCCTTCGGATGTAATAGAAGATATTCAAAATGCGGTAAACGCGGGCAAAGTCGTTACCGTTTCGCAAACGCAGATAACCTACAATGGGTGGACCGGAGTTGGATATATCATCATAGATCCAACAACGGGTGCAGGGGCTTACATGATCAGCGGCGGGCTGAGCGGTGGGGAATTATTCTGGATGTCTATTGTGTGGGGTGTTTTGTTTCTTCTAACTTTCATGGCATCTTTAGTTCTTCCAGTGGTGGGAGGAGTGATTGTGGCAGTTCTATCAGGTGTATTAGGTACAGCCCTTTCAATGATGATTAAACAAAGTTATGGAGATAAAAGCCATATTAATCTTCCACAAGTTTTAGTCATGCTCACAAATATAATGGCACAGACCATATTATCATATGGACTTATAGAGGACTTTGCTGCAGCAGTAAGTGTATTAGCGGTTCCTATGGTGGTGGCAGCTATTGGTGCTGTATTAATAATCGCGGTAATGCTTTTGTTAGATTATCTGATCTATATGCATGCTTTTAATCTAATCGAAATCAAAAAAATCTTAAGAAGAAATGAGGTATTAAATGTCTAAAAACATGGCAGATTTGGTTGGTCTGAATCTGTTAATAATAGTGATTGGTGGGGCATATGCCCTAAGAATCATCCAAATTAAATGTGTGAAAAAGGCTATCGAGCAAGAAAAATATGATTATGGCGCTTATTATCGAATGCATCCCGTCTATGGAGAGAAAGCCATTAAAACAGCAAGACTTACATTAATATTGGTGGATATTATATTTTGGCTTGTTCCGATAACAATGGTAATCATTGAGCTGCATCAATTTATTGTTTACGGGAGATTGATATAAAATATGGAATCAATATTTCTTCCTTATAAAGGTGAATCTTCAGAAAAAAGACCGGAATTAAAATTATTTTGGTGGAGAAGTCTTACTTTTTTCATACTTTATTTAATAGCCACAATTGTCTTTTTTAACTTAAGAAATTATCACATAAGCATATTGCAATGGTTTGTAACCGCCGTGCTCAAGATAGCACTATTAATTATAAGCGTTTACCATTTCAGCTTAGGAATGATGTTCAAGAAACTGCAATACAAAATTGCAGATGACGCATTAGAAATTAGCCTATTTCCATTTGATCTAAAGATTCCGTTTTCAGAAATAGAAGAGGTTAAAGAAGCGAGCGGTGAGACGGAGATTAAAAGAGTATACGGATATAATAAGGAAGTGCCCCAGTTAATACACTATGTGGGACAAATTGGAATGTTTAAAGTTTCAGGAATATGGAAGGTTTTTATGTATACTACTTTAGGTTCTTTAAAAAATCCTGCCGGTTTGATTATTATAAAACGCAAAGATGGAAGGAACTACGGTGTATCTCCTGCATCGCCACAAGAATTTGTAAAGCTTATACAAGAAAAAATAGAGATTGTTACTAATAAAAATGGTGTAGTAGCATGAAAAGATTGTCATTGATAAAAGACAATTTATTACTTTTAGCAATAGCACTTCTTTTTACCTTATTCAGTATTTCTGTTGCTAATGCTCAATCCAGTGCAATAAACAATGGTCTTTCATGGCTTTTGGCTAATCAAAATCCTGATGGTAGCTGGGGGTTGCAAGATAATTTAACCTTACTCAATACAACGGAAGCAATGAATACTTTGAAATATCTTGGGTATACTGGAACAAATTATACAGAGGGAGTAAACTGGGTATCTTCTTACACTGCGACATCAACAGATGAAATAGCAAGAGAGACGATTTCTTTAATTGGCGCTGGTATATTTGTTAGCGTTCCTATAAATACATTAACTGGTTATATGAACCCAGATAATGGTTGGGGGATAGGGGAACTCTTTTCGAGTGATACCCTCGACACCGCCCTTGCCCTCGATGCCTTAAATGCAGTAAATTACGCAAATCAAAATTTAATCAGCAATGCACTTCTTTATCTTGTAACAAACCAGAACTCTGACGGCGGATGGGGATTCTATGCAGGGGATGACAGCAATGTGTACATGACAGCGATGGTGTTGCAGGTGTTTGATGAGCTCAAGGCTACTTATAATCTTACAGTCCCAATTTCCAATGCCGCTCAATATCTTTTATCCCATCAAAACTCAGACGGAGGGTTTGGCAGCTCCACATCTACAGTGTACGAGACCACTTTATCGTTCCTTGCATTGTTGGGAAGTGGGCAAGGCAGTGCCTTGCCCCTACAACAAGCAATCGATTATATAACAGCTACCCAGTCCTCAGACGGCTCATGGAATGAGGATGCATACTCAACAGCCCTTGCACTGCGTGCACTTGGCTCATACCTTCCAAACCTTTACATCAACCCGGGTGAAACAGGCATATCTTATACCTCAGTTACAGTGGGAAGTATTATATCGGTAAGTGCAATACTTCATAACAACGGTGGCCTTGGCGCTACGAATGCAGTTGCCGCACTTATAATCACAGGCGCAAACGGAGTTAATTCAACTATTGACTCAACGATAGTGCCTTCAATAGATCCAGGTGGTTCTCAAGCCTTATCATTTACATGGAATACGCAGGGCTATGCCGGCAAGAACACCGTTTGTGTGACAGCAGACCCAAATAATCTCATTGAAGAGCTTAACAAGGCTGACAATACCGGATGTATTACATTCAACATCGGAAATCTCCCGGACCTTATCGTGCCGTCTTCCGTCATATCGTTTTCATCCACGGACGGGATACATGTAACGATAACCGCATCCGTATACAACATGGGCGAAGCGCCGGCAGGCTCATTTAATGTCGGCATATACGACGGCTCTGTTACAAACCCTATAACAGTCTTAAGTGTTCCCGGCCTTGCCACGGGACAGCGTATGACCGTAACTACGCTGTGGAATGCAAGCAGTGCATACGGCTATCATAACATCCTTGTAGTAGCTGACCCTGACAATGCGATAAAAGAGGTAACCAAGGCGAACAACATAGGGTCACAGGGTTACTGGATACGGCCGACGCTCGACCTTGCGATAACATCAGCGGACATTACTGTTGTTCCATCCACCCCGCTTTATTCTGGAGAGCAATTTACACTTAATGTTACAGTCCACAACTACGGCTCAGAGGAAGCAGATAATGTGCTTGTAACTGCTCAATCCACTTATGGAGACATGACATTTGAACAAGCTTATGTAACGGTGCCGGGAGGAGGAACAGTCCTTGCACAGATAAATGGTGTGTATCAAGGATCAAATGGCATGAATAGCGAAAGTGTTAGAGTAATTATTGATCCATACAATCAGTTTCAAGAGCTTACAAAAACAAATAATTCAGCCAATGTAATTGTACCTATTGCAACCAGTTTTGTGAATCTCGTGTTTACGAATAACATAGGTTACCCAATAAACTTCGATAGCAATATAAACAATAGTGTCCCTATGTATTTTTCTCCGCAACCAACAGCAATTGGTCAACCTGTCACAATTACAGTATATATAAAAAATATTGGTACCTATCCATATCCTGCGCTTACACCGCAAATTGTGTTTTACAATGGAAATCCCGATGATGGTGGGGTAATTATCGGCACGGGCACGGCTACAATTTCATCAAGCAGCTTAAATCCAGCAGTTTCCATTCAATGGGTAGTACCTGCATCAAGCCAGCTTATTTATGCACGAATTGATCCGAACAGCGATATACCAAATAATATAAATAAGACTAACAACACCATTTATAGAACGCTTTCAATCGGTACGACAGACCTATCAATTTCAGATACTGATTTGACATTTACACCATTCGCGCCTTTGCCTGGTCAGCCGTTTACAATTAATGCGGTAATCCATAACAACAGTGCAACAAATGCCACGGGTATCCTTAATCTTTATCAAGGCAATCCAAATCCAGCCGCATATTTAATCCCGTACAATCCACCCATAACTGGCCGTACAATTTATAATCCGATATACATTGCAAGCTTACCGATAAGCGCTACTGCGGGTAGCGCTATCACGGTAACTGTTCCATGGGTCATGCAGAATGGCAGTCCTAACATCTATGCGCTCATTGATCATATTCAGCCAGAAGATGTTGATACAAACAGTAACTTATATTTTAACGATTCAATCAATCAAAGTGTCTACATGAAATATCTTATAGATCCTAAAGGTGTTTATCCTAATCCTGATAGTAGGTTTTATTTATGGAGCACCATAATGGCTGCCGGTAATCTGACAGGTAGCGGCAGACCCGAAATAGTAGCAAAGGTAAGTGATCAATGGGAGACAGCCTGGGAAAGCATAAAGATATTTGATATTGAAAGTCATGGTAAGTGGAAAGAATTAACGAACATACCATTGCATTATAATAATACCAGACCGACTTATTTCTCGCCAGGACTTATCAATATAGGAAATAAGCAAACGATAATTGATTTAGAGGCTTTACAAGCTACAACGGTATCATATTATGCCGTTGCATACGATAGTACCGGTAATACTCTATGGAGAACATATTTATCATCGGGTGGGGCTATGCAATTCATTGGTACTCCTGCATTTGGAGATGTAAACGGGGATGTGGTTACAGATGTTGTGATGCCATCATGGGGAAGTACAAGCAATACCATACAAATAAATGTATTAAATACACAAACAGGCAATATAATATGGAACAAATCAGTACCGTATAATGCTATAACACCCTTTCAAGGTGCTGTTGTAGACCTTGCTGGTGATGGTAAAAATGAAGTAGTTACCTCAATAAGTGGAACGCTAACTGTATTTCGTTCCGATGGCACTATATGGTGGCAGCTTCCCTATAGCTACAATAAGACTCAAATTACAGGATTTGCAATTGCTGACTTGAATATGGATGGAAAGCCGGAGATTATTGTACTGAACGGTGGATATCCACTCGGGAGTGTAAGTGCATATTCATACGATGGAAAACTTTTATGGACTTATCAACCGCAGGGTACTGTTAGTGCTATTCAAAATAGTTTTATTTCAATTGGAGATATAAATAATGATGGATTCCCGGAGATTGTTTTTTGGGAATATAATACTGTGGCTGCGGGTTCTGCATCAGTTGTTGCATTAAATCATGATGGTACAGTTTTATGGAAACATACAATGTCGTTTTACAATGATGGGGTAGATAATCGAGCGTCTCTCATACTTGCGAATCTTTACGGAGATAGTAGCTTACAAGTGGTAGCCTTACGTAGCTACGATGGCTTTATGATACTTGATGGCAAAACAGGTAATGTATTAAATGACTTTGAAAAATTTGCAACTCCTTGGCCGTCTGAAGCAACTTTTCCATTAGCAACAGATATTGATAATGATGGTATACCTGAAATATTTAGAGCATACCCAGATCTTGTTAATATTAATCCTTCTACTAATTGGTATACTACTCCAATCGAATTCTTCTCCTCTCCCCAGCAATGGCATGGGCATGTGCCGAGGCACCAGAATGAGTATCCATTCTATGTGGACCAGGTGGATGATAATCTGAATATGACCGGTAATTACCAGCCGTGGAAGACGTATAACTCATGGAATGCCCAGTTCGTTCCGTATACTCTGTTGCCAGACCTTTATGTCACAAGCACGGACATAAGCATCAGCCCGACAACCATATCAGCGAATGAGTCTGCAACCTTAAGTGTAAACGTCCAGAACATCGGAGCAGTTACTGCAACGACCTTCAATGTCGGCATATATGATGGCGACCCGGCAAACGGCGGCACGCTTATCACAGAGCAGACAATACCGTCGCTTGACGGAAGGGGAATTACGACTATCACATCAAATGTGTCATTCAGCACAAACGGCATGCACCTTGTGTATGTATCGCTTGACCCGGAGGGTAAGATAAGCGAGATGCGAAAGAACAACAACATCGCATTCTTCCCTGTTACCGTAAGCTCTTATCTGCCGGATATTGCTGTCAATGCCATAAGTTTTACGCCTTCAAGCCCGGTTCTCAGTATGCCGGTAAATATTACAGCGGGTATATCGAATAACGGTGTGCTTGCTGTGGACAACATCCCTGTGTACATCTATGACGGCAATCCGTCTTCCGGCGGCATACTGATAAGCTCAACTACAATCGCGCACCTTGATATAGGCAGCAGTACCCAGATCAGTGCTACCTATATTCCTTCATACAGTGGCACCCATTACATATATGTTAAAGCAGATCCTTATATGACCATCCCTGACATGGATTACACAAACAATACCGGTATATCCCAGCTCTATGTAGAAGGTGCCGGGGATGTAATACTTCCTGACCTTGCGGTTTACTCAAATGAGATAAGCTTGTCAGATGCATCGCCGCAATCAGGAGAGACCATAACAATCACCGTGCCTGTCCATAACTTCGGTACGGCTGTCAGTAATGTTCAGGTAGGGCTGTATGAAGGTAATAACCAGCTTGGCACAGCTACAATCTACCAGATCATTCCATTCGGGGACAATGTACCTGTGACATTCAGCCTTAATACGCTTGGTATGACAGGTGTGCAGCAACTCAGCATTGTGGCGGATCCGAATGACCTTATCACCGAATCCAACAAGACAAACAATATGGCATTATTTAATGTAGACGTAAACAGCACAGGGCTTGGCATAACCGTATCAACGGACAGCACGGCATACGCCGCTGACAGCAATGTAATGATTTCTACCTCTATAACAAACACATCATCTGCATCCATAAATACCAGCCTTAATGTCTTGATTACCGACAATTCAGGCAACCATGTAAACAGCATTGCGAACAATGTTGGAGTAACACTTCCTGCAAATGGGTTTACAACACTTACATTTACATGGAACACAGCCAGTATATTCCCGGGCGCATACAGGGCAGTAGGAACACTTATAGAATCAGGTAATGTTGCAGCGACCAGCTATGTACAGTTCAGCATCCTACCCCAGGTAATGCTCAGTGCACAGGTTACAACCAATAAGCGTTTTTACAATGCCAATGAGACAGCCGTTATAAACGGCTCCATAACAAACCTCAGTGTAAACACCATGCTATCCGGGGATTCCATGGAGATCTCCGTATTAAACCCATCCGGCAGCATTGTCGGAGGCTATTCTGCATCAATACCATTGCTTGTGCCGAACGGATATTTCTCGACAAGATATAACTGGAATACCGGTACAAACCCCTCAGGTACATATCAGGCGGTATTAAAAGTGCTGGATAGCACCGGTATGCTTCTTACCCAGGCAACAGCAAGCTTCGGGATCAACTCTACATCGAATAACCTTACCGGTCTTACCGGGGCTATAAATATTGTGCCTCAGAGCCTTGAATCTGGCAGTGCGGTATCAATAAGTTATACAATCACAAACAGCGGAAACGCAGGTGTAAACATAACGCCAGCAGTTGTTCTGATAAGCCCGCAGAATCAACAGCCGATTACCATAAGTACAACAAGTGCATCAATTGCCACAACCGCCACATATGGCAATACATTTAGCTATCCTGTAACCTGTGCCTTGTTCGGCGACTACATTGCGGTGCTTAAGGCTTCTGATACGAATACAATAGCGCAGAACTGGTTCAGGGTGGTTGACCTGACCCCGCCTGTTGTAACTATCACAGGGGTCGTTAATAACGGCTGCTACAATACCCCAAGCCCGTCCATCAGCATCAACGACTGTCACCTGTCATCAACAAACATCCTGTTAAATGGCTCTGCTTACACGAGTACTACACCCATAAACGTTGATGGGAATTATATACTGACTGCAACCGGCAAAGACCTTGGCGGCAATGTAACGACAAAGGCAGTAAACTTCACGGTTGATACTATAGCACCCCTGATAACCATTACAGGTGTGACAACCGGGGCTACCTATACGGCTTCCGTAACCCCGATAATAACGATAACCGATGCAAACCTTGTAAGCTCAACAACGACCCTTGATGGCATGCCGTATATATCCGGGACGCCTATAACAGCGGGTGGAAGCCACATACTCAATGTTAGTGCGTGGGACTGTGCAGGCAACCAGTCTTCTCAATCTGTAAGTTTCTCGATCACGGGCGCAAGGGTAAAGCTCAATGTAACAAAAGAGCTTATTACGCCACCCGGGGTATTGATATTCGATATGGGCGAAAGTTGCGGTGTCCCGCACTTTTGTCATTCCGCACTTGATGCGGAATCCAGTAAGTATTCTTGTGAAGACAAAGATGTAGAACACGGAAGTCTGGATTCCCGTTTTCACGGGAATGACGGTGGAGAGGGCAAAGAAGGACAACTAATAACCAACCTGACAACGCTCCTTACCAATGCGGGCTATTACTACACAGTCACAAATACATGGGATGGATTTTGGGCTGCATTGAATACCGGGATGTATAACAGGTATATACTTATAGAGAGTAGTGAGCAGCCAGTAGTGGACAGCGAGGGAATAGGACAGGGCGGAGAAAAATCAGAAAACGCTTCTGTCATTGTGAGTGGGCAGGGAAGTGCTTCTTCGGGAAATGCAGGGCGAAGCAATCTCAATGGAATAGAAGGAGGGATTGCTTCGTCGTGGTGCAACGGCACCACTCCTCGCAATGACATTGTCAAGGAGCTCAGGGAAGCAGTGAACATGGGCGATGGGTTGATTGTTATCAAGTCCACACCCGATGACCTGCCATGGCTTGACAATATCGCTGGTGTTCAATGGCTTGGGAATACACCCCTTAATCCCCTCTTTGTAGAGCGGAAAGCAACTTCTAATATCAATATTGTTTTACTCAAGACGGCTTTGTCGCCGTCCGGCGGAACTCTTACGCTTACAGGCAATTACAATGCTGTGAATATGACATTAACAACTGCAAGCATGGCGGGTTATTATTCCCAGTCGGCATCCCGGTGTCATTGCGAGGAGCAGGGCTGTAAGCACGGCGACGAAGCAATCTCGCAAGAAAAAGAAGGATTGCTGCGCTATGCTCGCAATGACAAAAATGATGATGATTGCAAGTGCGACGATGAGAACACACCCCGACCCATAAAGCGTATGGGTACCCCGCCTCTTGATAAAGGGGAAAAAGAAGGCAGGACAAATGTTGCTATGGCGATGAATGTCTACGGCATGGGTGAAGCTGTTGTCATGGAATTTGACCCGTCTTATATAAGCGAAACGACAAAGGCACAGCAGCTTATACTAAATGCATTAAGCTTTGCAGGACCTAATTACCAATACATGCCGTACATGCTTTGTCCGTCAAGTACACAGGACATACAGATCAGCATAACAAACCTCGGTGTAGCTGTCGGATTGAACATAACCGAATCTGTGCCCGCAAATGTAGAAATAGGTCAGGTATTCAACAACGGAAGGATTATTACGGACAGCTCAATTGTATGGCAGTATGCCCTGCCTGTATCGGCGTCTGCAACGTTCTCATACACCGTAACCTTGCCGCAAACAGGAAGCTCTTATACCTTTATAACCGGGGTATGGTATGCAAACGCAGGGCAGGGCAGTGCCCTGCCCCTACAGGAATACGGCTCATATCCGTTCACCGTGACGGTAACTATAGAGCAGAAGGCATTGTTGAAAGAGATCATATCGGATGTCCAAGGCCTTAAGGTCAAACAGAGTGATAATGAGCATAAAGAAGAGGTTTTAGAGCTATTAAACAAGCTGCAATCAGAGCAGACCACAATCCAGCCGCAAGAGGCTGTAGGAATAATCCTTAAGGCTATAGACGAGCTGATGGAAATCAAATCAGCGGATATATCCCATGAAATAATACAAATAAGGCTTAACATGGATGTGGAACTGAGGATGTACGAGGCAAAGATTACCGGGACAACAGAGTATACCAAATCTTCCTGTAAAAATCCATAATTTCCCAATGGATAAAACTTCTGAAGTGTTGAACCGAATAGAAACGGTGTTAAGGCTATATGAATTTATGAGGCGTTATAATTGTTCACTTGATGTATGCCAGTCTTTCAACCCGGGCACGACCATTGGAGAGGTATCAGGAGGCTGCATTTATCCCTGGAATGGATTGGTAAAGTCTTCCATTTACAGACCTTAAGGACTTCTACATAGTATTGACAATTATTTTCATAAATTATACTAACTGATCCATCTGATTAAAAATGAGTGGAGAGGAGTTTTTATGTTTTACATAGCAACTGAGGATGATATAAGGGCGGGGAGGGTTACAGATGTTTATTTTGAGAGAGCCTTAAAGATATTAAAGGAAAAGGGTATTTCAAAACATGTCGTAATGGAAATTAGAACAAAGGGATTACCTTTAAACTGGCAGTGGGCTATCTTTTCAGGTCTTGAAGAGGTATTAGAACTTTTAAAAGATAAGCCTGTTAATGTGAGGGCAATGAAGGAAGGAACGATATTTTATCCTTATGAACCGGTTCTGGAGATTGAAGGTAGATATGAAGATTTTGGTATATACGAAACAGAGATCCTCGGGCTTATATGTCAGGCAAGTGGTATTGCAACGAGTGCAGCAAGGGTAAAGTTAGCTGCTGGAGGAAAACCGATATTCAGTTTTGGTGCCAGACGGATGCATCCTGCCATTGCACCGATGATAGAGAGAAGTGCATACATAGGAGGATGTGATGGTGTTTCAGATGTACTCGGGGCTGAAAAGATCGGGCTTACACCGGTTGGTACTATTCCGCATGCGTTTATTCTAATTGTAGGGGATACTCTTAAATCTGCAATTTACTTTGACGAGGTGATAGAAAAAGATGTTCCAAGGCTTATACTTATAGATACATTTAACGATGAAAAGTTTGAGGCAATAAATATAGCTGAGGCGCTTAAAGATCGTTTGTATGGAATAAGGTTTGATACACCTGGCTCAAGGAGGGGAGATATGAAACAGATTATAAAGGAAACAAAGTGGGAGCTTGAGCTCAGAGGGTATAAAAATATTAAGTTAATGGTAAGCGGGGGGCTTGACGAAGACAAGGTAAGTAATTTAAAAGAAACAGTTGATCTTTTTGGGGTAGGCACATATATTTCTAATTCGCCTGTTGTTGATTTTGCTATGGATATAGTTGAGATAGATGGAAAACCTTATGCTAAACGGGGAAAGGAATCAGGAAGGAAGACGGTTTTACGATGTCCAGGATGTGGGAGGAGATTTATCTCAAAGTATCCAGCAGACATTAGCACATGCGATGCCTGTGGGGGAAGGCTTGAAGAACTTGTTAAAACTGTTATAGAAAATGGTAAGATTATTGTTGATCTACCACAGGCAGGCAAAATCAGGGAGTATGTAGCAGAGGAAATAAATAAAATTAATATAAAGGAGTTAAAATGAAGGTAACTATAACAGCTATAAAAGCAGACATTGGAAGTATTGGTGGGCACATAAAGCCCAGCAGAAGGGTTATAGAGAGGGTTAAAGAATATATCTCTACTGAGGGTGGAGGGTTACTCATTGATTCGTATATATCGTCCACCGGTGATGATATTGCAATATTGATGACACATGAGAATGGTGTTGGTAGTGATAAGATACATAAACTCGCATGGGATGCGTTTAAAGAAGGCACTGAGGTGGCAAAAGAACAAGGGCTATATGGCGCAGGACAGGATCTGCTTAAATCTGCATTCTCTGGTAATGTAAAGGGGCTTGGTCCTGCTGTAGCTGAAATGGAGATAGAAGAAAGAAAATCCGAGCCATTTTTGTTCTTTGCAGCTGACAAGACAGATCCCGGTGCCTACAACCTGCCTTTGTATCTTTCTTTTACAGACCCGATGTACTGTGCTGGTTTGCTTTTAAACCCACAATTAAGCAAAGGATTTAAGTTTGTAGTAATGGATGTTGAACATATAGAGGGTGATAGGGTGATTGAGCTTGAGACACCCGAAGAGATCTATAGCCTTGCTGCATTGTTAAGAGACAATCAGAGATTTGTGGTTGAGGCAATCTATTCAAGACATGATGGCACCCAGGCTGTTGCTGTTAGTACATCCAGGTTACATAACATAGCAGGGACATATACCGGGAAAGATGATCCTATAATGCTTGTGAGGGTTCAGAATAATTTTCCTGCAACTGGTGAGGTGTTATCTACCTTCAGCATAGGACATTATGTAGCAGGTTTTATGAGAGGAAGCCATAATGGTCCTTTGATGCCTGTTAAGATAAACTCTTCTATATCGTATTTTGATGGACCACCGATTGTATCATGCCATGCATTTTCTGTTCATAATGGTAAGTTAACAGAACCTGTTGATGCGTTCGATCATCCTTTCTGGGATTATGTAAGAGATAAGGTTTCTGAAAAGGCATTAAAGCTGAGAGAGCAGGGGTTCTCAGGTCCGGCAATGTTACCATACGGGGAGCTTGAATATGGCGGCATTGTTGAGATTATGAAGAGGCTTGAAAAAAGATTTGAGAGAAGAAAGGCAACAAAATAAAGATAAGAAAACGGTTATCATGATTATAGCTGGTAAGTATATTGAATCCGGGGAAAAGGTAGTTGTGAGAAATCCTTATGATAATAGTGTTGTCGGTGAAGTATCAAGGGCTGTTGAATCTGATGTAGACAGTGCAGTTGCATCAGCGAAGATAGGCTTTGATAAACTTTCCAGGCAAACCGCTTATGATAGGTACAGGGTACTTATAAAACTTGCTGATATACTTTCTAAACATATAGAACGGTTTGCAAAGACAATAGCATCGGAGATGGGGAAAACCATAAAAGAGGCAAGGACAGAGGTGCAGAGGGCTGTTGAAACGGTTACATGGTCAGCAGAAGAGGCTAAAAGGCTTTATGGATCAACGGTTCCGATGGATGCAGCTCCTACAGGACAGAATAAAATCGGATTTTTCATACGTGTTCCTGTTGGTATTGTAGGTGCAATATCACCTTTTAACTTCCCCCTTAACCTATCACTTCACAAGATTGCACCTGCATACGCTGCAGGCAATGCATTTATATTAAAACCAGCAGAGGTAACATCAATAACAGGGAGCATGCTTGGAGAGGCTTTTGTCGAGGCTGGCGCGGTTCCGGAGGCTGTGAATGTTCTTACAGGATCAGGATCAAAAATAGGATTTAAACTTGTTACGCACCCGAATATAAGGGTGATAACATTTACTGGCAGTAGAGATGTGGGAGAATGGATCACAAAGAATGCTGGTTTAAAACGTGTGGTTATGGAACTTGGTTCAAACTCTGCTGTTGTAGTGTGTGAGGATGCACAACCTCAGGATATGGTTAAAAGGATTGCACTCGGAGGTTATTCTCAGGCAGGACAGGTATGCATATCTGTCCAGAGGGTGTATGTTCATGAGAAGTTGTTTGATGTGTTTGTAGAATTGCTGAAAGAGCAGGCGCGTTCGTTAAAGGTTGGCAATCCACTTGATGAGTCCACAGATGTAGGACCACTTATAACAAACAATGATGTACTAAGGGTTAGAGCATGGATAGATGAAGCTATTTCCAATGGTGCAAATCTTATCTATGGTGGGGATATTAAGGGTAATCTTATGACACCAGTTATACTTACAAATGCAAAAGAAACAGATAAAGTTATAAAAGATGAACTGTTTGGACCTGTTATTGTGGTTAATAAGTTTAAAACAGATGAAGAAGCGATCAACCTTGTAAATCATTCAAGATATGGATTGCAAGCTGGTGTTTATACAAATGATGTTAACCGTGCGTGGAAATATGCAAAGGCTCTTGAGGTGGGCGGTGTATTGATAAATGAGATACCAAACTTCAGGGTTGATCTTATGCCGTATGGAGGGGTTAAGGAGTCTGGTATAGGAAGGGAAGGTCCTCGTTTTGCAATTGAAGAAGTTACAGAGCTTAAACTTATAGCGTTTCATTTGAGGTAAACAGAGGGGGAAGATGCTCCCCTCTGTTTATATTACTGGGATGTTATAACAAACTCAACCCTCCTGTTTTCTGCCCTTCCTTTAGCAGTTTTGTTATCAGCTATAGGGTTTGCCATACCATATCCCTTTGCAGTCATTCTATTGGAGGCTACACCCTTTTGTGCAAGATAGTTCATTACTGCTTCAGCCCTTGCTTGAGAAAGCTTAAGATTTGCAGCGGGTTTGCCAATGTTATCTGTATACCCTTCTATACGGATCGTTATATCAGGGTTTTTGATAAGCAGCTCTGCGAGTTCGTCAAGTATACTATACGAAACAGGCATGATCTTTGACTTGCCAAGCTGGAAGAAGATCTTTTCTGTTATCACTATCTTCTTTTTTTCTTTTTCTATAAACACCCTTTGTTTTTTGATAACAGGTGGCAGAATTGGTTGCATTGGCTCGGATACAGGCTCCAGTATAAAATCAATGATGGTTTTAAACCCTTTATTTACATGTATTTGTTTTGTTTGTGTTTTATATCCCTGCATTGAAGCTGAAATGACATAATCATCTGCAGGAAGTTTAGCAAAGAATGTGCCAGAAACAGGGTCGCATGTTAATTGTTGAGCTGCCTGGGTAAAGCCAGCCTGAGCCCCGATATATGCTACAGATACTGTCGCGGACAAAGGATTGCCCTGAAGGTTGGTTACCTTCCCTGATATTGCACCAATAGTTGATTCCTTCTCAAGTGCAATAACGGTGGTAACTGTTGTGCCTGCTTGTGCAGTTATGGTGATAGATTGGGATATAAAGCCATCCTTGTATACATTTAATCTAATAACACCGGGCTTTAAATCAGGGATGACAAAACTACCATCCATTGGACTGGTGGAGAGATCCGTGATGCCTGTATCTGGAAGTTCAACAATAGCCCTCCCGATGGGTGATGAGGTTTGTTTATCAATAACCCTGCCTTTTATTTTGCAGGTATAGACAGGCTCTGGCGGAAGTGGTATGAATTTTTTAACAATTTTAATCTCATCCTTTTTATTAAATGTATAGGTAACCATACCCACGAGATACGGGACATCTCTTACACCTGTTTCTGCACTGAGTATGAAATCTTTAATCTTAACATTCAATCCGATCGGGATATATATTACTGGAAAAGGCAGATACAATTTAGCTATGCTTTTTTTTAAATCATCAACCTTTTTTTGATCGACCGTTGGATCTACAGGTATGCCCCAATGGTAAACCTTAAGAACACCCCAACCCATGCCTATCCCGGTATACAGGTTCACAGGTTTTGTGGGAAGTATGGTGAGTAACTCAGCAACATCAAGCATGAACATATCTGCGTTCTGGGCAGTAAAATTGCTTACATTTGGTAAAGACCTGTAATGATTGTAGGTAAAGCTATATTTTGTTGAAAAAACGCCATCTGGTCCTTTCCTGCCATAAGATATATAACTGATCCCAACAGTATAACCTTCTAAATTATATGTGCTATCTGTAGTTTTAATGGCTTGCTTTACAAAGGAAGGCAATCCTGTCCAGCCTGAGTTTATAGAGACAGCACTCTGTGCTACAGGTTCTGCTATAGCTTTATTGACATGTCCGTATATAACCATACACATGAGAAGTAAAAATATTATACGAGGTCCTTTGTTCATTGTTCCCCCTTTAAAATTGTGTTGCGCATAGATCTTCCTAATAATTTCAGATAAGAACTATGCAATTATTTTGACTTTGTTTTTAGGGTTTTTTGTTCATTTGTACTTTTTATTGCATTTAGCATCTCGTTGTATAAAGATAATCCCTGATTGTTCCAGTCTGAGCCATTGCCCTTAATCTTTTCCATATCCTTATCCGGCATATAGCAGTCATACAGGATCCAGCCAACAGCATCTCCATCTTTGCGTGCATTGTAACAATTCTTTTCTCTTAAAGGACCATAGTACCACCCTACATCCTGAACCGTGTTCAGACAACTTCCCATGATAGACCACTGGTTAATGTCACTCATCAGAGATGTACGCTGACAATCCCTTACATCTGCTTTTATCTGGGGATTATCCGGAACCTTATAATAAAAAACATGCACAGTTGAAGTGCATCCAGACCATACAAACAGCATCCCTATCCACAATAAAATATACGAAAGCTTATTTCTGTAGCTCATACTCTTTCCTCCTCACAAACTTTGTATAACAGTTATTCCTTTAATGCAAGGACTTAGTCGGGCGGACGAAAAGGTGCTTATTATTCTTTTTACCCCCAAAAAAATGCCTTTGAAGATAGGGATGTTTGTAGCGGTTTGATTTATCAAACAAAATGAACAAGCCTTCCTATTGCATTTTTCGGGTTAATGATTATTCCACAATTAATGGAAGATATATATAGAAGGTTGTTCCTTTTCCGTGCTCACTGATAACATCTATGTAACCATTATGTTGTTTAACTATTCCATAAGCAACTGAAAGTCCAAGCCCTGTTCCTTTACCTATGGGTTTTGTTGTAAAAAATGGTTCAAATATTTTTTTTATAATATCCTCGCTCATACCCATTCCTGTGTCTTCAACTGTGATCAGTGCAAACCTGCCAGTCTTTCCAAACCCGTGCGTTTTGATAAAAGATTCATCTATTTCTACAGATGAAGTACTAATGGTCAATGAACCACCATCTGTCATTGCATCATTTGCGTTGCTAACAAGGTTCATCAAGAGCTGTTCAAGCTGGTTCTTATTTCCAAGTATCATAAGCTGTTTGTCCGTTAATACAGTTTTGAATGTGATGTGTTTTGTGAGCAATTTTTTAAGTAAGCGGGAGACATTTATTATTAGTTGGTTGATGTCTAATTGTGATAGCTCCACAGTTTGTTTTCTACTGAATGTAAGAAGGCTTTGTACCAGTGTAAGTGCCTTTTCTGATGCATCTATTACCTGCTGTATATGATATCTGACCTCTTGATTGTCTTTTAATCTATCATAGATTATATTGCAGTAACCCATTATAGCTGTGAGAAAATTGTTAAAGTCGTGTGCAACACCTGCCGCGAGTTGTCCAATAGCCTCCATCTTCTGGGATTGTAATAACTGTTCTTGAATCTTTTCCTTTTCTATTTTTGTATGTAAGAACATTATGCCATAGGCTACATCATTGGCAAGTTCCTCAAGTAAAATCTTCTCTTCAGTGTCAAAGGCGTCTATTTCTGATGCGTACATGTTTAAAACACCAATTACATCCTTATTTACTATTAAAGGTAGAGAAATAACAGATTGAAAACCCTCCTTAAGTGCTGCATCCCTCCATGGCAGGAAATCTTGATCTGATCTTACATCTTTTATTATATGTGTCTTACCTGTTCTGATTACCTTACCTGACAGAGAGGATTTTGGATGTGATTCTGCCCATGAAAGGTCATTCAATTGTTTTATGTAATCGCCGGTGAAACCAGCTGATGTGATGATCTTTATGCTTTTATGCTTATCGTGTTGTTTGAGCGCTATCAGAGCCATCCTATACCCGCCAGTATCTACAGCGATCTTACATATATTGTTTAGCAAGCTTGATTCATCTGTTTCCTTTATGATAATTTGATTAACTTCACGAAGAACCTTCAGAGCGCGATTTGTTTTGCGTAGCCTGTCATTCATATGGAGCTGGTTAAAAAAGACACCTAACTGTGGAATAAGTGCCAGAACAAGATTTGCAAGTTCTTCATCCCTTTGAGTGTTTGACATAAAAAAGATTATCACAGCTATTACATCATTATTTATAATGATAGGTATGGCTAAGGCAGATTTCAGATTGTATTTAGCTACAAGGTCTTGGCGAACAAATCTACTGTCTGATGCTATCTCTTTAACCAGAAGGGGTTGTTTGGTTTGCCATACATATCCTGGTAGCGTAGTAGTTGTTGGTCCAAAATTGAACTTTTTGATCTCTTCGTAAAGTTCCCTTAGTTCTCCATGCTCACCGTAGTACGAGGTTGTAATGTAGATATAATCTTTATCTTTTGAAGAAACCCATGCCTCTCCATAACTCCATCCAGTTGTTTTGCATGTTTCTGTCAGACATATATCAAGGGCTGTATTAAAATCTTTGGCATTAGCTATTAGTAAAGACAGGTTTTTTAATAATTTGAGTTCCATTTCAAGCATACTTTCTTTTTCTAACATTCAACTTCCCCCCTCATTTTTATTTTATCTATAACTGCTAATGGAAACTCAGATGTCAGAATCAGATATGTATACTTTTTGCACAAAAAGATTTTTTTATCAACAAAAAAATTAACCCCAAAAATGCATTAACTCCACCAC
>Ga0315298_1004435_pt1 | contig 20997 bp, 12 predicted proteins | sample WHS_1_MG_FD_203077 | JGI IMG/M metagenome (GOLD analysis project Ga0315298, IMG submission 203077) | Extremophilic microbial mat communities from Washburn Hot Springs, YNP, Wyoming, USA - WHS_1_MG | ecosystem: Environmental > Aquatic > Thermal springs > Hot (42-90C) | place: USA: Wyoming...
AATGTCTAAGGTATAAGCAGGGCTTGAAGTTCCAATTCCCAACATTTTGTTTGTATTGTCCCAGTAAAAATTGGCATTGTCTTGAGAAATTAAACCTGAACTATTTGCAAACAAAACAGAACCTGAAGTCAAAGAAGATAAACTCAAACTTGAAAAAGTTGGTGAAGATGTCGTGGCAATGTCTTGTGGCAAAGAAAGGGTAATTACTCCAGAATTTGTTGAAACATTAATTTGGTTTGTCGTTCCTTGTAAAGTCAAAGTACCAGTGGCAGAATTTATTGATAAAACCCCTGTGTTTGAAATTGTGGCGATTGCCCCACCTGAAATTGAAATTCCAGAACCTGCTGAAAGCAAAGAAGTAATGTTTTTGTACTCAAGAGCGGTTCCGTCAGATTTTACTCCCAAAATTTGATTTGAGCTTCCAATAGTAGACAATCCTGTCCCTCCAAAATTAGTTTGAATAACAGAACCTTGCCAAACTCCAGAAATCACAGTTCCTAAAGTTGAGGTTGAAGTAACAAAGAGTTGAGTTGTTGTTGCTGTTCCCGAAACTGATAAATCTCCAGAAATTGAAGTTGATTTTGAAATTAAAACACTACCAGCTGGATTTAGTGTTAAATTGCCAGCTAAAGTAGTAATTTGAGGCACAATTAATTTCCCAGTCCCTAAAATATTTCCCTCAACCGTTAATTTTTCAGCAGGAGTTGAAGTTCCAATTCCAACATTCCATGAAAGATTGTTTGGATACAAATAATTTCCATTTAAAGTCCAATAATTAACTGCTGAGCCCCAAGAAGTAATGCAATTGTCACCAATACAAAAACCAGTATCTGACCTTACATAATTTGTTGCCCTTAAATTTCCAGAAACATCTAAAGTATAAGCTGGAGAACTCGTGCCAACCCCAACCCTTCCGCTTGCCGGATCAACATAAAGCAAGTTATTGTTAACCGCAAAAAGTCCAGAAATAGTGGTTGTTGAAAGAGTAGAAGTGGCAGAAACTGTCAATTTTGTAAAATAAGCTTCGTTTGGATTTGTCGCCCCAATTATTCCAGGAGATGCCCAGTCATAACCCAACAATTTTTTTGCTTCAAAAGAAGCTGATACCGCTCCCAATGGTTTTCTTGGTGAAAAAACTTCTTCATAGGTTCCATCGCAACCAGGATCGTACTGAACTTCCAAATAAAGAGGTTGGAAAAAATTAATGTTAGAAAGTGGATTATGCTTTCCCAACATTACAGAAAATAGCCCTTTTGTCGTTGTCACCATTTCAGTCGATGTCGTCCAATCTTCAGACCAAACTTCATTTCCTCCAGTTTCTGCATCCATTAACCTAAATTTCATGCATTTTCCCCCATCCTCAACTGGCGCTCCTTGCTTGTTTGTTAGCTTTCCTTGATAGTTAATTTGCTCTAAAAAAACAGCAAAAGTTTGAGAACTCAAAAAGAGAGTAAACAGAATTGAAGTTATAAAAATGATTTTTCTTTTTTGCATGTTAAAAAGTAATTCTTTCTTTTTTCTCGATTTCCTTTACCTCAATTTTCTTTTCCAATTTCGAAGACAAAAACCAGGCAGAAATCGAAGTGATAAAGAAAACCAAAAGAAAAAGAAAAAGTAAAAGTACCTTGAACTCCTTGAAAAACATTTTCAAAAGATTAAGCTCAAACCCCAATCTCGATTTCAAAGAATTCAATCCTTCCCCCATTTTTTCTTTCAAAGTCATCTTCCCCTTTTTCCTTTGTTGCCTGTTTTTATAAGCCAAAATCGCCTCTCTTGTCGTCTGCCAAGAAACTCCAGTATAAACCATTCTTCCTGGAATTTTTCCAGTTCGAATTAAATATCCAACATAATCTGGAGAATACCCAGAGATTTTTGAGGCTTCTCTCAGAGAGATATATTTTTCGTCCCCCTTTTCCTTATCTCGGGGGTCGCGATTTTGCAAAATCTCGACCATCGTGATTTAAATTATAAAATTTTAGCAAATCAAAAACCATTGTCAAGTACAAAAATTTGTGGAAAAAATATCAAGAAAAAAATTAAAATTTTCTCGTCTTATTAAATTGCAGTTTATAGAATGAAAGCTAACAAAAATATCCAAAAACAAACTTGCAATACTATAATATTTGAAATTAAATTTTATCTTTGTAATAACAAATGAATTTAGTGCAATAATATAGAAATTAGGAAGGTTTAAAAATTATTCGTCTCAAACAAATTCTAAAATTTAATTTGTTTAGGGTAAATTAGAAAAAGTTACTTAACAAAATTGCGCAAAAAAATTGCGCAGAATAATTTAGTAAAGTAAATACGTAATAGAAATTTTGCGAAATCGATTTTACAATAAAATTAAAAAATATTTTTAAAAATTTTGTTGAGTTTTAGGTTTTCCACACTTGACATTAATTTTTGTTAATTTAAAATAATAGAAAAGGAATCCCATTGAAAAAATCTCAAACCGGTTTGGGATTCCATAAAGGTCGGGAAAAAATTAAAAAATAAAAAATGCAAAAAATAAAAAAGACGCTCGCTCTGATTGGAATTTTGAGTTTAGTCTTGTCTGTAATCCCACTTTCTCCTGGTTCAGAGGCTGCTCAGTTAATGCAGGTTAGCGATACCATTACTGATTCAAAACCTGGAGCTACTGCAGGGCATACTTTTAGTTTTACAACCCAAACGGAAATACCTACCAACGGAAAGATTGAGATAATGTTCAACGTCTCTGGAAATCCAGGAACTTTTAATTTATCTGGAGCAAGTGGTACTTGTCCAGGATCGGGTATTTTTTCTACTAGTACTAATGGAGTAACTTGTACTTATAATAGCGGTTCTTTAGCTACGGGTACTAAGACTTTGACCGTAAATAACGTTGTCAGTCCGAACGCAACTGGATCTTATTTACTTACCATTGAAACAAAAAATTCAAGCAATCAAAGATTAGACTATGGAGAAGCAAGAATTGCCTTAGTTTCTGGAGTGACGGTTACCGCTCATGTACCAGCCTTGCTCACTTTTGAAGTAAAGGGATTACCAGCCGCTACCACTGTTGAATCAGGAACTACTAATGTCACCAGTACCGCTACAGCTATTGATTTTGGAACAGTTAATGCAGGAACTGAATATCTTACAGCTCAAAAGTTAGTTGTTTCAACCAACGCCAACTACGGATTTTCAGTTAAAGTTTGGCAGAATCAGAACTTAACCAACGCAATGGGTAATGACATTGATAGATTCAAAGATGGTGTCACCTCCACCAACCCCCAAGCATGGGCATCGCCAACTGCTACCCCTGGGTCAGAAAACACCTATGGACACTTTGGTTTGAGGTCTGATGATTCAGATGTTGAAAAAGATTATGAAACTAACTTGTGGATTGGATTTTATGGCGACGGTCCTGCCTCCCAGCATGAAGTTTTGAAATCTACCAGACCCACTGCAGGCGAAAGTGATAATCAAGGATACGGTTGGGATTTTGTAGAATACAAGCTTCAAATTTCAGCTTTGCAAGAAGCAGGAGATTATAGCAATACTTTGACGTATATTTGTACTCCGACCTACTAAAATTTCCTCTTCCTTGTGGGGGCCCCGCCAGAACATGTTTTGGCGGGGTTTTTATTTTGCTTTTTTTGTTACAATTGCTATAATAGAAAAATATGCTAAGCAAAAAAATTTTTTTACCACTTTTTATTTTTTTATTTTTAGTTCCTCAAACCCTTATTTTTGCAATTGCCACCAGAATTTCTCCAGTAAGAATCGACAGATTAGTTTATCCAGGCCAAGTTTTGGAAGAAAAAATTACCATTACAAATCTTTCTGATTCTCCAACAACCTACTATTTTTATTTGACAGATTTTAGAGCTTCAGGTGAAATGGGAGAAGCAGAGTTAGTAGCACCAGGAACAGAAAAAGAGTATTCTTTGGTTTCTTGGATAAAAATTACCGGAGAACCGATTCAATTAGGTCCGAAAGAAGAAAAAGAAATTTCTTTCCAAATAAAAATCCCCCAAGATGCATCTCCCGGTGGTTATTATGGTGCAATTGTGGCTGCAACTACTCCGCCTCAAGTAAAAGAAGAAGGAAGAGAAAAGGGAGCGATAATTGGAATTGCCCAACAAACTGCTTCTCTAGTTCTGCTCCAGATTGCTGGTCCTGTTGAGGAAAAGGCAATGGTCAGGGAATTTTCCACTGAAAAAGATTTTTATTTTCAGATTCCTTTTGAAGTAAAATTTATTTCAAGAATTCAAAATTTGGGAAATGTTCATATAAAACCTAGTGGAATAATCGAAATCAAAAACTATCTGGGAAAGGTAATCGAAACTATTCCAGTTAATCAAGACGGTGCCAATGTTTTGCCAAAAACAATTAGAAGGTTTGAGAATCCTTGGAAAAAAGATATCGGTTTTGGAAAATATACTGCTTCTTTAACCTTAACCTACGGAACTCCGCCAGACAGAGGAGGACAAGGAATCAAAAGTTTATACGCTCAAACGAGTTTTTGGATTTTGCCGTTAAAAATTGTTTTGCCGGTTGGAATTGCGATTTTAATTTTTGTAATAATTTTTATTTTATTCTTGAAATTCTACAAGCAATTGGCAATCAAAACAGCATTGGAAGAAGCCGGAATCCCTTTTTCTTTAACCAGGAAATTAAGAAAAAAACCCGCCCTACCTTTAATATTTACTTTCGTTTTAGTTTTGCTCGGTCTTTTAATAATCGTTGCCCTAATTTATCTTTTATTTTTAGTATGAAAATTTTGAAAATTTTATTTTTTGTTTTTATTTTTTTCCCCATTACTTTTTCTTTTGCCCAATCTGCACCGCTTTCTATCTCACCAACGGTCATTGACGAAAAACTTCTCCCCCGAGATCTGAGAGATTACCAAATTTCGATTAAAAATGAAGGGGAAAATTTGCTTTGGATTTATCCAATAGTTTTTGATATTTTGCCAAGCGGGGAAAGAAGGTTTTATGAACCAGAAAAAGTTGACAAAACTCAATCTTTGGGGGCCTGGATAAAAATTCAAAGAGCAGCGATTGAACTTTGGCCCCAAAAAGAAATTAAAATTCCGCTTTCTTTGGAAGTTCATCCCGAAGCTAAATCTGGAATTTACCATTCTGCAATCGTTTTTTCTTTTGGCTCTTCTTTGCCAGAAGCAATTAGCAATGCTCAACATCTTCGCTTGCCAGAAATTCTTTTGAATGTTGAAGTAAAAGAAAATATTGTGGAACAACTTCAACTAAAAAATTTCAAAACAGAAAAGAATCTTTATTTTTTAGGACCGGTAAATTTTATTTTAGAGATTGAGAATGTTGGGAACGCAAAAACAGAAGCTAAAGGAGAAATTTATTTTTACAACAAAAAAGGAAAAGAAATAGAATCAATTCCCCTAAACGTCTCTCTTGAAAAAGGAAAGTCGGAAAAATTTAAATTTTCTTGGCAACCAAAAAGTTCGGGACAAATTAAAGCCAGAATCTTTTTAGAATACGGAAAAGAGAAAAAAGAAATTCAGGATGCGATATTTTTTAGTTTTTTACCCTGGAAAACGTTAAGCCTTTTAATTTTCTCAATTATCATTTTATTTTTAATATTGATAAAATTAATTAATAAAAAAATTTCCAGCGAACCTCCAGAAAAAATATCAAAGCCTGCAATAAATTTAAGAAAACAATGAAAAAAATTTTATCGTCAATTTTGGTTTTATCTTTTTTGCCGTTTTTTGCCTTTGCCCAAGAAAGTCTGAGTTTAAGCGTGAGTCCGGCTTTAACTAAAATACACGTTATTCCAGGCCAAGCATGGTCAAGTTTCATTAAAGTAATAAACAGCAACCCCCATCCTTTAACTGTTTTTCTTTCTGTTTTTGATTTTAAGGGAGAAGAAACAGGAGGACCAATTTTTTTTATTCCTCCAAATAACGAACAAATAAAAAAAGCTCATTTAAGTTCGTGGATAGAGTTTCCAAAAGAGCCTATTGAAATTCCCGCTTATCAAAGCAAGGAAATTCCTTTTACTATCAACGTCCCTAAAGATGCTTCAGCAGGAGGATATTATGCGGCTATTTTAGTAGGAACTCAACCAATGGGGGAACAAAAACCTGGAACAGTAGTTAAAATTTCTCAGCAGGTTAGTTCTTTAATTTTGCTGACGGTTGAAGGCAATATTTTAGAAAAGGGATGGATTAGAGAATTTTCAGTCGAAAAAAGTTTTTATCAAAAACCAGAGGTTAAATTTAAGCTTGTTTTTGAAAATTTAGGAAACATTCATTTGCAACCTGTGGGCGAAGTGAAAATTTATAATTTTTTTGGAAAAGAAAAAGGAACAATTAAAATCAATCAAGGAACAGAATTTGGAAACGTTTTGCCTCAAAGTAAACGATTATGGAATTTGGAATGGAAGGGAGAGAATGCCTTGCTAGAAATCGGGAGGTATAAAGCAGAAGTTTTTTTGAGATTTGGAAGGCAAAATCAACTTTTTGATAGAAAATTTGTTTATTTTTGGATCGTCCCTTTGGGGCCGGTTCTTTCAATTTTAGGGATAATTTTATTATTCTTTTTAATTTTGGCCCTTTTAATAAGATTGTATATAAAAAGAGCGGTAAAATTGGCGCAAATGGAAATTTTGGGAGAAATTCCAGAAAAAAGTTCTCAAAAAACAAAAATTACCCCTTCGCTTTTAAAAAAACCTCTCCAAAAATTCATTGTTGATTTGAAATCAAAAAAGAAGGAAAAATGAACCATATTTTAAATTTAAAAAAAGCAAAAAAGACCAGAAAAACCCTTTCTTTTAATTGGATCAAAATATCCCTTGAGGTAATCTCAGTAATTTTTATTTCTTCAATTTTGACCACTTTAGCCATCAAAGCCTTAGACAAAGGAAATTTAACCGCCTCTCTAAACGAAGGTTTTAAAAAAGAAGGAGGGAGATGTCCTCCTGAAATGGTTTTTATTCCATCTGAAAATGGTGGCTTTTGCATTGACAAATATGAAGACTCTCCAGGGCCAAATTGTCCTTTTTTGAACCCTCAAAATCAAGAAGAGACAAGAAAGAATTTAGAAGATCAAAAATGTTATCCTGTATCAAAAGAAAAGGCCATTCCTTGGACAAACATTTCACAAAATCAAGCTCAATTAGCTTGTGCGAAAGCAGGGAAAAGATTGCCAACTCCCAGAGAATGGTATTTGGCTTCTCTTGGAACTCCTGATAAAAGTGAAGGATGGACGAAAGATGATTGCAACTTAAACAAAAACTGGGATCAAAATCCAGGACCCACAGGCTCTGGAAAAAATTGCAAATCTTCTTTTGAGGTTTATGATATGATTGGAAATGTTTGGGAATGGGTAGGGGGATCGGTAGTCGATGGAAAATATCAAGATAGAGAACTTCCTCAACAAGGTTTTATTTGGGGAATTGATGAAGAAACAGGACTTCCCTTTCAAACTGAAAACCAAAATCCTAATTTAAATTATAACAACGATTACTTTTGGATTGTAAAAAAAGGAACAAGAGCGATCGCAAAAGGAGGTTATTTTCAATCTGGTTCTGATGGCGGAGTTTATTCCTCTTCTTTAATAGCTTTGCCCTCTGATTTTTCAAACGGTGTTGGATTTCGATGCGCAAAATGATAAAATTTTAAAAATGAAACCAAAATTTTTATTCAATCTAACAATATTTCTTTTCTTTTTCTTTCTTTTTCTTTTGGCTTATTCAAAAACAGTATTAAAAATTGCTCCTACTGACTTAGTTTTTTATTCTTTAGCTTCTCTCGGGTCCTCGGTCGGAGTTTCAGTTTCAGTTTCTCCTAATCCCTACAATACTTTAGCGGTTCAACTGCAAGATTGGCAAAACAAATTAATCGAAAAAGAAAAAACTTTGAACCAAAAAGAATTGGAATTAAGGCAAAAATCCACAATCCAAGGAGAAATAATTTCAAAATTAATCGTTGCCCTTTTGGGAATAATTTTTTTGTTAGTTTTGATTAATTTTTACTTAGATTTTAAATTTAGGATAAAAATTTTAAACAAAGGGGAAAAAAATTTTGTTTCATGAGACAATGGATTTTAATTTTTGATTTTTTTTTATTTTTTCCTTTAGTTTCATTTTCTGGCGGTCTTTACTTAATTTCAGATGAAATTTCTCATTCTTGGCCAGGTTCTGGTTCTAATCATACTATTTCTTTTAAAAATTCGGTTTTAATTCCTCCTTCTGGGAAAATCATCGTAAAATTTGAACCTTCTTTTTCCTTTTCAGAAGCATTGGGCGTGGAAGATGTTGACTTTCTTTTAGGTCAATCTCAAAAAACCCTTTCTCCGACTTCAAGCGAACAAGATTGCGGAATAGAATTTTCAACAAGTACAAACGAAATTATTATTTCTTTGGCTCAAACCGTCCAAATTTCCCCAGGAACGGTAATCACTATAAAAATCGGAACCAACGCAAGTTATCAGGGCTCGGGCAACACTCAAATTATTAATCCCACCTCAACAAGAAGTTATAAAATTTTAATTCAAACTTTTGACCAAAACTTAAATCTTTTAGAGAGGGGCGAAACTATGGTTGCGATTTTAGAACCTGTGCAAATTGGCGCTACTCCTTACGACATTTACCCTCCAGTAAGATATGGAGGAATGCCAACCGGAGTTTTAATACCAGGAACTAGAGAAACAATGCTTTCTTTTTATACCCATGAACTTGCTCTTTGCAAATATGCCACCGAACCCAACATTCCTTATGAAGATATGACGAGCACCATTTCTACTACTTACAAAACTTTTCACAACACTACTATCAGCGGGCTTCAAGATGGAATGAATTACAGATTTTATGTAAAGTGCATTGACCCTGTCGGCAATGCTAATCCGGATGATTATTTAATTTCATTTTCGGTAATGTCTCCTGGTCAATACCAACCAGGACCAGGACCACCTGGACCTGGTGGCGGAGGAGCAGGGCCTGTAGCAGGAGGAGCGGGAGTAGCTCCTTATCCACCAGATACTGCTGATGTCGTTTTTGAAGGAGTAGCTTATTACAGAAATGAAATTACAATTTTAAAAGATGGCGAAGTTGCTTTAACAACCTTTTCTAATGAAAAAGGAGGGTTCTCTGCTGTCATTGCTCAAATTCCAAAGGGAATTTATACTTTTGGAATCAAGGCAAAAGATTCAAAAAACAGAGAATCTGTCCTTTATTCTATCACCATCACTTTAAGACCGCAAACAAAAAATACCATCTCTGGCATTTTTGTTCCTCCAACGATTGAAATTTCCTCAAACAAAGTTAATCCTGGAGAAATTTTAAAAGTTTTTGGTGAAGCGACGCCAAATTCTACGGTAGAGCTTTGGGTTTATCCTTCGGAAAAAGGAAAAGTTTCTGAATCTGAAATCCAAAAAGCCACTACAAGTTGCGATGCTTTTGGTAATTGGGAAATAAAATTTGACACTTCAAAACTTTCTGGAGAGCAAATTTTTTCAGTTAAAGCAAGAGCGTTTTTTAAACCCACAGAAGCTAGCGATTTTAGTAGGGTTTTAGAATTTGGGCTTGGAAAAGCGCCCCAAATTTCCCTTTGCGCCCGCTCAGATTTAAACAAAGACGGAAAAGTGAATTTGGTTGATTTTTCAATTTTGCTTTATTGGTGGGGAAGTTCAAATGAGATTGCAGATATTAACGCAGATAGCAAAGTAAATTTAACAGATTTTAGTATTATGATGTATTGTTGGACGGGTTAACAAAAATTAGTAATTTTACTATTTAGTAAATTACCTTTTTTTATTAAGAGAGAAAATAAAATGAGAATCCAAAATCTGAAATTTGAAAAATTGATTTTAATTTTTTTCATTCTTACTTTTTTGTTTTCATTTGCTCAGAAGGTGAAGGCTGTTTCTTTTGTTTTTGAAACAGAAAAGGACTATCTCCAAAAAGAAGAATTTAATCTCAAAATAAAAATAGACCCAAAAGATGAAATTGTAACTGTAATAAATTTTGCGCTCTTTTTTGATCCAACGATTTTAGAGCCCAACGAACCAAAGATAGAAAATTCCATCATTTCTTTTTGGGTTGAAAAGCCAAAAGTTTTTGAAAACAAAATTTCTTTTTCTGGAGGAATTCCTGGCGGTTTTCGGGGACTATTTTGGGGAACAGCTCTTGAAGTTAATGAGTTGATTAAAATCAAGTTTAAAAAGAAAAAAGAAATCTCTCAGAAAGAATTAGAAAAAAGTTTTAATCTTTTGAGCGAGGTTTTTTTAGCTAAAGAAGGCCAAGAATGCGCGACAATCAAAGATTTTTCTTTTAAAGAGGAAGATGTTTTTAAAGAAAATTTTAATTTCCTCTCTGGAATTTTGTATAATGGAACAAGATGGAAAGTTGAAAAAGTTTTTTGAAAAAAATATAATAAAATAATGTCCTCTTTTTTAGAAAAATTAAAACTAATAAAAGAGGAAAAAGAAGAAACCTTTGCCAAAGAAGAAAAAGTTGAGCCTAATGTTTTGCAATTGAACGTGGACATTTATCAGAACCCTTCAGGAATTATAATTTTAGCTCAAGTTCCTGGCTCAGAAAATCAAGATTTGGATATTTTTTTAAATGAAGATAATGACATTTTGACAATCGAAGGGAAAATGGAAACACCTCAAGATTTTAAAATTGAAAACCCAGAAAACAAGCTTGTTTGCCAAGAGTGCAAATGGGGAAAATTTTATCGCCAGATCATTTTACCAGAAGAAGTTGACCCAGAAAAAATTGAAGCGAAATTAAAAAGCGGAATTTTGATGTTGAAATTACAATTTTTGAAACCAAAATTGTTTGGCAAAAAGAAAGTAGAAGTAAAAATTGAATAAAATGAATTATAAAAAAATTTTACTGTTGTCTTTAATTTTTCTCTTTTTCTCTTTGCAGTCTGTAAAAGGAGCGACTCTTTTTATCTCCCCAAACAGCGGTACCTACAGCGTTGGAAAAATATTTTCTGTTTCGGTGAAAGTTGACAGCGGAGGAGGAGTAGGTATTAATGCTGCGGAATCGATTTTAAGCTTTGACCCACAATATCTAAACGTAAACAGCGTTTCCAAGTCTGGTTCAATTTTTACCCTATGGCCACTCGAACCTACTTTTTCGAATTCCAAAGGAGAAATTTCTTTTGCTGGAGGCTCGCCTCAAGCTTATACTGGTAATGGGGGGACGATAGTTTCCATTACTTTCTCGGCAAAAAAAGCCGGAACAACCAAAGTTGAATTTAAGTTTGGTTCGGTCTTGGCAGCAGACGGAAAAGGAACGGACGTTCTTTCAAGTATGACTCCGGCAACTTTTGTTTTAAAAGAAGAAGCAATAACTCCCACAGAAGAAACAAAACCCGAAGAGCAAAAACCTCCTCTTGGCAACCTTCCTCCCAAACCGAACGTGTCCTCCCCTACTCATCCTGACCCAGAAAAGTGGTATTCAAACAACAATCCAGAATTTACTTGGCAACTTCCTTTCGAAATAATTGGAGTTAGCTTTGCTCTTAATAAAAACCCAAGTTCGGACCCAGGCGCTGTTTCTCAAGGTTTGTTAGACTCGAAAAAATTTGAAAAAGTTGAAGATGGTTTGTGGTATTTTCATATTAAGTATCAAAACAAAGCTGGTTGGGGGCCGATTTTGCATAGAAAGGTTTTAATCGATACCACACCTCCAGAAATCAAAGAATTTTCGATAAAAAAGGAGGATTCAACCGACCCAAAACCAATTCTTAATTTCTATGCCACCGATACCCTCTCTGGAATTGATTACTATCAGATTTTAGTTAACGATAAAGAATTTGGTACTACCACCAATATAGAAGAAAAAATTTTTCCAATAGGACCTCTTTTCCCTGGAAAATATAAAATCGAATTAAAAGCATTTGATAAAGCAGGAAATTCAAAATCAGAAATTAAAGAAATTGAAATTGAACCTTTAAAATATCCAATTTTTGCAGTTTTAATTTCAAGAGAAGGGGAATTTTCTTTGCAACCTCCAGCGATTCAAAAAACTCCACCCAAAATTACAACCGAAGATTGGTTAATTATTAGAGGAACCTCAGTTTATCCAGAAGCGACAGTAAAGGTTTATCTTTCAAGAGAAGGAAAAGAACCAATCGTCAAAGAGACAAAGACTGATTCTGAAGGAAATTGGTTTTTGGTTTTTGACCAAAAATTAGAAAAAGGAAAATGGCAAATTTCAGGACAGATAATTGACAAAAGAGGATCCCAAAGCCAAGAGACAGAAAAAATTCCTTTGAAAGTTGTTTCCCCTTCGTTTGTTAAAAAATATTCAACTTTGATTTTGATTTTACTCTTGATAATCATTGTCATTTTGATTTTCTACAACATTCAGCAAAAGAAAAAGTTTGAAAAGAAAATTGAGGAAATAAAAGAACACTTTGGAAAACTGAAAGAGAAAATAAACCGAGTTTTTCCGGCATTAAGAGAAGAAATTAGAGAGCAGATTGAAGTTTTGGATAAAAGGCCAGGATTGAGTAAAAACGAAAAGATTCTTTATGAAAAATTAAAAGAAGCCCTAGATATCTCAGATGCTTTCTTGGGAGAGGAAGCAAAAGAAATTGATAATTTACTCGAAAAAACAACGAAAAAGAAAAAATGAAAAAGATATTTTATCTTCCCTTATTTCTTTTAATTTCACTTTTTTCTCTAAAAGCGGAAGCAGCAATTTTATATTTGGTACCAGAAACCGGGACTTTTCAAGCAGGAAATACTTTTTCGGTTTCAGTAAAAATTAACGCTCAGGGAACTCCAATTAACGCAGCCGAAGGAGCCATTAATTTTTCTCCTTCAGAACTCGAAGTAGTAAGCCTTTCAAAAGGAGGCTCAATTTTTACCCTTTGGCCCCAGGAACCAAACTTTTCAAATCAAACGGGAAAAATTGAATTTGCCGGTGGTTCTCCCCAATCCTTTTCAGGAACAGCAGGCCAAATTCTTACTGTAGTTTTTAGGGCAAAAAAAGAAGCCACGACTAAAGTTAATTTTTATTCTGGTTCGGTATTGGCAGCAGACGGAAAAGGAACGAACGTTTTAAGCGAAATGAGAGGAGGAGTTTATACATTAAAAGCCAAAGAAACTTTGCCTCCAGCAGAAGAATACATCGTTCCTTCCGGGGCCCCCTTAGCTCCCAAAATTATTTCCCCAACCCATCCTGATCCTGAAAAATGGTACAAAGACAACAATCCTGTTTTTAAATGGCAATTGCCAGAAGATGTAAAAGCAGTGAGAATTTTAGTCGATAGAAACCCAAATTCAATTCCTAATGTTTATTATTCCCCTCCAATTTCTGAAAAAAAACTTGAAAACCTTGAAGAAGGAATTTGGTATTTTCATTGCCAATTTCAAAACGATAAAGGTTGGGGAAGAATAGCTCATTATAAATTTAAAATCGATTTTTCCCCACCAGAAAAATTTGAGATCACAGTAAAAGAAGGAGAAAAAACTCATGTCACCACTCCCACTTTAATTTTTAAAGCTTTCGACAAAGCTTCGGGCATCAATTTTTACGAAATTAGAATCGGTAATCTTGAACCAATCACCACAAAAGAAAGTGAATACCAATTGCCAACTTTGTCACCTGGAAAATATAACATCATAGTGAAAGCAGTAGATTTTGCCGGAAATGAAACCATTGCTGTTAAAGAAATCGAAATTTTAGCTTTGCCAGCTCCAAAAATTACTTATTGGCAAAAAGAGTTAAAACCAAAAGAATATTTAGTTTTAAAAGGTGAAGCTTTTCCTGAAGCAGAAGTCCAAATATTTTTACAAAAAAGAGGAAAGGAACCTGAATTTGAAAAAACGATTGCAGATTCTAAAGGAAATTGGGAAGTTATTTGGCCCAGGCAGCTTGAAGAAGGAGTGTATGAAGTTTGGGTAAAAGCAAAAGATAAAACCGGAGCAGAAAGTAAACCGAGCGAGAAAATACAAATTAAAGTAAGCCCCCCTCCTTTTATTAAAATCGGAGAATTGGCAATAAGCTATTTGACCACTTTAATTACTCTGATTTCCCTTTTAGCTTTGTTAGTTTTGATTGTATTTTTCACCCAAATGAAAATTCGCCACTGGAGAGAAAGACTAAGAGGTGAAACTAAAGAGGTAGCAAAATCTTTGGTCGAGGGATTCAAAATTATGGAAAGAGAAATAAAAGAAGAAGTTTCAAGATTAGATAAAAAACCTGGATTGAGCGAAGAAGAAGAAAAAATCTATCAAAAATTAAAGAAGATTTTAGAAAAAACTCAAAAAACTATCGGCAAAGAAATCGAAGACATTGAAAAAATTCTAAAACTAAAATAAACCAACAATTTAAAATCGAAAGCAAAAATTTTTTCGTTAAATCATTTTTTTCATCTTCGTGTTATCATTGCCATGGCAATCTTAATACGAAGGTTTTTAATTTTTATGAGGTGGTTTAGAATTTTAGAAAAGTATTTGAAACTGCACTCATTTTATTTTCATTTATATTTAAATTAACAAAAAATTTCTAAAATATTGCGCCCCCAGCTCTTTAGATAGTGTTTAAAAAACTTAAATTTAAAATGTTTGAGATGTCTAAAATTTAATAAATTGTTAAATTATCGCTATTAAAATGGCAACAAACAAAAAAACCTTAGGATTTACCAAGGAAGTTCATTGAGGTTGGCCTCAAAGTAATTAATCCCTTGATACAAGTATGAGGGCAAGGATGTTGGAATTTCAATCCCCCACCAAATTTGAACATTAGAAAGAGAAGAAGTAGAAGTGTTCTTGGAAATATTAGCGTCAAGGGTGCTTGAACTGTACGATAAAGGATTAGCCAAATCATAATTAATTGAAGAAGTAGCAAATTTTTGTTTGAAAACTGGAATTGAGGAAGACCCTGCCACCATATCTTGACCGTAAAGAGAAAGGTCAATAGAGCAATTACCAGTGTTGTAGACCGTAGTTGAAGTAGAAAGAGGGTTTGTTTTTTGGCCTGGAGCCAAAGAACCATAACTTAAAGCAGGGTCTGTTGAAATTGCTAAAAGAGACCTTACCTCGACTTGTTCTTGAGTGTTGGTAGCAAAAGCAGAATTTCCTTGGTGGTCAGTAACGCTTAATAATCCCACCCAATGTTCTTGTTCCCAAGGAGTGTTGTAATCAGTAGGGTCTGCGTTAAACCAAACATTGAAATTGCAACTCACATTGCAAGAATTGCCTTGGCAGGAAGAAGTAGCGCAAGAAGAGCTAAAGTAACAATTGTTTGAATTTTCACTACAATTTTGACCTACTCCTGACCTGAAAATTTTTGCTGAAATCGAAGCTATATCCTGCCATCCGTTTAGATCTGAAACTTGGCCAGAAAGTGTAACTTCTGTAGTGCTAGCTTCTATCAAGTAAATATCTTCACCTCCGTTTAAAGAGACGTTAGAAGCCCAGGGTGGTTGATAAATTTCAATGGTAGCCACTTTTCTGTAGTTATCCAAATCTTGATTTGGCAATTTTACTCTAAAACAATAAACGGACCCAGTGGCGTTTTGGGAAAAACGAATGACATACTCAATTTCAGTGAATTGATAAGAGTTCAGATTGATTTGGCCTGTTTGGTTTGTTTCCGCCTCGACCATTTTACCAGGGACAAAAGTTGAATTTGTTGTTTCTTTCATTTGATGAGTCGTTTGGTCTTGAGAGCTTTCCGGATAGCCAACAAACCAAGAGGAAGTCGCCATAAACACTACATCGCTGGTGGTCGTCGGCACATCAACAAAGCTTGAGGTTGCCACTGCTTCGCAAGATAAAGCATCGCCTTTTGGTGCAAACTGAATTCGGTACTGAAGTCCAGTTAAATTATCACCAGTGTTTCTAACTAAAAACCTGACTCTGACATTTTCTCCTTTTTCAACTTCGACTTTTGTATTTTCTACCCCTAACCATTGGGCGGTTTGAGCGGTTTGTTCTGACCCTGGAGTTCCGATTGTTGGCTCGATTGAATTGTATTTTCTTAAAAAGATGACATCGATTAGGGCTTGACCGTCAAAAGTTCTCAAACCAATAACACCGGAAGAGAAATAACTTACTGTGGAAGCTGTCAAAGAATAAGTCGAGGGTTCAGAAGTTGCATAATCCCAGTGCTTTGCTTTGTGGTCTGTAACAGAGGTTCCCCAAAAGATCCATTCCTGCCACTCCCATTGATTGAACTGAATGTAATCTCCAGAATTTACTGCCAATTGAGTTTGGTTTCCAGAAACAACCTGGTTCATATGGAAACCGACATCGGTGTCGTGCTCGCCAAAAAGGTAATTGCTTGTATCAACATACCTTACCAAAAATCCGAGGTCAGCATCTTCTGAACCAGAAACACCATTTCCTAAATCATAAACTAAAATTCTGGCTGCCACATCCCTTCCGTAAAAGTAAGAAGACCTCACAAAAGCAGAACCGTTCGTCGAACCTGACCCTCCCACACTCAAAACCTTCCCTCCATAATGGGCAGAGGTTGTGGCAATCGTAGTTGCGTTAGAAAGGGAAGTCCATTTTGTAGATAAATCTCCTGAGAAATCATCAAAGAAAATGAAGGTTTTTTCTCCAGAACCTTCGTATTCAGCATCTGGGTTGCCATAGTACATATATATTGTGGTTGTGGAATTTGCTGACAAAGATGGAATTTTCACCCAAAAGACAGCGATTCCTGAAGTTGAATAACTTTCTCTCCAATAATTCAAAACCGATTTTTCGTCTGAACTGACAAAGCGAATGTCATCAAAATCCGTTTGACAATTTCCTCCGCAATCAACATTGACAGAACTTGTCGCAGTATAACCCACTTTGATTTTGACTTGGTAATCACTGAGGTTGTTTGAGCTTGAATTGATAATCGGAATTGATTTTTTCTTTGTCCAATTGCCCAAAATTTCAATTCCGTTATCTGCCCTCCATCTGTAACTAACTTCTTCGTGCAAATAACAAACTGAATCGTCCCATCTAATTTGTCCACAATCTGCGTCAGGGTCGTAATCGTAACTCTCACCAGCATAATTTCCAGAATGTTCAGTAAACGTCCAAGCAGAATTTGCGGTTCCTTCTCGATAAACATTGTAGCCAGCGGTCACTCCTGTGGCTTTATTGAAAATACATCCTTTAATCACTAAAGAAGCATTTCTGTTTATTGCCTGATAATTGACTTTAAGCATTGTTCCGTCTGTGATCTGGAGCAAATAGTCTCCATAATCTAAAGATTGAACTGCCACATCGCCCGCAATATAAAGGCCGTTGGCATCCGTATTTCTGATTTGATAGTAGTTTGCCTTGAAAGTTCCAGAATTTAAAGTGATTGAGTAATTTCCGGTTGAACCTTGTCTGTCGATTGTCGTTGTCGCGCTCGAAGTTCCGACAATTTCTAAAGTTCCACCAGCTAAAGTAATTGAAGATCCTGGATAAATTCTCACATTAACTTGCCTTCCTGTTCCCAAAACTTCACCGTCAAAATCTTTTCCAAAAGACCAATAATCAGATTTCCCAGACCCGATTTGATAATTTCCCCAAATGTACAAGGAACCATCAACTCCTTGATGGTCCATTGAATACAAAGAAGCGCTCGAAGTTACAGAATAACTTTGAGCTGAAGAATTCCACATTCTAACATTGGTTTGGGGTCCAATTTGCAAAGTTCCGTAAACGTCTCCTCCTTGAGTCTTGGTGTTAATATTAAATGCGCCTCCTCCAGTTTTGTTTAAATATAAGGTAGTATCAGTCCAGGTTGTTGAGGCTCCGCCAACTAAATTGGTAAAGACGCCGTTAATTTCTAAGGTTTTTCCGCTTTGTAATGTGAAAGATGCTGCGTTCTTTATTGAGAAATTATTTTCTGCTCTCAAATTGCTCGAAATCGTCCAACCACCATTGACGCTATCAAACTCGACATTGTAAAAGTTCTTTCCGGTTCCAATTCCTCCTGTGTTAATCGTTTTTCCAGTGGCAGTTGCAGAAAACTTTACTGTTCCTGAGTTGTGATTGAATGTACCAGAATTTGCAAAATTTCCTTTAATAGTTAAAGTTCCAGATGGCAAAGTTACAGAACCTGCAGAGATGGTGAAGTTATTATCGATAGTAAAGTTTCCAGAAGCAAAATTCCAAGAACCGGCTGAATTGTTGAAAGTTAAATTATAAAGCGCAGAATTTCCAGGGTTGATTGTTTTTCCAGTTTGAGAAGAAACCATTTCCAAAGTTCCTTGATTGTGGAGATAATTCCCAGAGTTAATGAAGCTTCCACCAACCCTCAACGTCCCAGGGGTTGAAGTAACGGTTCCAGAATTAATTTGAAAATCGTTGTTGACAATGAAAGTTGAATCTACCAATACCCAAGAACCAGAATTATTTTCAAAAACAATGTTGTAGAATGTTGAGTTTCCGATTTTAATTTGATTTTGACCTGAACCTATGAATTTGACCGTGCCAGACCTTGAATTGAAAGTTCCGTTGTTAGTAAAAGAGCCAAGGCAAGAAATTTGATAGTTGTTCGAACTAACATCTAATGTGTCATCAGAGCCAACGGTTAGGTTGGTTAGTTTAATTTCAGAGTTCAAAAGTAAAGCTTTTGAAGTCCCATCAACGATTAAATTACCAAGGTCTTGTTTTGTTAAAGTTCCATCTGAAATTGTGCTCGTTCCTGTTCCAGTAAAAGTGAAATTGCCAGTTCCTTTTTGGTACGCTCCTTGTGAAGAGATTGCGAAGTTTCCAGTTAAAGTAATGTCTGAAGTTGAGGCAGAAAGAGTTCCTTTTTCAATGTTGAAATTTTTAGATTGCAAATTAGAACCTAGTTGCCAAATTCCACCTTGGCCATTCAAGATCAAGTTATTGAATGCAGAACCTCCGGAATTTAAAGTTTTTTGTGAGGTTGCTGTCAAAACAAAAGTTCCTGAGTTGTGGTCGAAAGTTCCAGAATTTGTAAAGTTTCCGCCAACTGTTGTCGTTGCAAAAGATAGATTGACCGTTCCTTGTAAAATTTCAAAATCGTTCAGGACATTAACAGTTTCTGTGGCAAAAGACCATTGACCTCCTTGACCGTTGAATCTTATATTCCAGAAATTTTGGCTAGAAGTTTTAATTTGTTTTCCGGTCGAAGTTGCAGTGAAAACGAAAGTTGAAGAAGCAGAATTTAATATTGCGTTATCTTCTACTGATAAACTTCCGCCAATCGAAACCGTTTCTTTGCCTTCCAAAGTTAATTTTCCGAAAGGAGAAATTTTTAACGTTCCGTCCCAGAAATCTCCAGAACCTCCACTCTCTAAAGTGATGTTTCCTTGTGGTTTAAATTCCTTTTGTGGCCAAACCAAAAGCCCCGCTTCTTTATTTACTAACAAACTGCTCGAGGCGTTAAACAAAACATCAGAATCGTTATCAGAATCAAAAACTGCCAAGTGAGAAATGGTAATTGGGTTATCTTTTTCGTGCCTCACTATAACCCAATTTTCGTACAAGTTCAAATCAGTAATGTCAATGTAAGGATCGATGGTAATTGTGGTCGCCTTTTGACCGCCGTTAGTATTCAAGTAAACCGTGTAAACAGTAACGCTTTGATAAGGAACGTACAAAATGGTGTATTCTCCAGTGTTTGGGTCGCAAGGTGCAGTGTAATTTCCTCCACCTTGGGCTTTGAGCATTACTACCGGAGTTTGACCGTCGCAAACGCTAGAAACGGTACTAAAATCTCCTCTCAAAACTCTTCCTGAAACATTAATCACATCTTGACTGTCGTCCCATCTGATTTCTCCTGGATCTCCAGAATCAAAATCGTATTGCTCGCCATCAAAACCTCCAGAGTGTTGAGTAAATTTCCAGTAATGAGTTGTGGTGCCGTTTAATCTCACGTTGTAACCAGAATCAATTCCGGTTGAAGTGGCAAAAATACAACCTGTGATGGTAATTTCTGGGTTAGCTTCAATCACAGATTTATCCAAGGTAATCAAAGAACCACCGTCAATTTGTAAAAGGAAATCACCATAATTTAAAGATTGAATTTGAGAGGTGCCAGAAATTTTCAGACCATAAGAATTCGTCCTTCTAATTTGGTAATAAGAAGCATTAAGCGTTCCGCCTGCGATTTCAAATGCATAAGTTCCAAAATCTCCTTGCCTATCTATTGTCGTTGTAGCAGTAGATGTTCCAACAATTTCTAAGGTTCCTCCTGAAAGTTTGATTGTAGAGCCAGGATAGATTCTGACATTCACTTGTCTTGGAGAAGAAGAAATGTCTGTTCCATCAAAATCTTTGTTGTACGACCAGTACTCTGTGGTTGAAGTTGGAATTTCAAAGTAGCCAAAAATGTAGAGAAGGCCATTCTCTCCTTGATGATCCATTGAATAAAGAGAGGCAGAAGGGTCAATTTCGTAGTTTTGAGAAGAGGAATTCCAGATTCTAACATGGGTGTTTTGTCCCAATTTCAAGTTGTAGTAGTTATCTCCGGTCGAAGTTGAATTGTTGATGGTGAATTTTTTACCAGAGTTCAAGTATAAAGTTGAATTTTGCCAATCAGTGGCATTTCCCCCAACATAGTTTTTGAATTCTCCTTGAACTTCGATGGTAATCGTTCCTGTGGCTACGAATTGTTGAGCAGAGATAATCTCAAAGTTGTTGGTTGAGGTAGTGTTTGAAATAATTGTCCAGCCACCAGAAGAACTATCAAACTTTACATTGTAAAAGGGAGAATTTCCTGGATTGATTGTTTTTCCTGTAGAGGTTGCATTGAAAATTACTGTTGAGCTTGAATGAGTGAAATTTCCAGAGTTTGTGTAATTTCCTCCAAGATAGAGTGGGTTTTGGTCTGAAGCAATAAAAGTTGAAGCTTCTCTAATTTCAAAGTTTCCTCTGACATTGATCGTGGGATCTTGTGTGTTTGTATTGACTGTTAAAGAGTTTGTTCCGTCTCCGATGATAAAGTCATTGTTAGTGGTGAGGTTGCCAGCAAGTATGGTGTAAGTTGTTGAAGCTTGAGGGATTAAATAGAGGTTGTAGTAAGTAGCAGAAGTGATGTTTGTGGTTGAGGTTCCTG
>Ga0315298_1004437_pt1 | contig 20992 bp, 19 predicted proteins | sample WHS_1_MG_FD_203077 | JGI IMG/M metagenome (GOLD analysis project Ga0315298, IMG submission 203077) | Extremophilic microbial mat communities from Washburn Hot Springs, YNP, Wyoming, USA - WHS_1_MG | ecosystem: Environmental > Aquatic > Thermal springs > Hot (42-90C) | place: USA: Wyoming...
CAGCCAGCCCATCTTCTGACCGTTGCGGAAGCGGCTCATCGGAAGGAGGCGCAGGTCGGCCCCGAACAGATGCCGGAGATATTCCTTCCGGCTGACGAAGCCGAGGACGTTCACCTGGTCCTCGATACCGAGTTCCCTGGCCAACTGGCGTATGGCGGGGTCGGAGTTACCGGTGAGGTTGAAGCGGATGTTCGCGCCGATCTCGGGTCGCTCGCGTTTGAGTTCGCTGATGGCGCGCATGAGGAGGCGCGGCGAGTGAACCTCGTAATCCACGTCGAGTGGCTTGTACCTCAGGCGCCCGATGGTGGCGCGATACAGGCGCTTCAGGCCAGACGGCCGGTCTGCGGGATCCAGTTTGCCCCAGCGGTCGTAGAAGACGCCGGAGTGCATTATCGTCATCACGCGTGGGTCCTTTGGCGGTGCGCCTTCCGCCTCGGTCCGCATGCGCTCGGTCTCCGCGGGATCGAATCCGTTGTGTATCCATACGATGCGCTTCCGGGCCAGCGACGGCTGCGATGCTACAATTTCGTCGCGGTAGGTCTCCCACACCATATTGATGGCGTCGGCCGACCCCAGGACAACACGCTCTATCAGGCGATCGAGATGGTAGTGCAGCCGCGTGGGCCAGACCCCCATCGGCCACTGGGTGAACGGGTCCTGCATATCTATGATCAGGGGTTTCCGCAGCAACCACTTCAGCGCGACGCCCACGAACGTGGTGCTGAATGCCCCGGCCGGCAGCGAATAGATGAGGTCAATCTCGTGCCGTCGCGCGATGCGATACCCCTCGATGATCGCGGGCAGACACCACGTGACCTTCTCGTCGGGCCTGGCGAACCAGTGGTAGAGCCACATCAACCTCATGCGCGAGAGAAGCCGGATGAGCGCGAACGGCTGGAATGCCGGCGAGCGATAGACCATCACGTCCGGCGGCACACGCTTGAGCGAATCCTCGTCCTCGCCAACCGGACGCAGCGGGTCCCTCGCGAACGTTCCCTTCGCGGTCGTCAGAACGATCGGCTCGTATCCGAACTCCCGCAGGTGGCGCACTATCTGGCTGCTCCGGTGCGCGCCGACGCCGGCGTAGGGGGGGAAGAAATAGGCAATTACCAGAACCTTCTTCATACCCGTCCTATATGAGCGTGAGCCTTGCGAAGAATGAGCTCGTGGCCTAATATCAACGTGACCCAGCCGCTATGCAACGGTTCCGACCGTCCTGTCTTCAGTAGAGCGATAAGGGGAGCCGCCGCATTTAGCGGGAATGTCTGAAGGCTCCCCGCAGGCGCAGATACAGCTTCGTACCCAGGTCATTGCCCAGGAGATCCAGCGCAAGGTGCCTGACCAGGTTGCGCACGCAGGACGTGCGTCGCTCAAGTTCTCGCGTGATCTTCGCTTCCTTGGCGATCACGACGACAAGCCGCGGATAACGGGAGGATAGGTCCTCGACAAACGAGAATGCTCGCCGATAGCACGCGAAATCCGAGGGATACCACCCCGACCTATGACGCTGGCCCACGTTTTCCTCTGCTGCATCAAAAGGCGCAAAGCCGAAGGGAGTGACCAAGATTAGCGCGACGTCCGTCCGCTCATAGGCTGCATCCAAAAGTTGTCGGCCCGCTTCCTTGGTGAGGTGTTCGATCAGGTTGCCCATGAACACCACGTCATACCGGCCGAGTCGCTCAACCTCGCTGAGGGCATCACCGATTATCACGCGGTCGTACATAGTGTGGTGCACGCTACCGATGTACGGCTCGTGCAGTTCAACGCCGTCTATCCTCATGGCCCATTTCGCCCGCTCAGGTTGCGACCAGTGGGTCGGCCAAACACGTGTGTCCTCCATGTGCAAGCGGATCAGGAAGCCGTACTCACCAAATCCGCAGCCGAGGTCAAGGATGCTCCTCGGCCGTGCGATGGAGATCAACTGGAGGACCCGGCTAATTGCGCCTTCCGGACTCGTGGGCATGGAATCATCTCCTTCTGGAGAATGCGGTTGGCCAGCACTCGCAGCATCGGCCGACCGAGTGCCTCCCCACCAGGCCATGGGAACATACGGCGGTGGCTCAGGACGAATGCATCTTGAGGCAGCGTCGCAAACGCATCTCCATAAACCTCGAAAAGATAAGGGTGTTGGCCTTCGGCGAAGTACCTTGCCCTGTTCTGGATAAGGCCAGGGCGCCGTATAGTGCACCAGCACCGGAACTCCTTGAAGCGGTGTGTTGTCGACGCGGCCTCGGGCCATTTGGTGCTGGCGCGTATCCAGGGGCTGAGGACCAGCCGGGGCACCTCGACACGGATAGCCTGTGGCCGGTGCATGTCGGTCAGCCCCCCTTCGTTTCCGCATCGCCGAGGATGCGCCGTACGAGACGCCCGAGAAGTGGCCTGCCGACGGGCCCCGTCCACGCCAGGCCGAGACATGCCGCAGAAGTCGGACGCGCGTGCGCCAGGACAGCGGCGAGGAAGTGCTTTCGGGCCAACGCCATTGAACCATCCCGAGCATGGAGCGCGGCGATCAGCGCGTGCTTCGCTGCGATCCTGCGAGCCAGTTCGCGCCGCACGCTGCGCTGGCGACCGAAAGGCCCCCGCGCGACCTTCTCGAGCGTCCGTATGACCGAGTCGGCAAGTTTCATGCGGTCCATGGTCAGGCTCTCGGCCCGGCCCTTTCGATAGTGATAGAGAGCGCGCGGGACGTGGCCGATCCGCCCGGCCTGGGCGAACCGCAGGAGGAGGTCGTAATCCTCGGCGCGCGCAAGCGTCGTGTCGTACCCGCCGAGCGCCAGAAAGCGCGCGCGCCTCATCAGGAGGGTGTTGGGCGCAAGGAACGGGCTGCGCACGAGCCGCGGCAGGACTGAGTTGTCGAATATCCACCCTTCGGGGCCAGACCATATCGGCCGCACGCCTGGTTCGTCGGGAGGTGCATCCTCTCCCCATTGGTCCGATCGAGGCGAGCCATCGTACGACATGAACTTCGCCGTGCACGTGACAGCGCCGATCCGCTCGTCCCTCTGGATCAGTCGAAGTTGCGCCTCGATACGTTCCGACGGGCAGGTGTCATCGGCATCGAGGACCGCGATGAACTCTCCGCTCGCCTCCGCTGCGCCGTGGTTGCGGGCTGCCCCTGCGCCTGCGTTTTCCTGCCTGATGTACCGTATGTCTCCGGCATAGGCCTTCAGCCGTTCGGGAGTGTCATCGGTCGAACCATCGTCCACGACGATGACCTCTATCGGCCTGTGGGTCTGCGCGAGCGCGCTTCGCACAGCGTCGCCGATGAGGACCCCGCAATTGTAGGTCGGGATGATTATGCTCACCGTCGGCATCGTGGGAATCCAGCCTCACAATTCCAGGGCAATGCCAAGGACCCTGGCGTACGCGTTCACCTTCGACGGCCGCTCGGGTCCCCCGGCGACGAATGCGGCGACCAGACGCAGCGCGAACTCCGCCGCTGTGATGACGCGGAAGAGCATCGCGGTCGGCGCTGGATGCAGGTATCGGACGAACTCGAGGCGATCCCGGTGCATCCCCGGGCTGCCTGCGATCGTCGAACCCTTGTATTCCATCTCCGGTGACTCGCTATAGAGATGGCGCGGAGTCCGTCTCTCGTAATGGATGACGCGTGGGGACTTCAGATACATCACGCGATATCCCATGCGTCGCGCGCCGAGGCAAATATAGTCGTTCGCGTACCATGAGCGGAGGCTCTGCGGTATGGGCAGGACCCGGGGGAGAAGGTCCCTACGGCAGAAGAAACAGAACGATAGAACCGTGTCGGTGCGTGCGTCGTGGGCACGGTTCCAGTACCTCTCCTCGGCAAACGGTTTGCGGCGGCACACGAGGTATGAGAAAAGGTTCAAAAGGCGTCTCGTTTCCCCGGCCAGCGTGGGGAAATCAAGCCGGGCGCGAGCAGGTGCGCCGTCCGACTTTATCGGATTGGGCGCGACGACTCCCGCCTCGGGATGCGCCTCCAGGTATTCCACGCACTGACGGACGCAGCCGGGTTCGATGAAACTGTCGGGATGGATTATGCAAACGTATCTACCGCTGGTCTCTGGAAGGAGGGCATTCAGCGCGGCGACCCACCCGCTGCTCCCGCTCACCCTCTGGAAGCACACATTCGGCCAGCGATGGCAGACGCTATCGTCGAGCGCGGCTGCCGGGTCGGTGCTCGTATCACCGACGAGTATCTCGTAGGCCAGGCCATTCCGTGCCATTGCGTCGGTCACGTGCTGGAGCCATTCCTCCATCAATGCGCGCATATTGAAGTTGACGACGACGAACGAGACATCGCAGCGCGGGGGGGCTGCGGTGGGCCGCACTTCGTTCGGCATCGCCGCTCCCGCGGGTTTCTCGAGAAGTCTTTCGTAACGCTGGATCATCTTCTCGAAGATCACGTCGGGCTCATAGTGCCCCTCGTATGTGCGTCGGGCCGCCCGGCCCATCACGGGCAGAAGGTCGCGCGCGACCATCGCACGGCGCAGGGCGTCCGCGAGTGCGTCGGCGGTGGAGTCGCCGGCGACAAAGCCAGTCACGCCGTCTCGCACGAGTTCACCCGCCGCCCCCACGGGTGTGACTAGCGAGGGTCGCCCCATCGCAGCCGCCTCCAGGAGGACAATGCCAAAGCCCTCTGTCTTTGAAGGCAGGACGAACAGGTCCGTGACCTCTGCAAGGGGTTTGAGGCCCCTGGGACCGTCGTAGCGCCCCACGAACTGGACCCGATCACCGAGCCCGAGTTCCCCGACGAGTCTTGCGAGATGGTCACGCTCGGGACCGTCTCCCGCGATCAACAGGCGCCACGGCGGCACGGATTCGTTTATCATCGCAAGCGCCGAAAGGAGTGCGTCCAGATTCTTTTCGGTGCTGAGGCGCCCTGCGAACGTCAACGTGACCGGCAGGACGGGGGGTTTCCCGGGGAGCGGATCCACTTTCGGCAGCACCGGCGGGAAGACCTCGATCGTTGGTCCGGGGCCGTAGAGCCTCCTGGCATTCTCCGCAACGCGTTTGCACGTCACGACGACAAGGTCCGCTCGGGCGACGGCGGCCCGGACGTGGGGGGGATACCACGACATTCCGGGCAGGGCCTCGCCCGTCTCCGAATAGACCACCGGCACACCGCATGCGCGCGCACCCAGGATCGCTGGCGCAGTGATCTCGTCGGGGCGGAAGACATGAACGATCTGCGGCCGCCAGGACTTTACGAACAGTCGCATCACCACGTCGAAGTTCCTCTCGAGCGCGACGTTGATCCGCCACGCGATGGACTTTGCCACGGCACCGGGGCGAAGTTTCTCGGCGACCCGTCGCCCACGCAGCGCGCCTGCGACCGGTCGAAGAACGAACAGCAGGGGAGTCGCGAGTCGCGATAGAATGTGTGCACATCTCGATCCCCACTGCCCAGGAGACCAGATAACCGCTCCGCAGTTCCGCAGGATGTCCAGGTACAGGTTCGGCTCGACGAGAGGGCTCTTGAGCAGGACGCCCACCGCGACGCCACGCTCTCGCAACATCCGCGCGAGACACGCCAGGCGCGCCTGGTATCCGCCCACCGGTTTCAGAGCGCTCGTGACGAAGAGGATTCGCGTGATCCTCATCGGACTGTGCTCCGTACGCCGGCCGCCCGACGGCACTCCGCCCCGCAACGACGGACCTCCTCGAGGAAGACTTCCACGACGCACTCCTCGGGCCGACATGGTGTGGTCACGAGAGTCCCGTCGGGCAGCCAGTGCTTCGTCCAGTAATCCTGGAGATGGTATGGAAACGAATAACCGAACTCAGCGAAAACCGGTTTGCGGTCACCGTCGTACAGGCCGTCGAAGGACATGACCTCGGCCCGGAGTTTTCGGCAGGTCTCGCGGGCCAGCGCGACGAAGCGGGTATCCACGAGGTCGGGTGCAGTCATGAACTTGCCGCTCCCGGAGGCGCGGAAGTCATCGGGATGGTTCATCCGACGGAGCGCGAAGACCCTCTCCCCGATGACGATCACGCGCGTGTCGTATGAGTTATTGGGGCAGAACTCCTGAAAGAGAACGTATCGGTCTTGCGGCCCGCGCTCGGCAAAAAGGTGAGCCTTGAGATTAGGCGGTGGCTTCAGACGCAGGAGGTTCAACACGCGCCTGCCGAAGCGCCTTGCCTCGCGCAGGATCTGCTTCACTGCCCGGCCTCTGGCGACATCCTCGAGTTCCCGGTGCCATATCCCCTCGCGGAATGCCGTCTCGATCACGCGGCGGCACTCGCGGTGGTCTCGCAGCAGGACGACGTTGCGCGAACATTCGCCCGTGGCGCTCTTGACCACGACCGGTAGAGTCGCGCTCTCGAGCCATTTCAGTGCGTCGTCGTATCGCCAGAATACCCACGTCCGCGGATAGGGTATCCCGAGGTGTCTTGCCAGATAGGCCTGCCGCACCTTGTTGTCGAAGTGCCACAAGGAGGAGAGAGGCGGGAAGGTGGGGATGCCCATGACCTCATTGACGACGCGTAGGATAGTCTCTCCGTACATCCTGTCGGTGGGTCGGTTTCCGATATGCCACATCAGCCCATCGCAGCCGTGGAGAGTTTCCAGGCCATCGTCGCGCAGGAGGTCAACGAGCCGCACCCTCACGCCGTGGCGCTCCAGGGTGTCTATCCAGAGTGGGGCGATGTGCTCTGGCCAGCAGGGGTCATCCATCACCGCAACGGTGAGATTCTGGCTCATTACCCGCTCACCTCGCTCGTCCTGCCATAACACTCTCGTAGAGCCGTGCGTAGCGATCGAGCATGGCCGCGAGCGAGAACTCGCGTTCCGCACGGGCCCTGCCGGCCTCTCCGAGCCGCCGCCGCATACCCGGGTCGCGCGCCAGGCGCAGCACCGCGGATGCAAAGGCTGCCGCGTCGCCCACGGGCACGATAAGTCCGGTCACGCCATCCTCGACCACCTGTTCCATCCCCTCCGCGGCTGTCACGACCACCGGCCTGCGCGCGGCCATGGCCTCGATAACCGAAAGCGGGAGACCCTCCAGGCGAGTGCTCAGCGTGAATATGTCGCACGCATCGAGGAGTTCCGGGACGTCGTCGCGGTTCCCCAGAAGCGTGACGTTGCCGTCGAGACCCAATTCCCGGATGAGCGCCCGCAGAGATTCCTCCAGCCGGCCAGTCCCCGCGATGAGGAGCCGGCAGTTGGGAAGCGTCTTTCTCACTTCGGCCATCGCGCGTATCTGGACGTCGTGTCTCTTGACCTCCTCCAGCCTGCCCATGGAGAAGAGGAAGATGTCATCCGGCCGCAGACCGAGTGCGCGCCTGGTTTCCTCTCGGCGGGCGCCGTGGACTGAGAAGCGGTCGAGGTCTATACCGTTGGTAACCACCGTTACCTCGTCCTGCCGGAGGCCCCATGCGCGGGCGACGCCGGGAACGAGGGCCGGACCGCAGACCGTAGTGGCCGAGGCGAGGCGATTCCAGAAGCGGGCCACGAGCCCGAAGCGCGTCTCGGGCTTTTGCAGGGTTATGTGAAGCGTCCTGATGAATCGCGCGCCCGCCAGGCGGCTCCTCAACATGAGCCAGCGGGTGTGACGCGTGATGTGGCAATGAACTATGTCAATGCTGTTCTGCCGGACATGTCTCGCGACCTCATGGGCGAAGCGACGCTGCTGTCGCCATTGGCGCGCATCCGTCACCGACGTGGTCGGCAGGAGGCGGATGCCCGTGAGGTCGAGTTCCGGATCCTCGCGGCGATAGGCGACGAGGTACTGCTCGAAGCGCGCGGGGTCGAGGCCACGGAGGAGTTCGAAGACCACACGCTGCAAGCCGCCTCCTCGCTTCGTCCTGTAAATGACGTGGACGATGCGGATGGGTCGCTGAGGGATGGTGCCGGCGGAGTCAATCATGTCTCGCCCCTCTGGTCAGGCGACGTGACAATCCGCATGCGAGTCGCGCGTCTGAACCAGCGCATCACAGGAAAGTTCGGAAGGCGCAGCGCGGTCAGGACGTGTGCAACGATCTGTTCGGCCTCGGGCGCGTTCTTCGCAGCCTGGGCGTAAAGACGGCGCGCCTCCGCGCGGCGACCGAGCGACATCAGGAGGTCGGCCAGGTCCTTCTGTCTTCGCCCCATCGCGCGCAACACGAGCGCGCGCAGCCGCGCGTTGTTCCGACCGTCCGCGAGGCACTTCTCGTAGAGTTGCAGGGCGGAGCGAGCGCTCAGTATCTGCATCTCCACGCTCGTGTTCTCCGGGTGCCGCCTGTACAGAACGAGGTCGTCGTCAATGTAGGCGAACTGACAACCGGCGCGCGCCATGCGGAACCAGAGGTCGAAGTCCTGACCACGGCGCAGGCGAGGGTCGTAACCGCCGAGCGATGCGACGACGTTCCGCCGGTACATGACCGAGGGGTGCGCCACGAAGTTCGTTTCCAGGATGCCCTCGACAAGTGAGCCCTCGACGCGATAGGCGCGGGTGATTCCCGGGATGGGCCTGAAGCGCAGCGCCCGAGGAAACTTCCACGGATATCGTTCGCCGGTCGGACGGCCGCTGCCATCAATCAGGGCCGTCCGGCAAGTCACGAGGTGGACATCCGGGGCGGTGCGGAACACAGCCATCTCTCGTTCGAAACGGTCCGGCATGGAGATATCGTCGGCGTCCATTATCGCTACGAATTCGGCGCGCGCCTCTTGCAGAGCGCGATTCCGGGCGGCGCCAGGTCCTTGGCTTGCCTGTGTCAGAACGCGGATGCGCTCATCGCGATACGTGCTCAGGATTTCGCGGGTCGAGTCTGTAGAGCCATCGTCAACCACGATGAACTCGAAGTCGCCGAAGGTCTGCGAGAGGATGCTCTCGACCGCCTGGCGCACGTACTGTGCCGCGTTGTAAGCGCTCATGATCACGCTGATCGCAGGAGAGGCCACGGTCGAATTCACCTCCGGGCGTTCAATCTTTCTTCTTGGTGTCGCCGGCCAGCCTTGCCTTCAGGGCGGCGGCACGGTCGTACCAGCGCCGGATCCCGCGATGGCTCCGCAACACGATTGTAAGGGCCTCGGGGTCATGCGGGCGCAGGTGCATGTAGCAGCGCGCGGCCTCGCGCGCATCGCGGTCGAACCCGAGTTTCAGCCAGCGCCGGGCCAAGCGGAGGAGGGCCGCAGAGTAATCCTCGACGAGCGTCGGCGGAAGGGCATAGGCTCCGCTGCGCACAGCGCGCATGACGCGCAGCCTGGCCTCGCGGGAGAAGGCCCACTGCTCGTTGCGACGGGTGCGCGTGAGGCACTCCGGGACCTGCCGGAAGACGAAGAGCGCCTCGGGCACGAGGCCGAAGCGCATCCCGCGCCACGCCATGCGCAACCAGAGGTCGTGATCCTGCGCGTAGCGGAAATGCTCGTCGTAACCGCCGACGGCGAGGAGCGCTTCCCTGCGCACCATGACGTTTCCGTGGTGGACCGGGTTCTCCAGCATCAGCGAGACGCGCGGCTCGGCGAAGGCCGCGGTCGGACAGAGGACGCGCTCGCCGTCGTCGCGCAGTCGCCGGGCGGCCGTGTCGGCCAGGCTGATCTGCGGGTCTCCGTCGAGGAGCGCCACCTCGCGCTCGAAACGCTGGGGCAAGGAGATATCGTCGGCGTCCATCCGGGCGATGTATTCTCCGCGCGCAAGTCGCAGACCCCTGTTCAGCGACCGCGTGAGGCCGACGTTCTCCTGATGAAGGAGTCGCACACGGTCGTCGCGGATGCCCTCCAGGACCTCGCGTGTGCCATCGGTGGAGCCATCGTTGATCACGATGAACTCGAAGTCGCCGAAGGTCTGGGAGAGTATGCTCTCCACGGCCTCGCGAACGTAGCGCTCAGCATTGTAAACGCTCATCAGCACGGAAACTTTCGGCGTGCTCTGTCTCATCTTGTGCGCTCACCGGTCGGGGAAGATGGTCCTGACCGCGCTCCGCGCCCCGAGGAATGCAATGCGTACACGACATAATCGCGGCCTGCGCCGACTCGAGAATGATGCGACTCGAGAGTCTCGCGCAGATCGTCCTGCTCTTTGAACTCCTCCAGGTCGGCGACCACAAAGTAGCGGGGCGGGGGCGATTCGAGGCTGAGGAGTCGCTGAAGCCGTTCCGCTGCGGTGGGCACGGGAATGCCTCGTATCCTCTCGTATTCCATGTCCTCCCTGTACGGCCATGTGTACCCCCATATGCCAGCGTGTAACTTCAGAGGGAGTCCATAATACTCTGCGAGGATTACGTTGGGGCCCGAGGGCCTCACGATCGCAGCGATGTTACGGTATCGGGGCAAGAGATTGCTCCCACGCCATCTTTCCAGACGGTAGTTGCGCATGGCGATCAGCGCGACTGCGACGAACACGAGCGCGAGGGTCACACTGATGCACGCCGAGCGGCTGACCGAACTCGGACCGCACGTCGCCAACCTCTTTTCGAACCTTGCCAGGACCGGGCCGACCCCCATCGCGACGATGAAGAGCAGCGGCAGACTGTAATAAGGGCGCGTGTGGATGTGCCAGGTAAACGTCAACCCGAATGCGCAGTAGCCGCAGACGAGCGCAACGAGGAGCGCCCTTCCGACCGGTCTCTCGATGAGACCGATGCCCGCGATGGCGAGGAGAAACGGCAGCACGCCCACAACGCTGCGTATCTGCTCGAGCCATCCGATGTAGAAGCCGCCCGTGGCTATCAGGCGCGGGATGATCTTGCCGTGGAAGTGGCCGTGCAGTGACACCCGACTCAACCCGAACAGGCCGAACCACAACGCAGGCACGACCAGGCCGCCGAACACGTACATCCAGAACGAGCGGTTGCAGACAGTCGCTGAAAGCCCCTTGCTCGCAATAGAGGATCCGACAAATGCCGGCCCCAGAAAGAACGCCGCGATGGGCGGCTTCGCGAGTACGGCCAGGGCAGAAACGGCAATGGCGGATGCCAGTCGTGCCGTGGTGGGTGCTTCGAGGTACCTCAGGAGTAGGAGCAAAGCAAAAAGCGTCGTGCATACCATGAGCGGGTCAGGTTGAATGGCCCGGCTGGCGACTATGCCGAAGGGCGCCAGGAGATAGATAGCGACGGCGTAAAACCCGGCGCGCGAGGACGACACTCTGCAGACGATCCCGTAAAGCGGTATGGCCCCCAGCATCCAGAACAGGGCCGACAGCACGCGTGAGATCCACAGCGCTTCGCCTCCGGCGATCCGATATCCGAAGGCCGCAATTGCAGGCAGGATCGGTGGCTCGATCGCGTTCGGCGCGTAGCGCAGGAACTCGATCCTCTTGGCCTCGGGCACTGGCGAAAACCACGCGTAATAAAGTTTCCTCGCGAGGAGTGCGCCGAAATAGGAGCGCGTCGGGTTCGAGCCAAAGGGCGGCGACCATATGCCGTAGATGCGGATGCCGAGGGAGAAAACGATGAGGATCACCCAGACCAGGCGATTGCGGCCTGTGCTCACCGCGCTCACCATCGAGGGCTCCGACATGATTACTGGCAGGCGCCCGGGTTCACGCATCGCGGTTCCTCCGGTGTCCGGACACGCCCGACTGCCACCCGAGTCCCGGTAGCCGGCGAAACGTCCAACCGCCCGCATCGCCGTAACGCTCCGGGTAACGCGCTGATATGAGAGCCCATGCAAGAGGGCGAAACCATGTCGCCCAGATGTTGCTCTCGTTCACGCGACATTCCATCCGCACCCAGCCGGAATACCAGTAGATGGGTTCCTCCACCGCACGCCGCTTGCCTAGGAGGGTGTCGAGACCGATCGCCTCGCCGAGTCGGCGCTTCCAGGAACGACGCGGCTTCCAGCGCCGTTCGCAAAAGCCCCCGTCGGGGTTCCGCGTCATCATGAGGCCGCGACTGGCCCTGTCGAGGGCAGACGCCACGTCGCGGGACCTGTGGGTCGAGATCCGGCTGAACTCGACGAGTATGTCCACTGCGTCGAGGTCGTGGCACGATCCACCGCCTCCGCCGGGATGGAAGAGCCCGTCGGGTTGTTGCAGGGAAAGCGTGTTTTCAATGATCGCCTCGACGTATCGGACCGGCCTGCGTCGCCAGAGGTAGAAGTAGTAAATGTGGAAGGCACCGGCCATCCCGTTCAGCAGGGTTGCGCCGCGATCCGTGCCCCAGAAGCCTGTCCGTGGGTCCTGGCTGTGGTCCAGTTCATCCAGCATCGCATCGAGCGCGCGGCCGGCCGCCGCCATGCCGTCGCTCTCCAGCCATGCGAGAAACGACATTAGCCACATAATCTCGTTCGAGGCGTACCAGAAGTTGCGGAAGTCCCTCTCGCGGAGCCACTGTACTGCGCGGGCCGGCTCCACGAAGGGTTCGACGAACTTCAGTGGTCGCAGGGGGCTCTTTCCGAGCGAATCGAGCGCATGTAGCGCGAAATAACTCTGCTGCCAGAGGACATACTCCGGGGTGTGCTCGCCCTTCAGATCTCCGGGCCAGAAAATGGGGTCGCGCCAGAACCCATCCTGATCCTGTCGGGCCGATATCGTGCTGGCGATGGGATCGTATTCATCCGGCGCTGCGCGGAGGTCACCGCAGAGTTCAGCGAGTAGGACTCCGAAACAGGTGCTGAGCAAAGTCGCATTGCCGTTCGGCGTGAAGCGGAAGGTGGACCCATCCCGAAACAGGCGCAGAGACCTGCGCAGTTCCCCGGGGGCAATGGCAGGTGCTATCCGCTCGGTGGCCTGGCGAGAGGGCATTTCGGGAGGATCCCTGTATCAATTCCCCTCGCGTTGCGAGGGTCTCTGTTCGTCGCCGGGCTGGCGCTGACCGTTGAACGTCGCCGCGCCGTCGAAGTCCCACCGGTGTGGGAGGCGGTACGACCCCTGGAGCGGCATGCGCTCCTCCACGAAGAGGGGATATGCGCGCTGGTGCCAATCGTAGGGGTCGAAGCACGCCCTGTCCCAGATACCGACCGATATCGCGTACGAGCCCGGTTCTATGCCGAACTCGGGGAAGGTGAGGCGCACGCAGCCGCGACCGGCCCTCGTGGAGACGTCCATGAAGTCTAGCCCCGTCGAGTAACCGGTGCGGAAGGGGCCGTCGGCGCCATAGAAAGCGATGGTGAAACCGACCTCTGGCATATCCTCCCGCGCCTCGTACTCTATCTCCACGGTCAGGTCATCGCCGGTTCCGATCGTGTCACGGCGCTGACCATTGACGAGTAGCCGGACGTCGGTTATGCGGATGGGCGAGCCTTCCTTTGCCGCGCGTCGGCCGGTGAGAGTAAGTTCGTCGCTCAGAGATTTGTAACGCGCGATCACGCGATTCGTGTCGCCCTGGGCAATGACCTCGCCGCGGTCGAGCAGGATCGCCCGCTTGCACAGGGTGCGGATGTGATGCATGTTGTGGCTGACCAGGACGACGGCGCGGTCGCTCCGGGCATATTCCGCCATGCGGCTGAGGCATTTCCGCTGGAACGAGGCGTCTCCGACGGCCAGGACCTCGTCAATGAGAAGGACGTCGGGGTCCAGATGGGCTGCGACGGCGAATCCGAGCCTGACCTTCATGCCCGTCGAGTAACGTTTGACGGGCGTGTCTATGAAGTCGCGCACGCCGGCGAAATCAATTATCTGGTCGAACTTCGCGTCGAGTTCCCTCCTCGTCAGTCCCATGATCGTGCCGTTGAGGTAGGCGTTCTCGCGTCCGGTGAGGTCCTCGTGGAATCCGGCACCGACCTCGATAAGCGCCGCGACACGCCCCTTGACCTCCACGTTCCCCCTGGTTTCGCGCGTGATGCCAGACAGTATCTTGAGCGTGGTTGACTTCCCCGCGCCATTGGGGCCGATGATGCCGACCGGCTCTCCCCGGCGCACCTCGAAGGAAACGTCCTTCAGCGCCCAGAAGTAGCGACTCTTCTGCTCCCGCATCTCCCTGCCCAGGAGCCAGCGAGCGGCGTTGGGCAGCAGATCGCGCAGTGTCGTGCCACGCTCGCCGGTGCGGAACCGCTTCCAGACGTTTTCGAACTTTATCAGCACCTCCGACATCCCTGCCTCGCCCTTCACACATTATCAGCGAACGTGAACTCGACACGATGGAATATGGTCCAGCCCACCGCAAACACGACAACCGCCATTGCCGTCGCAGGCCAGAGTTCCATGGCGTTCGGCATGCGACCAGCGATCACCACGTCCCTGAACGCGTTGATGATCGGCGTCATCGGGTTCAGGTTGATGAGCATCTGCAGGCGCGGCCTCGAGACCTTTATTGGATATATGACCGCGGTCGCGAACATCCACATGCGCAACAGGACGCCCGCCACGTGCTGGACGTCGCGATAGAAGAGATTGCCCATCGCCAGGAAGAAGCCTATGCCGCTCGTCAGGAGGAACTCTATCGCGAGGAGGATAGGTACGACCACCACCGTGGCCCTCAGCGGCATCCGGTAGTAGAGCATCAGGCCGAACGTTATCACGAACGCGATCGCGAAATCGAGTGCGGAGGCGAGGACCTTCGCGAGCGGAAACACCTCGCGGGGGAAGTATATCTTGGTCACCAACCCCCGGTTTTGCGTGAGCGACGTCGTCGCGTGCGTCAGCGACGTCTGGAAAAAAGTCCAGGGTACCATACCCACGTAAGCGAAGACCACGTATGGGACGTTGCCGGTGTTTATGGACATGATCTGCGCGCGCTGGATGACGGCGAATATGAGGGTCTGCATGAGTGGCACGAATATCGCCCATCCGATGCCGACGATGGACTGCTTGTACCTGACCTGGATATCGCGCCAGGCAAGTTGCCACAGCAGTTCGCGATACTCCACCAGTTCCCGCACCATCGCCCTGATGCCGTTGTCAACGCGCATGGGTCGTGTCACCTCGAACAGTTTCCGACGCGCGAGCAGGACGCCAGCCGGAAAGGCGCAGCCTCAGCAAGAGGGCGAGGGCGCCCAAGACCTCGGCAGGGGATATCTTCGACCTGCCCCGTGTGCGGTTGGAGAACGTTATAGGGACCTCGGCCGGGACGACCCCGACTCGCTTCGAACGATACAGGAGTTCCTCGAGGACCGCGTAGCCGCGCGCTGTCAACGTCGCTGGTTCGAGCGACCTCAGGACATCTCCCCTGTAGCAGCGGAAGCCGGATGTGCAGTCGCGCACCGGCACGCACAGCACCAGGCGCGTGAGCCAATTCGCCAGCGCACTGTTGAGCCGTCTCGCGGCTGTCCAGCCCTCGGTCCGGCCGCCCTCGACGTAGCGCGAGCCATGCGCAGCACCGTGGACGCGAGCGAGGTCCCTCAGCCGCGGAAGGACTGACGGATCGTGCGAGAGGTCGCAGTCCATCGTGCAGACGAACTCGCAACCTGTCTCGAGAGCCCGCGCGAGGCCATCGCGATAGGCAGTGCCGAGGCCCATCTTGCCCGCGCGGTGCAGGACGTGCACGCGCGGGTCGCGGGACGCCCATTCGTCAGCCAGAGCGCCGGTGCCGTCCGGCGAAGCATCGTCAACAACGAGAACGTTCCAGTCCCCGCCGAGTGCGAGAATTCTTCCGAGAACCTCCCCGATGTTCTCGCGCTCGTTGTATGTCGGCAGGACGACTATCGTTTTCATGTCAGATCACATCGCAATGCGGAGCAACACGTACAGTGCCGGGATGCTCAGCAGCGTGGCAAGGAGCGCATATCTCAGGTCGCGCTGCTCGAATCTCCCCGCAGCCGGCTCGAACTCTCTGTCGTTGATGGCACGCAGGGCAGCGAATATGCCGAACAATATGTACAGAGGCGCGATGTACGTGCGGCTCAGGAAGAAGGCCGCCGCCATGTATCCGATGAGGGCTGCGAAGCATGCCCGAGCCATCTCTCCCAACTCCTGCCGCTCCGGATCATCCGTCCGGATACGCCCCAGCGCGTACGAATCCTTCATGCACGCAACCAGAAGTGCCAGCCAGAAGAAGTACCCAAGTAACCCCAATTCCGCGTAACAGTGCACGAACGAGTTGTGGGCGACCTTGCCGTCGTCCGAGAATTCCTCGAACCTCCCCATCCCCGCGCCGAAGATGGGCCACGCCTTGAGCATGCGGTTACCGTACGCCCAGTAAACCAGGCGGTTGCGCGCCGAACTCTCCGTCGCGGAGAGGCTTCCCATCCTGGAAGGGCCGAGGGCCATGAGGCCGGCCAGACACATGACCCCGAGCGTGACCGCCAGTTTCTTCCCGCGGGCGTGTACCCATGCGTACGCCACGAGCATTGCCGCGAGCGCCAGCCATCCGCCGCGCGAATTCGTCCTGAATATGCAGTACACGATCGCGGCTATCATCACCGCGTTGAGAAGTCGTCTCGGCGGCATCACCCCGCGCCGATGAAGCCCTCCGATGAGGAACGGCAGTATGGTGACCAGCATCAGCGCAAGGTCGTTCGGATCGTTGAAGAAACCGAATGCTCTCACCCGATAAGTATCGTGATACGTGTCGTATATCGCGGCCGAGTTCTCGTACACCCCGAAGCCCATGTGCGTTGGGCTGTGCCACTGGAGTATCCCGTGAACTGTCATGAACAGGCACCCCAGGATCATCACCCCGACCAGGACTCTCAGCCGTCGGAGGGTGCTGACGTTGATGGCCACGAGGAAATACAGCAGGACGATCCGGCCGAAGCCCGTGATGGTGTCCACGAAAGCCGCAAAGTACGTGTGGCGAACGTGGCTCATCAAGCAGGCCGCGAAGAACCCCACCATGAGCCAGTTCTGCGGAGCGCTCTGAAACCGCCACTGGCTCACCGGCAGGGTCATGAGCGTGGCGAGTACGGCGGCAGCCCCCACGAAGAGCATGATGTGGCTCTCGATGAGGCCGGGTACCCATTCCATCGGCCTCACGAAGAGCAACATCATGTAGACGAGAAGAAGAACGAATGCCAAGCGCAATCGCCTCGCTGCAGGATTTAGATGTTCAGCGTGTGCGCCATTGGCTTCGCATCGCAAACGACGTGCCGGCGCTGCGTACATCAAGTTCCCTGCACAATGTCGTTACTCGTTGCGCCATAAGATGATACCTCACTGCACTTATCGGGCCCGCCGTCGGCTGCCCCGGACATGTCCGCGAATATAGACAATTCCGTCCCTGTTTCTCAACACGACCTCGCCGGCAAGACGCCGATCCGAGATTCTACGTTTCCGAGAATGATGCGAGTGGACGCTTTGACGAGGCGCCAGCGGTTTCGGTCGCAAGGGCCGCCCGCTAGCCGATGCGCTGAAATGGCACTATCAGGCCGGACGGGCTTCGCAGGGGAGAAAGCAGGCAGTCTTCGAGGACCAGCGTGACCAGGACAGAGGGCGAGTCGAATACAATCAGCAGAGTAGTATCACGCCGGGGCCGCGCCGCAAACAAGAAGTCACCGTCTCGCTCGTGAACGCAGCCGAAGACCTGCCGCCAGTGCACCAAAACCAACAAGAAACATAATGCCAGTCGCGGGCTCCGGCAACGAGGTGACGTCGTTCATTCCAGTCGGAGGCACGGTAGGCCCACCTGTCGCCCCACCGCCGGAGTAAGGGTTATCTCCGCCGCCGCCTACTGGCCCGCCGAGCGCAAGAAGATCCAGCCCGCCGTCAGAACCACCCGACGAGCCCACATCGAACGTCTTCGTCTGTTCGCCTCCGCCACCACCTCCGCCGCCACCGGGGCAGCCCACGAGGAGCAGGACGCCCAGGATCAAGGCGAGACAAGAGATACAGCGCATGGGAAGTGCCTCCAGTATAACGCGTGCGGCAACGGGCGTCCGTCCTCGCGTTGCATCGGATTCTCGTCGGAGCGCGCGAGATTCGCGGGTCCTGTGTGTCTGGATGCGCGTCGAGAGTCAGGCCAACAGATTAAGACCCCGCCCGGCGACATCCACATGTAACAGACTCCGCGTCGCGCTCCTTCGAACTGGCGGCAAATAAGGGCTAGCAAGTATCATGCCGGGCCAGTCAACGCTGATAAATCGCCTGTCTCTATTCCTTATTCCATATCTGGCAAAGCCTTGTGACTCGGCTCCGAGATACCTCGCGAGGGCCGATGACGACCTGCCTCAACAGGACGTCCACGAATCTCAACAGATGCGGTGGTCGTCCGAGAAGCGTCGCACACCATCCAAGTTGGTTGCCAAGATTCGCTCATCGGCACCATGATGAAAACCAGGAACCTCTTCCGGTCTCCGAAGTACTCGGAACGGCACCCCCGCGGGAGTCCGGAAATCTCCAAACTTGGTCGCTCGCCGCAGGTTTCGCATTTTCTTCGACTGCTGCACTTGACCCGATTCGAGGTAAACGGGTATCCTGTGGCCTGCGCGGTTGGGCCGTGGCGGGATGAATCAAATCCAAGTTTTTCAGGAGAATAACATGCCGGGAATCGAGTCACTCCTGCGGGACGAGATGACGCGGCGTGCGCGGAGGGCGATCAGGAAGGCCCTTGCCAAGCCACTCGACGAACTCAAGCGGCTCAAGGCGCGCCTCGCGTCGCTCCAGTCGGAGATCAACGCGTTGAAGTTGGCTCAGGCAAGGGCACAGGCGGAAAAGCGCATGGTGCGCGCTGCCGAGGAACTTCCCCCTGCCGCCACCGGCAAGGTGCGCGTTTCGCCGAACCTCATCAAGAAACTCAGGAAGCGCCTTGACATCACCCAGAGTGAACTCGCCAGGCTCGTGGGCGTCACGGATACCGCGGTGGGCTACTGGGAGAGTGGGAAGACAGCGCCGCGGCCGCAGGCTAAATTGAAGATCGCCGCGCTCCGGAAACTCGGCCGGAGAGACGTGCGCCGCCTTCTCGAGGAGCAAGAGGCACAGCGCCGTGCCCGTGCAGCGAGCGAGGCGAAACCGCGACGGGGTCGTCCGGCACGCAAGGCCCCGGGACGCAAGAAGGCTTCCAGAGGGTAGCACACAGCCGACCCGGACGTGTCGCGTCTCCGTCGCCTGGTGAACTCGTGTTGCGCGACGGGGCGGACAAGGATTCCACAGGACTCTGAACGAGGCGTTTCAGGTGAAGAAACAATGCATAGAGACCCCTCGCGCCCGAGCGGTCTCCACTTACTCTCCCGCCATTCTGGCCGAGGGAAAGAGGCTACTCGTCATCTCCGGGCAAACGCCGGACGACGTCACCGCTGACAGCGAGACGCAGGTGCGGCAGATATTCGCACGTATCGGCGCGATACTGGAAAAGGCCGGTGGCACGTTCGACGACATCGTGATGATCCGCGGCTATTTCGTGGACATGGCGGCAGATCTGGATGCGTTCCGCCGGGTCCGAGTCGAATTCCTCCGTCAGCCCTACCCGGCGAGCACACTCGTGGGCGTCTCGTCTCTGGCCGTCCCGGGCTGCCGTATGGAGGTCGAGGCCCTCGCCATTCTGTGAACCGCATACGCCCCGTTTCCTTCTCCAGGCCAAGAGCAGCGTGCAAGCCTCCAGCCTTTTGAAGCGATACTGGTCGCTTCCCGGAATCGCGGCGGCCCTCCTCCTGGCGTGGTACGTGCCGGAGGTTGGCCAGCGCCTTCAGCATCTTCAGGTCCCCAAATTAGCCGTCGCGGTGATCTTCGTCCTCTCGGGCCTGGCCCTCTCGCTTTCTCACGTGCTCGACGATGTAGGTCGCTGGCGGTGCCATGCACTCATCCAGGGCGCGTCGTTCGTCCTGGCGCCGGTTCTCATGGCGCTCTCTGCACGCTGCTTCTCCGACGCCAACGTGCGCCACGGGCTCTATGTTGTCGCGGCAGTGCCCACGACGATATCGTCGTGCGTGGTGTTCACATCGCTTGCCGGTGGAAGGACGGCGTGCGCATTGCTGAACGCAGTAGGGGGCAACGTCGCGGGTGTCGTCCTCTCCCCGCTGATCCTGAGGCTCATGACCGGAACCGGTCCAGGAGCCCCTGTGCGAACTGGGCGCGCAATGCTCGAACTGGGTCTTCTGGTGCTATTGCCGTTCGCGGTGGGGCAGATTATCGCCGGACTGAGGCCCAGCGTGCGGCGTGCCATGAACAGGATCGGACCACCGCTGTCGCAAGTGCTCATACTCCTGATAATGCTCTGCGCCTTCTCCGGCTCCTTGCACCGGCTCACCGGCGGAGCGATGTCGAGATGGGGCGTTGCCTTCGCATATCTCGCCGGGTTCCACGCAACGTTGGGCGTCGCGCTCCTGGCCGCAGTGCGGCTGTCCGGTCTCCGGCGCGACGAGTCCGTAGCCGTGTTCTTTTGCGGCACGCAGAAGACCCTCGCGATGGGCACCCCGCTGGCCTATGCATATTTCGCGGACGATGCCGGTGCCGTCGGGCTGGTGCTCCTCCCGCTGGTCTTCTACCACCTCTTCCAACTCGTGGTCGGAAACGTGCTCGCCCACGTCTGGGCGCGCCGGACAATCGGCCCCGGCGAAGAAACCACCTCGCCCTGATGACTGCCCTTCCCGGGTGCTCCGCGCCACGGCATCCTCAAAGCGTCGGCAGTTCGCCGGCCTGGAGTTGCCGCAGGAACGCCGCTGCCCGAGCGACGTCGCCCAGCCGGTCGTCTCCGCTCTCGCGCTCGATCGTCAGGTAGCCCTTGTATCCTGCGGCGGCGAGAGCAGCGAGGTAATAGGGGAACACGACCCCACCCTGACCCAGCGGAAGTTCGCGGTAGCGTCCCCCGCCGAGGCAAACTCCGTCCTTCGCATGTGTGTGACGGATGTAATCCTTGAGCACTGCCACACCACCGATGTGATCGAACGGGCCACACATGACCAGGTTCGCGGGATCGTAGTTGACTCCTATGCCTGGCGAGCCGACCTTGCGCAGAAAGGCCAGAAGTCTCTCCGGAGCCTCAGGGCCCGTTTCCGTGCAAAGGAGTGCACCGCGCGACTCAGCGTATCGGGCCAGTTCAACCGATGTGCGCAGCGCCTCCTGATAGACCGGATGAGACTCGTCCTCCGGAAGTTTACCGATGTGCATCGTCACGATTCGCACACCCAGGTCGGCCGCGAGGTCGAGGCACTTCTTCACGCGCGGCACATTCACCTTGTTGAACTCCGCGTCCGTGAACCCCCTGATCCAATCGAAATCACCGCACAGGGCCGATATCTCGAGACCCAGGTCCTCGACCATCCGTCTCAACTCCCTTCGCGCCGACT
>Ga0315298_1004438_pt1 | contig 20991 bp, 32 predicted proteins | sample WHS_1_MG_FD_203077 | JGI IMG/M metagenome (GOLD analysis project Ga0315298, IMG submission 203077) | Extremophilic microbial mat communities from Washburn Hot Springs, YNP, Wyoming, USA - WHS_1_MG | ecosystem: Environmental > Aquatic > Thermal springs > Hot (42-90C) | place: USA: Wyoming...
TCTGCCTAATAATGTCGAAGACTGGCGTGTTCGCAAATTCCAATTTAACATAGGTGGTGTCTGTGCTTTCAACAAGCTCTGCGCCTTCCCGCGTGTGGCTTAAACCAACATAATAATCCAGCAAATGCTTGACTATTTCTTCGCCCTTCATGTTTTCAAAAGTGCCGGTGAAAACCCGGCGGAAAAGGCGTTCACCCCAACATCTTCCGCTAACCCGAAGGTAATGCTCCGCAGGCGTAGACTCATATTTTAGGCTTTCAATCCGGCAAGTTATTATCTGCGGAACGTTCGCGCCTCTACCAATAGAGATGGAGCCGTCCATCCCAACAGCCAGTGGAATGGAACCGTTTGGGCTGTATTTGCCATCCCAGTTCTGCAGTAACAGTTCAAAGCTGCTGACCTCTTTTGTGCAGCCAAGATGCACCCTGCACTCGATAACGTCGGCTTGTGGGATGCCATACTGTCCAAAAGCTACAGCCATCTTTGGAGCGTCAACGCTCATGGGCTATTCCACTCCCCGCCCTATAAAGTTCCTCTTCACCAGCACGGCGAATGCTTCTTCCGGCAAAACCAGCGTAAAGCCCGCTTGCAGCCTCGTTGTATTCTTTAACGGATTCTGTGGCGCTGCGCATTTGACTGGCGAAATAGGATACAGCCGCGGCAGCCCCAATTATTGCGGCTATTCCAACGCCTGTCAAAGCCAGAAACGTGGCGAAGCTGATGTTTAGGGCGTTTTGGGCGGCGTTGGCAATCCAGCAGCAGCGTAAACTTTCTGGGCTACAGCGGCGCCCCAACTGGTGCGCATAAACATGCCGATTGTGGTGACAAGATATGTGAAGCTTGCCAAGGTTCTTGTCTGTTCACTGTTTAGCAAGCCGAACTGGTGGGCTAAATGCACAACAGCAGAGCCAGCGGCGCCCAAACCAGCCATGGCTACGCCGAGGCTTCTAATGCGGACGCCTAAGGCTTCGGCGTCTGTTTGGATTCTTGCAAACTCGCTGCTTGCACGGTTTATGGCACGAACTGTTATGGCTATTTCACGGAAACTCATGGCAAGCATGCCTCCGCCTTCGCCTTGTCAACAGCTTCGAGGATAACCTGTTCAAGGGTTGGTAGAAACTCTTGAACTGCGGGATAAAGGTATGGGCGAGCCTGCATGTAACGGGTGCCAAACTCTACGAAGATGGCGTAGGAGGCTTCAGCGCCTATTTCGGCAGTCCATTCTTGAACTTTGGCGTAAATTGTGCTTCTCAAATAACCCGTCCTAGCTGGGGCTAGGGTTTTCGAGTATTCGCGGACCTCCATAGCCCAACGTTCAAGTTGTTGGCGGACATGCCTCAGCACAGCCTCATCTAACTGTTGGAGGGCTTGCAAGCCCTCTTCGGCATCCACTTCTATGTTTACTTCAACCGCCAACGGGTTTCCCGCTCCATCTTTGCTTTTTCCTCTTCACCTTGCCTGTCCAACTCGTTTAGGATGACGATGAATTGTTGGATGGTTTTGGCTGGCTGTCGGGCGAGCTGCCTTGGTGTCCAGCCGAACTCTTTGCAGAGGCGGAACTCTGTAAGCGTTGGGTTTGGCTTTTGGCGTCTGATGGCTCTGATAAAAAAGCGGCTTCTTCGAGGCTGACATTGTTTAGGCGGTTTACGATTTGGCTGAACAATTCGCCAAGAGCTATTGGAACGCCCTTTTCTGGTTCTTCGCTTAGGAGCTTTTCCAATGTTATGGGCTTGTTTGGTGGCTGTTCTTTAAGGCTAGCCATTATTGTTTCGGCTTGGATGGCTATGTAGTCGCTGCTCTGCACCTGCCCCGTTAGCGGATGGTATTTTGTGTGTTTTTGGATTATTCGGCTGCGCTTAGCCCATGTAAGTTCTTGGAAAACGTATTTGCCAGCGTATTCCCTTCCAAACTCTTCGCCTATCACGACGGTTTCTGTTCGCATTAGGCTATCACCACGTCTCTGGCTATGAAGCGGGCTTTAAGGCTGACAAGGTCTTCTATGCGGGTTGGCGCCGCAACATTTTCCCATTTGCAGTACTTGAAAAGGGCATAGTTTGAGCCGCCCAAGCCGAATTTTAGGCTGAACTCCGCATCGTTTATGACGTCGTCGAACTCGCTTTTGTCTTCAAACTCGAAGGTTAGTTCTCCGCTTAACTCTCTGTGGCGGGCTGGCAAATATTTGAGCATGTGTCCGCTGGTTGTGCGGATGACTGGCACTGGTTTAAGGTTGTTTTCAATGGTGAATTTCCAGTCGGTTACACGCTCAACAGCCGACAAGTTTGAGCCGTCTGCTGCACCTCGCTGGACAAGGCTCTGGTGGTAGGGAAATGCTCCGGCATAATCCGCGTATGTGGCTCCAGTGATTTTGCCAGTGCCAACCGTGACGTCTTGTCCAATAAGCTCAACGGTTGCCTTAACAACCTCTTCTATGCTGCATTCCACGGATAGCTTGTCTATTCGCATTCCCTTGTAGAGGAGGCTGATGATATCTGTGGCTGAGGCAAACAACCCCTTATAGTAGAGCACCTGTAGGCTTAGGCTGTTTAGGGTTTGCACATGCTGAATAAAGCTTATAGGCGCTTCGCTGGGCAGTATGTGGCTAACCTTTAAACTCGGCTTTAACAGTCCCCGTTTTAAAGCCGCCAAGTCTCTGCTGCCAACACCCAGCACTTGAATTAGGCTTGGGCTTAAGGAAGGCTCAATGTTTTCCGCGTTTACTCCAATCATTGCTGGGTTGGATGGCGTCTGCCCATAAGTCGTTTCTTGCACGAAATACACGCGGCATTCATGCGCCCCATAGGTTTCAGGCATTCTCCCTCACGCTCCATCACACTCCCAAATTCTCGAATACCCATGACTTCAGGACGAACTCCGCGCGGTAAATGAAGGGCTTAACATCAACACGGTCCAAATCGCGGTAACTAACCACATCCAAATAAGCCAAAGAACCGCCGGGACTGTTGCGGTTCTCGCGGATAACTCGCATTACTTCTTCAACCATTTTTCTACGGATAAGCGGGTCTCGGCTCCAAACATTAACCCGTATTGTGCATAAGCGCCTTCGAAGTTTGCCGCTTAAATCAAGCTTTGTGTCATGGCACTCTGCCAAGCCAACAGTCACTTGCCCATCAACATTTTGTAAAGCCTCTTGGCTTAGCCATTCACGGCTAACTTGGATGTTGGCGAGGCTGCCATCCTCCTTGACAACATGCATGTTTTCGCTCAACAATTGGACGACAACGTCAACCGGGCTTTGCACATCGCTCATGCATTCAACCTCCTACAACTAGCCTTGTAATAGGCGGGGTCACCCCGCCAATCGAAAGCTTGAACGCTTAAAACCTCGTAGTCAGTGCTGCCAACTCGGATTTTATCCCGAACGCGGAGGGGCGTAAAAGTGTAGGCTGTAACATAGTCGTTTATGATGTAGCCTGGCTCCAATAGAACTTCTTCGGCTCGGGCTGGGCTTATAAGGGCTTGGATTTCTATGCCTTCGCCATAGCTTATGGATTCGCCGGCAGCCACAACGGGGTAGAGCGTAACCCATTTGCCATGAGCCCTGAGCACTTGTGTAAAGCGGGTTAATGGCTCTTCATATTTGAGGAGAAGCCTTGCCAGCCAGCAGACCGTTGCCATAGCCCACTTGTTCTCGACTGGGCTGTAATCCGCGTGTTTCACGCCCCAGAACATGAAATTTTCAACATGCTTTTCTACGATTTTGGCGCTGTAGGCTAGGCTTGGCTTGTCATGATATTTGCGAATGCTTGACAAGATGCCAGCAGTAACACAGTCATAATAGTCGCACGCTGGAGAACGCGAAACAACGTCTATGTAGCCAGCCCATGAGACGGCTGGATTGTAGGCTGGATAACGCCCACAAGCACTTATCGAGTTAATGAAGCTGTAAACTTTTCGGCATGTGGGGCTCCAACCCTCATAGGTGTATAAGCCCAAAAGGGCGTAAGCCAAACAGTCATCGTAAACCTCGTTTTCCGCTAAGCCCACACGATGCCACTTGCCATCAGAAGGGTCGTAATAAAGCCATAAGCCCTCAAAGCCCTCGCGGAGGAAGCCAACAGCCTTCCCCATCATGCCTTGGTATAGGCTTGCGTTGGCAGTGTCATATTTCTCAGCAAGCATTTTTAAGCCAATAAGCCCGTAAAGGCATTCAACATCCAACTGCAAAAGCCAATTCCCGCCAACATCAACGGCCCTTGCAAAACCGCCGTAGGGCTGCTTGTCCTGCATAGCCTTTAGGAAGGTGTTTCCAGCAAGCCTTGCAGCCTCCAAATAGCCACCATTGCCAGTTAACTCATAGGCTTTAAGAAGCGATGGAATAACGCGGCAAGCGTCTATGGCGTAATAGTGTGTGCTGTTTTCGGCGGATTTGAAACCGCCATAAGCCTCCTTTTGCTGGTCTGTGCATTGCTGGGTTAAAATCCAATCCGCCAGCGAAACAATCTTTTCGTATATGGCTGTTTTTCGGCTGCTAAACTGCTTGGCAAAATAAGCCTCGTAGAGGAATTCTATGGCGAAGGCTGCTGCAAAGACGGCTCTTCCCCATTCAAGGTCTGGAGTGTCTGGCGGAACAACATAAACGTAGGGCGCATAATCCATAACAAACGCGTAATAGGCTTCTGGAACACTCCCCAAAGGGCTTAAACCCTCCCCACGTAAGGCTGTTTTAGAACAGCCAGAATCCGCTCCAACTCGCCCTGCAAAACATTTAGGGGCGGAGCATTATTCAGTACGCTTATGCTTTTGTCGCCTAAAGTGAAGTTTAAGCCGACAGCCGAGCCGCCGGTCAAGTAGCATATGGCGTATATGGCTGCAAGAAGCGTAATAGCCTCCTTCTCGGCTTCCGTGCAGTCCGCGTAGTTCAAGTCCCTTCCAAGCTCAAGCTCTAAGGCAACTTCAGCCCTCTTAATCATCTTAACAATCTTTTCGTCTGGAATGTCGGCGCCGCCTATGTTTAAGACATCCCTAACATCATCAACGGAGACGTTTGCCAACAAGCCAGCCTCCAAAGGCTATAGGTGGAAAAGGCAAAATTTAAACAATTTTCACGTTTAAAAGGAAAAATTTTAGCCATATTTGAATAAAAGCATTAAAATTTAAGCATTTAACAAAAAGGACTATTATTTTAAGCCTTTAACAAGCCCGAGAGAAAAAGGGGAGGACGAATTATTTTCGACTTTTCAATCTTCTAGCTTTGAAGATGCATGAAAATGTGGATGCGAGGGCAAGACATGTCAACACGGGAATAAGCCTTAGTTCGGGAACAACCACGTAAATGCAGTAGGATTGTTCTCCGTCTAGCACCGCCATGTTTCCGGCAACATCATAAGCGATGATTTTGAATTGTACCGTTGTTTCAGCCTCTTGTCCGGGTATGAAAGCCTCGTAAAGGCTTGTTGAAGCATTAAAGTCCATCGTCCGGTTTTCCCAGGTGGCGCCCCCATCTGTTGTGAAAGATAGTATTACGGTTTCAACTCCGCTTTCAGCGTCTGTGACGTTTACAGAAATCTTCACTTCTTGGAAGGGTTGGACATCGCCTTGAGGCTCGCGGATGGGTATGCCTATCTGAGGTGGCGTGCTGTCTGTTTCCATTGCGAAAGTGTGCAAGACGTCTGTTATGAGGTTGACTGCCAAGTTTAGGGATTCACCACAGCGGTTTCTGAAAGTCGGATCGCTCCAGTTGTAGTTTTGGTCCATCCAGACGCATGTTAGGTCGCCGTCAATGTCAAAAGTTGTGTCATAGGCAAGGTTAAGCGCAGCGTCGTAGGCGGTTATTACGTCTAGGCTTCCGTCAAAATGGAGGAAAATGTTAAAATCGTCATCATAGCTGTTCGTTCTCCGCTCCACATAATCCTCATAGTCGCTGTGGTGGGTTTCGGCGCCCCAGTCTGTTCCAGAGCCCATAACGTGCCCGAAGACGGCTAAGTCCGCAATGTAGTGGGTCATTATTCCAAGACGCTTGACAGCATCAACTGTTTGCCCAGACATGTAAAGGTTTAAGGCGTTGTTATATTCCTCTTGGGCGCGCACTGCCCCAATGTCATCTTGTAGGGAACCGTTAGCAAAAAAGTAGACGTGATGCTTGGTGGTGTCACCTATTCCGTCTGGGGCATTCTTGTTGTCTGGAAGCTCCGTCCCATAAAGGTATGTGGCAAGGTTTTCGAGGATGAACTGTTTCTCAGCTTGTGGGAGCCAATCCAAGCCATGCTGAGCAATCCAGTCATGCGTTCCATATTTTGGGTTGTTAGGGTCTGTACTGTAGCCGCCATTACCCCAGCCAAAGGCTGTCAAAACACCACGATGCACCGCCACTACAAACATTATGCCTAATATGCCTAAAAGGGCAATCCTACTATTCAGCAATAAGAATCCCCATTTCTCTTTTACGGCAATACCAAAATTTAAAACTAGACTTCGATATTTGGTTTGGCTGGTGCGACACCTATCCAGTATGGAAACAAAACATTTTTGAAGAGACATGCTTAAGAATATAGGCATTAGGACGGCGTGAAAGTTTGAGGAAAATCAAAAAGACAACAGTTCTCCTCGCAATATTTATAGTTCTGACAGTAGTTGCGCTTATAACATTTTACACGGTGCATCAAACTCCGATAGAAGAGGTTAAAACGGAGACGCTTTGCACCTATGAAAGCGTGGCGGATTATGATTATTTGGCTTTGGTTCAGGTGCCAAACCTTGTTTATGATAATAAAAGTGTGATAGGCACGGAGTATGAAAACCTTTACACAAGAATCGTTCGCCACATAAACCTAACCCTAAAATACGAGTTCAAGGCAGACCAGCCGCTGACGGATGTTCAAATAAGCTACAGTGTAACGCGGACCATTAAGGCTTCAGCATGGACCTATGAAATAAGCAGGACAGCCCCGAACACCACAAGCCAGACGCAAACCCAGATATTGCTTCCAACAATAGAAAAGACAATGTTGGACCAGTTGAAAGCGAGGATTGATGCTGAAATAGGGACGAGCACCACAACATACACTCTAGAGATAAAGCCAACCTTCACCGTCAGAGCCAATACAACAGCTGGAAATATATATCAGATTTTCACGCCAACCCTAACGGTTTCTTTCCAGAGAACAGAAAAGGGTGAAATAACAGTTATTGAGCCACTGCACCAGTCAAAGGCTGGCGCAATAACAAAAACTGAAAAGTTGACCCATCAAGGGGTTATTAGCCAACGTTACGCCTCCTACATCCTACTAACAACCGCTTTCGCCGGGCTTGCCTTCTCAACACTCTTCTATATAAGGACAAAGCCCGCTGTTGGAAAGCCATTGGAAAAGATTACGGCGCCATACAAGGACTTGATTGTTGAAACCGCTGAAGCCTCAAGAACCTTACCTCAGACAACAATAACGGTTAGGGACTTAAAGGAGTTGGCGAAAATTGCTGAAATTCTTGCAAAGCCAATAATTCATGTGGCTGAAAACAGGGAGCACACATTCTACATTATAGACGAGAACGTAATGTACCGGTTTAAGGTGGAGATTTAGTTTCCGGAAAGTTGAACGGCTAAATCTCCAATAACAAGGAAAAGTTTTGTTTTCTTCACACCCGGAACAGTTACGAAATAGGCGTAGCCAAGTGTTAGTTTTTCAATAAGCTTCATGAAGTGTGTTGGTCTATTGAAAAGGTGGGTTAGTTGTAGAGGTGCCGGAAAGCGGATGACTCTTACTGGGCGATGGAAAACGTGGGTTGGCTGTAATTGCTGCGTGTAGCCTATTCGCCTAAATGGTCGGGTGAAAACGTGGCTTGTTTGAAGGGTTGCAAGCCATTGTTTTAGAGCAGCGGGAATTGGAAGCGTCCACGAAGCTAATGTTTGCAAGGCTTGAGACAGTTTAAAAAGGCGGTATGGTCTGGCGAAAACGTGGCTTGTGTTTAAAAGGGCTGTCCAAGTTTTAATTATTAGTGCGGCAGCGATTAAAATTCGTGTTCCATCTTCCAGCAAACCGTCTATTTTCCGCCGTCCCCACTCGTCAAGATAGGCGTTTATCATTACGTCGCCGTATTCGCTAATGTCAGTCAAGCAAGATGCCTCTAAAGGTTATTTGTGATGGAACTGGAAACCTATAAACACCCGGTCTTGAACTACTCGTGGCATTACGGACAGTGTTTGAAACTGTGGCATCGCCAAAAGCCGTTCTAATCATTCCATAAGGGTCAACTATTCCAAAGATTTTAATTCCTGACAATGTAAAACCAGTGGTTGAGTTCGAAGAATAATCAAAGGAACTGTGTCCATTATATAAGTATGTATAACCTAGAGAGCCAGAAACGCTTGCAGAGAAGTTTTGAAATGTAGTGCTTCCAACACAAACAATATCCACATTTCTGTAAAACTTACATTTTAATGGGTAGATTCGGCTTGGATGGACTTCTATGGCGCTTCTGTCCCAATTGCTGTCACTTACGCTGCTCCAAAGTTTCAAACCCAAAACGTCGCCAACCTTCACGTCCAAAAATCCAGCCTCGATAACGTAATAGTAGTTTGCAGAAACACTAAAACTGCCATTGTTTACGCTTTGCCCATTTTTAATCATACGCCAATAACATGTTCCAGCAGTAATGAATTGCCCGCCAACGATTAAACGGGCAAGATAAATAACGCTGTAAGGTTTAGGATTGAAAGTTGGAAGGTCACTTTCTTGAACTGTATAAGCAATTTGCGGGTCTGTCGGCTCGCTTGTAGGCAAAGTTTCAGGCGTGCCTAAAAGGGTTTCTCTTGGAGTAGCATAAGAAACAGTTAAGGTTTTCTTGCTTGTCAGTAATGGTGTTAGCCTTGTCATTTGGTCTGCACACCATCATAACCTATTAAGCGGGCTGAAGTGTTCGTGTTTTTCACTCGGATATAGCGGCTGTTAGTCACGTGAAAAGCATATTTCGCATAAACGCCTGCACCAGCATCCGTGTCAAAAGCAAGGCTGTTGGTTCCATCGTAAAAGTGCAGTTCAACGTCATGCTCATGGTAAATGTTATGGATAACCCATTCCTCGCTGCTTGGCGGCTGAATAGCCAAGAAAGCGCCAGCCGCTATGCTTTGCAAGTCGCTTTTAACATCGCCTACAGCCATGACACATCACCAAACAACTCTTTCAAATCCGCCAGCTTAATGATGCCTTTAGACAACCACTCTTTAAATATCGGAACGTAGCCACTGTTTTGCCATCGTTGCCTAACCTCTTCTGGCGTTGGGTCTCGCTCTTTTCGCTCAATTATTGGCGTGCCATCTTCCGCATAGCCCACAACATTTTCCTCGACAACCTTGCCCCTCAATATCCAGTTAAGCATTTCAGCGAAATCTTTGGCTGTTATGCCCACATAGCCGCCGACGGAAAGTTCTTTGAAAACTATCACGTCTACATCTTTTTTCAAAGATTTTAACTTGTCGAGAAGCACGTCTTTGGAAATAGCTTCAGCCATTTAAACCACCATTTAAAAGGCTATGTTGGGTTCTGGAACTGTACTTCCACTTCAGCCGTCCACTCTTCACCGCTGCTTTTAGTGCCCTTGTCCGCCACTATACGAAGCATGTTTTTAGCCGCATCGCTATTGCCATTAGCCACGGTAACCTCTTTCCAAGCAAAATTAGCTTCATCTGCCGTGAAGACGCTGCGGAAAACAGCCTTCTTGTCACCCGCATCCGCTGGCCCTTTCGGGTAGCCAGTTGCCATGCCTTTATAGTATTTGTTTGTGCCTTGAAGCCCCGTCTGCGATTCGCTCTCAGCAGTTGTGCCATCGCCGACACCGATATATGCGTTAGTGCTGTTGAAGGGTGTTTCTGTCAAGCCCAATATCAAGTTCCACATGGCGCTCATGCCTTCAATGAGGAAGCAGTTGTGCTCGCTTTCGTCTATGGCATAAGGCTTCTGCTCGCCAACCCGCCTTTTAATCACACGATACTTCACCAACGCGCCGACATTTTGACTCAACCACATCTACCTCCCTTCCAATCTGGTTTCCCGCATAGGCTCACGTGTAGCCTATGTTCGAGCCACCTCCCGCAAGGTGCCATCCACATTCCAAGAAAAGGTGAGGGTGAAAAGCAATTCATTGCCCATAAAAGCCTTAATCGTGCTGACAGTGCCGTCCGCATTCCAAGTAAAAGCCAGTCGCGTAACCCGTTTACCGCTTGGCGGAGCCATAAGCCCACTTAGGGCACTGTGGACAGCCTTAAAAGCCTCTTCATAACGCCAGTACGGCACTTCTTGACCCATAGGCTTATGCCACACTCCAAATTTTCATTGCTTAGCCGTGTCCACGAGTTTCTGAAGCCACACGGTTATGGCTGTGGGTCCAACTAGGGCTGTGTAAACATCGAAGGTCATGCCAGCCAAATCCAAGCCAAGCGCCGAAAAGGCGGCTATAGCCACTGTTCTAAGGAACTTCCGCCAGTTGAAGGGCTTGTCTTGGGCTGCAAATCCCAGAAAGGCGTAGGCTAAGGCTGCGCCCACACCCAAGCCGATATTTAGAAGGTTCATCCATCCACCTCCTTAATTTTTAACGCCTTTTCCAAGGCTCTTCCGCCACCCCAGAAGGGGAGGAGGCATGCGTGTACACTTTTCGAGGGGAGAAAGGAGAAGACACGCACAAAACAGAAAAACAGCATTGGGCTTATGCCTCCTTCCGCTTTTCTGGAATGGTTTCGGAGTGCTCCCACAACTCCCAACCCCACTTTAAGGCGTTTTTACGAAACTCTTCTGAGCGGATAAGCCCCAACTCGGCAGCCCGAAGCATGTCGGAAACGCTAACTTGAGGCGTTTTTGGAGAACCCCAGTTTAGGCGAACCCCAGCCTCAATAGGGTCAAGTCCCGCTTGAAGAAGAACGAGTTTGAAAACGGCGTGTTCCACTTGACGCTTAATATAACGCTGAATGGGTTTTATGAGCATGTCCTGCAGCTCTAAGGCGGCTTTTGCACTGGCTTCCGTAAAGCCCGGAGTGCTGAAAAGCCTTGGCAGTGGCGTTTCACAGCCAAGATAAAACTGGTTCACAATGTAGTCGATGTAATATTCGAATCTTGCCCTTGGATCTATTGTGAGGGGTTTTATGTCGCCCTTTCCGCTGTAAAATAGCCATACGCCCTCTTCTGGACGGCTTTTGATGGCCTTCTCAAACTTCTGGATGGTGCTAGCGTCAGCTCTCTCCAAAAGAGCCAAAACGTCTGGTCCGGCATACTTCTCAAAGATTTTTGGCATTATGCGCTCAATTTTTGCTTTCATCCAAGCATAAGCTGGTCGCCTATCAGAATAAAAAACAAGCGTGTGCAACAAAACCTGCAAAACGCCTGTTCCAAAACCAGAAGAGCCCAAACAGTTTATTCGCCAGTGGATAACCGCCTCCGGGTTTAGGGTTTCACCGCCATAAGCCAAGCGAAGCTTGTAGCCCTCAACCCTGTAGGGAAGTTTCAGCCCGCCCTCGCGGATTAGGCTGTACTCGATTTTTTCTACGGCGTCCACTGGAAGCCTCTGGAGGCTTGTGAGCCTTTCAGGGTTTATCTTAAGCCAGAAATCGTTTCCGCATGCGATTAGGACTCTCGCCATGTCGCATAAAAGCGTGTCCAAATTAGCCTCTTCATTAAACTGGTCTATGAGGCGTTTGGCTTCCCCGGCCTTCTCATATTTCTCGTTTACAGTTGTGTAGAAGCCCATGCCAACGGCTGAAGCTGCCAATAGGTCTACGCTTGCCTTACACGCTGGATCCCTCTCATAAAGCCTCATAACGTCAGCCAATGGGATGCTTGGAGTCTCGTAGACCGTTTGAGGCTCTGCTGAGGCGAAGCCGCTCCGCCTCTTCAAAGTGAAGGCTTCAACAAGGCGTCTTAAAATGCTGTTCATAAGCCTTATAACCCCTCCAGAAGCTTCAACCCCTTCTCTGTTATCATGTATGGAGCTCGGTGGCGCCCCTTGCTTTTCGCTATGTAGCCGCCCTGAACAAGGTAGCGGAATATCCCCTCGAAGGCGCTATGGGTTCCAAACTGGCGGATTGTCCTCTTCTCAAGCTCCGTCCTGCCTAACGGGCGTTTTTTAAGTTCTGAAAGAACAATCTTTGCCAGGTGGAGCCTTTCGCCAAGCTTACGCATCAGCTTGAACCTCCACTGGTTTTTGTGTGCCATAAAAATGGGGGTGGTGGCGGGTGCAAACCATGAGGACCTTCATTTCCCTCAAACCTTCCAGCCCATAGGTTTTGGGTGCAGTTTCAGGCGTATATGGCGTCATCTCCTCCCCGCATATTGGGCAGATCTGCCAACAGTCGCAGATTATAGAGTCTTTTTTGCTTCGCAAGTGGTAGGTTTTGCCGCATTTGGGACATTTTGCTTCAACCGTTTCCATTAAAAGTGCACCCGCCACCATTCTAGGGTTAGCCTTTTCATGGCGTTAGGGCTATAGCGAAGTGCTTATGTTGACCATTTTTGCTACTGCCTTGCTTCGCAATACGCCTAAGCCGAAGCGGGTTGTTGCTCTAACGCCGAATTCACCTGTTCTTGGGTCTTCCCAGTCTTCCACTGTTATGTCTCTGCGGAGAAGCATTACCGCAGCCACCCGCGTGTCGATGGCGTAAGCCACGCCGTTTGGCACTAGGGTGCTTGCCAAAACCTTCATTCCCAAAACGCTGCCCACAACGCCCCTCTCCAAATCCACATGCTCCGAAGGCAAGTACTGTGCATGAATGAACTTGTCATCGTTTAAGAGCTGGTGCAGCTGAACCTCGTTTAGGGCTAGCACTGTTGGACGCCAGTTCTCGCCCCTAACAGCGTTGTGAAGCTTGACAACGCCACTCCAGTTTAGGGATTGCCCACCATTGTCTATTGGGGCTCCTCCAGCCAAATCCGCATTGGCAATAGAGCCGTACATGGCTAGAATCTTGTTGGTTTCAGCCTCGCCCAAGGCTCTGCCAACCTTCTCAGTCATGGTTTCCATAACATTCCAGGTGGCGTCTTCTAGGAACTCCCTTGTCCAGACTTCAGAGCCTCAGCCACAATGTTTGTGTAAACGTCCACTGTGCTGACCTTTTTGCCGCTCAATCTTGTGTAGGCGCCCTCAGCATAACGGTAAGCCACAGCCTTCTCGTCTAATGGGAACCTTTCCATGGCTTCTGTTGTGGGACGAACCATGACAATTTCTCTGCCAATCATTTCTGGGTAGGCTGCCTCAACCAGCGTGTCATGCATATGCCCCAAAGCGCCAACAGTGTCGCTGAAAAGCCTCTCCTTTAAGGCTACTTCGCAATAGCGCCTCAAAAACGGATGCGTACTAGCCCTAAGGCTTAAGTTCTCCATGAGTTGGCGGAACTCGCCGTCCGTCTCCATCAAACTCTCAAAAAGCCTCGGTTTCATGGCTTGCTCTCCCTACTTTTCCACGTAGATGAAGATGAGGTCTTCAGCCGCCGAAGCAGACTCCAAAGCAAACCCAAGCTTACGATTATAGTAAATGGTGTAGGTGGCTGTTCCACCCTCGTTGACGGCTTGGTCTGTTAACTGCAATATGCGCTTGCTGGAATCTGCACCATAAACGGCTTTACCCCGTGTTATGGTTCCTCCAGCCTTCACCTTCACCCTTCCGCGAACAAGCACTGGGCAAGGGTCCCCGGCTGAAACGCTTTTTAGGGCTATGCCAATGCAGTCCTGAGCCGAAGTGGCTGGGCTAACCTTGTCATCAGCACTTAAGTAGACTGGGTCGCCCTTTGTTACGGCTGCCGCAGCCTCAAAGGTCTCAATAACAGCCTTAGGGTCGTCTGTCTCGCCTATGCCCATCCAAGGCTTACCAGTGTTGTCAGCCATAAGCTATCCATCCTCCTTCACGCAAAATCTTTACGGTTTCAGCCAGTTCATCCTGGCTTACTCCCAAACACGCAAAAGCAACCGCGAAAACATGGTCAACGTTTAATGGCATCCTGCTTCAACACTCCCTCAAGCTTGCTCAGTTTGTGAAGCACACCTCGAAGTTCCTGGCACATCCTTTGGGGACCAAGCCCCCAGCTTCTCTCCACCATCGGGCTTGGCAAAACATCCCTTATCATCTTCGCAACATCCTCAACTGGAATCATAGGCTTAGCGTTCTTAACCAATAAGCCCTCAGCCCCAGAAGCAGCACTGATGCTGCCTCTATCACCGCCGCTACTGCCAACATTTTTGGAAGCCTTCACATAGGCTTCGAGCCTTTCAATTCTGGCTGTTAGGGCTTCTATGGCATCCTCAACCTCACCAAGAACCGCCTCTGTGCTTGCAATAACATCGTCTAGGGTTGGTTCCGACGCTACACCAGAAGCGTCTAAAACGATGCTGAAGTCGCTGTCAGCGGTTTTCGCTTCCTCTGTGCCGCAAACCTCACTTTTTAAGCCAACCTGCTTGGCAGCGGCGCATAGAACACGCCTAGCCTTTTCCTTGGCTTCTTCCGGCAGTTGTGTCTGATTAAGCCTAGCCAGGGCATTCCGCAGATGGGGCAAGTCAATGCGTCCCTCAGCATCCTTAAAGGGCAGGTGCCTCTTGCTCCTCGGCACTGTCCGCCCAGACTCGTCCCTTTCGCCGGGCTCAACATAGGCAAAGCAGTCATCTGGAAGAGAATTGATGTATTTGCGGCTCCAGACACGCTCAACCAAGCCCCTAGATGTAGGCTTTCGGCATGGGGTCATTTTCCCAATCCCGCCCTCCTTCAGTGTTTTGGCTGTTGGAACTGGCGCCATGTAGGCTGGATGCAGGCTAAGCCAGTCTCTGATTTTCTGCTCATCCCACATCTTCCCCTTAGCGAATAATATGCTCTGGACAAGGCTGGTGTCCGGCTGGGCTCTTGGACGCCCCATGATGGCTAGTACGCCATTCTCCCGGTCAAGCCAAACAGTGCTAAAATGCTCCGGCAGGAAAGCTTCCAACGGCTGGTAAAATCCTAGAATGTATTCGCCAGAGGCTATGGGGTCAAAGCCCTGCTCTTGGAGCCTTTCCAAAATTTGGATGTTGGCTTCTGGCACGCCCGGAACAGCCACAAGGCTTAGTTCTGCGTTGTGCAAGCCTCTTGGGATTTTGCCATCAACAAAATCAAGCCTCTCGTAATCGGCGCCGATGCTCACATGCCTAATCAAGCCTTTGCGGATTTTCTCGGCAATTTCATCATCGTAGATTTCAGCCTCATACCATAGGCTATTGCCATCCCAGTGGGCGGTTCACCACTTTGCCAACAGCATTAGAAGCAGCCACATGCTCCACATAAACAGGCGCAGAAACAAGCCGGCTGGCGAAAGCCTCAAGCTCCTCGGGCAAGTAAATGTTCATGTTTCGGCTCATGCCAGCGGTTAGGGCTATGCCGCGAATGCGCAGTGGCTTATCAACAATCTTCTCAAGCACCTTAAAGGGCAAAACAGCGTAGAAATGCTCTTTCCCGCCGCTGGGCTTTTGATGGCGCTCAAACCATTCCTTAGCCTTTTCCAAGGTCCAGCCCTTAGAAACATCAAAAAGAAAACTAACCACTTCAGTCGCAGCATCTTTACCACCCTTAGGCTTACCTATGACGGCCTTAATACCCTCAGCTTCAGAAAGCACTATCGTGCGAAGGCTATCCGGCTCAAAATCGTCTGGACTGCGATGACCACTACGAATATAGTTGGCGGACACTTCCCAAGGCAAACCCGGAACACCAGCCCTCCACGCCATTTTCAGCAAGAGGAGAATACAACAAAGAAAATGAAAAGCCGAACTGTACCACACACGGGCCAATAGATTGACCCAAACAAGACCCAGCACGTTGGCCTAAACAACAAATTTTGAAACCTTCAGAATACTTTATTACCTTTCACGTGGCTTTACATAGATGGATGGTGGTACTGTGACCGAAAGTGTTTCGGTTCCACGGCCATTATTAAAGGAGCTTTATGAACACTTTGCCAAGATAGAGGAAATCTTGGCAACGTTAGAGGAGCTCATGAATAAAGAGGGTTTAAAGCGTATAAGGAGAAGCCTAAAAGAGTACCAGAAAGGAGAGTATGTGACCGCAAAGAGCCCAGAAGAAATCAGAAAAACATTAATGAAGGATTAAATTGTCATATAAACTCGCTTTTACAAAAGCATTCATTAAAGAGTTCAATCGCTTGCCCAAAAACGAAAAAGAAAGAATTTTTGAAGCGATAAAGAAACTTGCAGAATTCCCGTACATCGGCACAAAACTTCGGGGAAAGCTTGAAGGACTTTGGAGATGGAGAGTGGGCAAATACCGAATAATCTACCTGATAGATGAAAAAGAGAAAACAATAGTTTTCTTGGATGTAGGACCAAGAAAAAGAATCTATGAATAAAAGGCTAGTCTTTTGTTTTCCACCATATGAATGGGAAGAACCAGAAGAAAGGCCATACAATCCAGCATTCTTCAGCGGCGCCTGTGCGTATTGTGAATATTGTTCCGCATTTCTTGCACCTCATTGTTCGCCTTCCGATGAGTTCCAGTTCCTTTGAGCCGCATTTTGGACAAGCGTACTCCTCAATTTTTATGGCTGGAGGACTCTCGTAATAGGCTGATGCTTTAATCCACCTGAAGAAGGATAACGCCATAAAAGCGAAAACTAGGAGGAAGAGCACGAGAACTAGGATTATGATTATGCCCGCAATTAGTGAAACATCAAAGGCCATGCTAGACCACCCATGTTAGCGGTTCTTCTCTCCGCCTTTGTCTTCGCCTAAGCCAAGCCCTTATGAAATCTTCCATCTCCCGCCTATTATACGGGTCTTGCCAAGCACTTTCCAAGGCTTGACACTCGTTTAATGCGCCGACAAGCCCAAAATAGGCTAAAAGCTCATGGTAAAGCTGTTCTTTTTCTGTTTCGCTCAGTATTATGCCGATTTGGGTTAGGATGGCTGAAAGCACTGCGCGGCTCATTGGCGTTTTCTCTCGCCTTCTTTTGCTTTCCGCCATTCCTCGTATTGTTCTAGGGCTTTTTGAATCTGCCTATAAATGAAGTCTTCGGCGTTTGTGTAGGGTGTGTCCATCTCCCTTAGGGCTTTGTTGAGCCTCTCATAGTCTTCCCTTGGGATTTCCACATACTCGTATTCGCCTGACTCCCACTTCAGCATGAAGCGTACTGCTTGGCGTATGAACTCTTCCTTTGTTGTGTAGCCCCTTCCCTTGTGGGTTTGGATGAAGCGTTCCACCTCGCTTAGGAGTTCAGGTGGGAGTATGACGGATTGGTATAGCATGGCTTCTATGGCGTCTTGGTAGGTTTGCATCTTGCTTGTTTGGGCCATAAGCTCGCCTAGTAGGGCTGTGAGTTTCTGGTGGACGTCGTCTGATATTCGTAAAGTTTTCATTTTCGATTTTCCCCCGTTGATATTTTATGTGGAGTAAGTTTTTTAAGTGTTTCTGATATACTAAATATACAGAATACACTGAAGGCTAAAGTAATGCCTAGAAAACGCATAGTAAAAGTTGTCCTAAGCAACGAGCAAAAGGAAATTCTAGAGGAGTTGTCGAAAAGGCTTGGCACAAGCGAAAGCGAAACACTGAGAATGGCCTTAATGGACTATGCCAAGGAGTTGAGCCTAATGAAGGAGCGAGTGCGAAAACAAGCACCAAAAAGTGTTAGATAAGGCTAAAAGCTAAAATCCGATTCGGATTCGGTTTAATCAGCAATTTAAAATTGAAGCGCCGCACAAATTTTATAACGGGAAACTGTTAAACCGTTAATCCAAAACTGTGAAAGAGAACTTTGAAAAGGGAAGAGGAACAAAATTTGACGGGAAAAAGCTTCGAGGAAATCTTGCTGGAGGCTGTTGATGAGGCTTTGGCTTCGTTGGGAGATTCAGCCAAACAGTCAATTTATTATCATCTTGAGAAAATTTTTGGCATAGGTGCCCGATTCCTCGAAATTTTGATAATGAAGAAGCTTTATGACCGCATTGGCAAGCCCCTTGAATGGAATGAGCGTAAGGAGTTTGTTTTTGTGAATTATGTTGAGGCTGCGAGGCAGAGCTTTAAGAAGAGAGTTAGGGTTAAACGTTAAGGGTTGTTATTGATTTTGGATTCATAAGGATTTTAATTGAGGTTTTCGAAAAGGTTTAATGCATCTTAAGATTTAATATACTGAATAAAGGCGAAAGGAAGTGCCCCCAAAAGACTTCCAAAAAACATTCCTAGAAGCCATTGAAGAAGGACTATCAACCCTCGGCGACTCACCAAAACAAGCCATACTATTCCATTTAGAAAACACCTTCAAAATAAGAAGGGAAGAAATCCCGCAGAACCTAATGGAGTTCCAAAAAGCCCTAGAGAAAATCTTCGGACCGGGAGCACCATACCTTGAAAGGCTGATACTGAAGAGGCTTTATAACAAGTTCCATCTAGAATTTGAGGAGTTAGAAAACCAACAGCCAAACCTAGTAAATTGTGTGGAAAACCTCAAAAGGCGAATTTTTTCGGGTGATGCCTAAAACATGGAAAGAAACGAAGATGTAGCCCATGTTTTGGAAATGCTCCACACGTTATTTGATGGTTTAGAAGACCTTGTTTATGTGGCTGACCCCCAAACATACGAAATACTTTTTGCGAATGACAAGTTTAAAGAGGTGCTCGGCGGGGAAGTTGTAGGAAGAAAATGTTATGAAGTTATTCACGGTGCAAAAGGCCCATGCGATTTCTGCACTAACAGGTACATTTTCGGAGAAAACCTTGGAAAAACCCACGTGTGGGAGTACCACTGCAAGAAAAAGAATCGCTGGTACAAGTGCATAGATAAGGCCATAAGCTGGCCTGGAAACCGTCATGTGCGTTTTGAGATTGCCATTGATGTGACTGCGCATAAGAGAATGGAGAGGGCTTTGGCTGAAAGCGAGAGGCAGTACCGCACCCTTGTTGAAGCCGCCCCAGACGTTATTTACAGCGTTTCATCTGATGGGAGGATTATTTCGCTTAACCCAGCCTTCGAGAGGATCACTGGTTGGAAATGTGAAGATTGGATTGGAAAACCCTTCACAGGGCTTATACACCCAGAAGATGTTGAAAAGGCTGTGGATTCCTTCCATAAAACCCTTGAAGGCAAGCCTGGAACAGTGGAGCTTCGTGTCCGTTCAAAGTCTGGCGAATATCTGGTTGGCGAATTTATAAGTGTGCCCTTAATTGAGGATGGGAAGATAGTTGGCGAGTTAGGTATAGCTCGTGACGTGACAAGCCGCAAAGCCTACGAGGAGAACCTCCAAAGGATTACAACAACCCTCCACACGTTGATTCAAGCGATTCCAGACATTGTCTATTTCAAGGATGCTGAAAGGCGAAACCTCATTGTGAACAGTGCCTTCGAAAAGCTCGCTGGCTTGAAAAGAGAGGAGATCATTGGAAAACGGGACGAGGAGTTCTTCCCAGCGGATTTGGCTGCCCAGTGCAGGAAAAGCGATGAAGAAGTGCTCAGCAAGGGCGTTACCGTCCGGGTGGAAGAGCAAACAGCGGACAAGAGGGGCAGTAGGAGGATTTTTGACACAATTAAGGTTCCAATCCGCGACAGGGATGGAAACATTGCCGGTTTGATCGGCGTAAGCAGGGACATAACAGAAAACAAGCTTATTGAGGAGAAGCTTAGAGAAAGGGAGGAACTTTTCCGCTCAATTGTTGAAAACTCCCATGACGGCATAGCAATAATAAATGGAAACTACAAGATCACTTATGCCAATGATGAATTGTCCAACATTCTTGGATACCCAAAAGAGGAGATAGTTGGACAGGATTTCAGAAACTTCCTAAAAGAGGAGCATAAAGCACTTTTCACGGATAAGAGGCTTTGCGCCCAGCTGAGACGGCATAAAAATGAGGATAGGGTCGTTTCTGAGTACAAGTTAAAAATTGTTAGGAAGGATGGCGCTGAAAGGGAGGTTGAAGTTAGAGCCGTAACAATAAGGGATGTCAAAAATAGGATACGCACAATAGCCCAAGTTTTAGACATAACTGAACGGGTAAGGCTGGAGGAGGAAAGAAAGCTCTTTGGCATGAGGCTTTCAGAACTAAATATTTATGCCCAAAAGCTGAACAATGCCAAAACCTTCAGAGAAATTTATAAGCTGGCCCTAGACACCATGGAGAAAACCCTTGGTTATGAATACGCCTCAGTCTTGATAGTTGAGGAAAACATCCTGCGACTGGTTGCCCATCGAGGATACTCAAAAGTTTTCTCCCTAAGACTTCCGTTGGATGGAAAAAAAGGAATAACTGTTAAGGCAGCTAAAACTGGAAAATCAATAATAGTTCCAGATGTTAGAAAGGAGAAGGCCTACGTCAGAGGCGGCGAGGAAATCCTCTCAGAGCTTGCAACACCCATGAAGTTTGGAAGGAAAGTTTTAGGCGTGTTAAATGTTGAGAGTAGGAAACTGGCAGCCTTTAAAAAGGAGGATAAGAAGCTTCTCGAAATATTGGCTTCGCATGTGGCTATAGCGATAAGCAACCTAAAAAGAATGGAGAAGCTTCAAGCCTTGAACGCTTACGGACGGAGGCTGAATAGGGCTACAAGCATAGAAGAGGTTTGCGATCAAACGCTTGAGGCAATGCATAAAATTTTAGGATTCAAATTTGTTGACTTCTTCATAGTTGAAGGGAAGAAGCTTAGGCTGATGAGAAGCCATGGGCTAAGCTACACTCCAAAATTGGTGCTTCCATTAGACGGAGATAAGGGAATAACGGTTAAAGCAGCAAGAACAGGCAAAACCGTTTATGTTCCAAATGTTAGGAAGGATGAATCGTATGTAAGCGGTGGAGTGGAGGGAATACTCTCCGAGCTTGCAGTACCTATAAAGCTTGGAAACCATGTATTGGGAGTATTAAACGTTGAGAGCGAAAAACTAAACGCCTTCGACGAGGAGGACAAGAGGCTTCTGGAGATATTGGCTTCCCACGTGGCAATAGCATTAAGCAACATAGAGAGGAGAGAAAGTCTTGAAAAACTCTCGGAGAAGCTTGAGCACTTGATGAGGAGTTCCACAAAAATAATGACCA
>Ga0315298_1004442_pt1 | contig 20984 bp, 15 predicted proteins | sample WHS_1_MG_FD_203077 | JGI IMG/M metagenome (GOLD analysis project Ga0315298, IMG submission 203077) | Extremophilic microbial mat communities from Washburn Hot Springs, YNP, Wyoming, USA - WHS_1_MG | ecosystem: Environmental > Aquatic > Thermal springs > Hot (42-90C) | place: USA: Wyoming...
ATAATCTTCTTTCTGCCAAATATCGCCATACATTTTTTCCTCAAAGGCACGGAGTTCTTCTATGTCCATTTCCTGTTCGGCAGCAGCAATTTTTTCAGCAAGTTTTGAATTTCTTCGCAGGTAAACTTTTTTAGCGTAGTCAGCACCACTGGCAAAAGGTGGGTCAATGTAAACCAAGTCCACTTTAATACCTTTTTCTTTCAGGTATGCACAAGCAGAAATGCACTCTCCACGGATTACCAAATTTTCAGAAGGTTCGCCAACCGTTTCTATGGTTTCAACTTCATAGTAGGGCATACCTCTTTTGATGCGGTCATATACTTTATCATTTTCACGATACCGCAACACCCTTTGGGTTCGGGTAATGTTGTTTAAAATGGCTTGCCCTTCAATGGTATCAGGATAGTATGGAATGTATCTTACCGGCATATCTTTATTTGTTTTTAGTTGTTTTGTTTGCTGCTTTTAATTGTTTGTGCGCCTGCTCTATGCTGGCTATAAATTGTTTTTCCACTTCAGAAAGCTCATCGTTTGCTTTGTTTTTGTATGCTTCATATTCTGCCAATGCTTTGTGTTGGGCAATTTCTGCCGAAATTTTACCGGCATGAGTTAAAACATCCTGCCTGCTCATTTTCAAAAAGCCGTCTAATATTTCAATCCAATCTTTCATATACATGGGTTTTCGTTGCATAGCGTTAATTTCGGCAATATCTAAATAAGCCGAAACTAATCGGTTTAGAATGGATAATTCCTCTTCGTTGAGGTAGTTTTTGGCAACGGTTATTTCCTGTTTGGTGGGTTTTTTGCCTTTAAAAGAAGTTAATCCCATAAAGGGTAATTGAGCATTTGCTCTTTGAAAAATAATCTCTGCTGCCGTGTGTCCATGTGCTGCCCAATGTAATTTATTCTGAACGGTTTGAAAAAACTGTTGGGTTATTTCAGCACGTGGATCATAATCTATACTGGTAGCATAAATTTCGAGTACTTTGCGGTAAAATATTTTTTCTGAAGAGCGTATGTCGCGAATACGTTCGAGCAATTCTTCAAAATATCCACCTCCCTGCTTCAATAAGTCATCGTTCATGGTGAAGCCTTTGATAAGGTATTCCCGCAAACGCTCGGTTGCCCAAATGCGGAATTGAGTGCCTCTTAACGATTTTACCCTGTATCCCACCGAAATAATCACATCCAGATTATAATGCTCAATTTCTCGTTCAACCTGTCTATTCCCTTCGGTTCGAACTGTTCGGAAATTCCGAACAGTTGACTCCGGATGCAGCTCTCCCTCTTCAAAAATGTGCTTAATATGTTCGCTGATATTTGATTTTGAGGATTGAAATAGTTCAACCATATCGGCCTGCGTAAGCCACACGGTATTATCTTCGAGCCTAACCTGTATTTTGGTTATCCCGTCCTCCGTTTGGTATATGATAATTTCTGAATTATTTATATTCATCTTATAACAATTAATCAGTGAAAAACTCGTTTATCTTGTTGTTTAATTTGGCAAGGTTGGCAGCAAGGTCTTTACTGTCCTCCAAATAGAGGAAATCAAATCGCTGATAGCCGAATTTTTCTTTGTTAAGTTTCAGAAATTCTGTTTCCACATAATTTTTCTTTTTCTGAAACACTTTGTCCTCTGCATAAACAGAACCTTTGGTTTCAATGAGCAGGGCCTTGTGAATTTTATCCTTTGCAGTCCGCTTCACAATCAAAAAGTCTGTGGTGTATTTCCCGATATTTTTCCAATACTTGCCTTCTTTGGCAAAGCAGTTAATGACAAACTCGGTCAATCCACGTTCACCATTGTAGTAAATCTCTAATTCCTTGTTTTTGAAATCAGCTAACTGCAAGGTCTTTTGAAGTGTTTCAATTTCAAAGCCACTGCTTCCGCTACCTCCAAAGTTGTATGGCAAATAATGGAACGTATTATTTTTTGACTTTACAGGCAATGAATAATCATATTTTTCGCGGTAGGTGTCAAAAGGTAATACCATATCTCCAAACCCTTGATTTGTCATCGTTTCTTTCATTTGCAGGTATTCTTGATGCAATTTTTCCAAATCAATATTTACATCTTCATTGGATTTATCCAGTTCCAAAATTTTTGTTGTGTCCGCTTCATTCGGATAAAGCTTTGTATTTTTCTCTACTTCTGTCAATCGTTCTGCAATTAGTAATTCGGCTTGTTTAGGAATTACTTCTGTATCGGTTTGCAAATCCCGTTTGATACTGAAAGCCAAACGGATTTTTGATTGAATGGTATGCAGGTCGTATAGCTCATTGAAAAAACGCTGTCCTTCTTTTTCATAAGAAACAGTTTCAAATATTTCATTCAGCTCACCATGGTATTGGTGCAACTGTTGTTCTGAAATCAAACCGAAACTTTCTCTTGAGATTTCAAAGAGCCATTGGTTGAAGTTTGCAAAGGCAATTCCTGTTTCATTGATTACATCAATTTCACCTGTGTCAATGTTGGCAATGTCGCTGGTTGTTATCAGTGCAGATGCTTTAAAATTGTCAATGTTTTTAAGTAACGCTTTTAGTTTGGCTTTTGTATTCGGTGTTTCTTCTTCTTCAATTGCCTGATAGGTTACTTTCATTTGATAGAAATCCACTTTCGGCAATTGCAAAAACTCCATTCGGGAATGTCTGTCAATGGTCTCAGGTTTTCCAGTTCGCTTTGTGTTGTTCAGTTCTTCAATGCTTGTGTTTTGCTCCTGTTTCAGTTGCTTGTTTAAGGTGTCAGCATTGTCTTTGTTCAGCCAAATCAAAGCGGTTTCCTCTTTGCCTTTGTCCACTTGGCGTAAACACCTGCAAGAGGTTTGCAAAACCATATTTTGAGGGCTATCGCCTTTTTGAGAAAGTATTACACCTGTTAAACTTGGGCAGTCCCAACCTTCTTTTCCTACCTGAACCAAAAGAATGTAACGTTTTTTGGAAATGGGTAAATCCAATGAACGAAACTCTAATTCGCTTCCTTCGGGTTGCGGATGAGCTTTATTTCCTTTATGAAAGCGTAAAATTTCATTAGGGTTTATTTTCAATTCACCAGTAAGAAACGGATAAACTTCTTCTTCCAATACTTCAATATTGCTGCAATAGATAGCAATCTTTGCAATCGTTCCGTTTTCGTAAACCTTGTTTTTGTATTGATTGTCGAAATCCTCAATGCCTTGTTTAATAATCTGGAAACGGTCAAGGTTTTGTCCGATTTTTACTGTCGGTGTTTTTAGAAATTTTCTGATTGCAGTTACAAGCGGATAGTAATAAACCGTATTGGTGATTTGTGAAAATTTAAACTCATAATCGCCTGCTTTGATTTTTTCGGCACTTTGTAAATAAGGTGTTCCCGAAAAACCTAAAACGGTTGTGATGTTTCCTTTGCTATGCCAGTAATTAACTGCTTGCCTTAATTTGATGTCGTCCGTTACTGCGTGGTGGACTTCATCTATGAGGATTGATAAATTCGGGATTTGCCCGAATAATCTTTTCAAATCGTTTGAAGTGTCTTTTTCTTCCTCGTCTAATTCAAGTTCAGTCTGTGCATTAAATTTGAAGCTTTCCAAAATCACTTTTTCGGCATTTACCACAAATACCTGCCCGAATGGATTAGGCAAACAAGCATTTACTTTTTGTGCATTTGGGTTTCTTGCCTTGTTACTTTTCTTTGCTGTTTTTTGCTCATCTAAAATATCAAACTTCAATAGCTTTTTCAGAGTGCTTGCCGATGGTTCGGGCAATACCCAAGAAGCGTCAAAGTTTTCAATGGTTTTTAAACTCGGAACAATGGAAGATTTTAAGCCCGAAGGAATAAGCACTAAAAAGTTGTGTGCAAATGCTTTGTTGTTGGGTTCGTTGTGTGCAAAATACAAGTCCAAATAGATGAAAGCAGCCATCAGGAAAGTTTTACCTGCTCCCATTGGCAAACTCATTAAATAGTCGGCATAGTTTACATTGTAGAAAATGCTTTTAATAATGGTGTCATAATCCAGAGAAGCAGGATTTGCTTTGATTAACTTTTCCAGTTCGGGGATATAAGTTCCGTTTCCGTTTTTTTGTCTTGCAAAATCAAAAAGAGCAAAGGCATTTCTGTTTTGGGTTAAATATTCTCTGGCAATCTGATTGATGTCAAGTTTTGCAAGGTCTGTCCCGTTGGTGAAAAAACCCTCTGAAAACAGTTGCCAAAGTGGTTTATTCTGTCCTTGTATTTTCAAGAACAGATATGTTTCAATAGCTTCAATTTGTGTATCACGCAAATGTCCTTTGTCACGGATATATTTAACCAAATCACGAATGGTGCAGTCGTCAGACTGCAACCATTCGTTTTTCTTTTGTTTTATGATATAATGAAGCATTACTTTTTCTTGTATTTAATTTTCTGTTTCGCTGCTTTCAGCACTTTATCAGCCAAATTCTCGTCTTGTAAGTCATAAGCAACTTTGTCACTTAGCCACGCAACCAAAAGTTCTTCTTTGTCAAGCTTGTAGAATTTGGCAAATTTCAATACCTGTTCTTTGGTCGGTTTTCTGTCGCCCCGTTCAAACTTGCTGATAATAGCTTGGTCAATTTCCATTTCTGCAGCTACCTGTCTAAGGAACAAGCCTTTTTCTTCTCTTGCTTTTTTGATAATGTCACCAAAGCTATTCATAAGACAATATATGTTTTGACAAAACTGGTCAAAAATAAGTATTATTTTCCGATTGTTAGTCCGTGCGTTGGAAAAAATTTAACTCTTTTGGTTTTGTGAAGGGTTGGTCCCGATAGCTATCGGGATGTCGGGCAAAACCTAATGTGCTAAATATGCGGCTGGAAAAGAAAAAATTAAAAATGCGGGTGGGTAAAAATTTTAAAAACATTCGGGTCGGCTTGAGTGTCGGCTCGTTGGTCTGTGTCAATTTGTTAAAGAACTGTCCTTGTTAAAGTTCGCTTAATTGTCAGGTTGCATAATCTCCGTTTTAAGTCGTCACTTTCAGGGTTGCACTGTCTTTTTACGCTTGCCTTTATCAAAACCATAATGACCAACAGAAAACGTTTTTTTTCGATTGTGTCCTTGATGCATTTTCAACAGATCAATGCACACTTGGCACAACCGTTCCACTCTTTCTGCTGTAACCGCAACTTCACAAAGGCAGGCGAATGCGTTATTTGTTGTTTGGTAGCGCCATTGTAGTGCGCATAATGACTTTGTTGCTCGCCTTTATTGTGTAAAATCAATGGAAATGCTCCTTTTTGAAATTGCCATCCGTGTTAGATTGAAGATGAAACGGCTTCATATGTAGCTAATACGTAAAAACCTTTGATTAAGATGATTTTATAAGCCTATTATCTTAGAATAATCTACGGCTAAAGTACGACTAAAGTACGACGAAAAGGTATCAGAATACGTTCAGGTAGTATTAAAAAATGATGCATTGTTGAAAGAAAAGCATGACGATGAAAAATGCCAATGTTCTGTGGGGACAATGTTATAATGGAGCGGTGATATCGGATCATTTCGCACAACCAACCTTTGCTCTAAATCAACAAGAAACAAATGTATTCCGAAAAAAAGATTCATTGGAATCGGGGTAATTGATTTTAAATGCGGTTGCAAGGACTTTTAAAACAACTTTAAAACTGGAAACGAGCCTTGTATTTTCATTGATACAAGTCCAGAAAATAAGTCAAAACCAGATTGTTTCCTGTTGAGTTTCAAATTCAATGAGCATGAGCCATCTAAACTTCACGCCATCTCTGGTATGATATTATTGACAAGGGATGATTGCTAAAGTTTTTTAGGTAGAACCATTAATCTATCGATACGATTTTAAGGGACAAGGAGAAAGGCTAAAAAAAAAATAATGCCATCCTTATCCATTTTAGACCGACAATGAACGGCTATACTCCTGAAAACGGGAACGTACATCATCAGCATAAGAAGTTGTTTGCCCCAACATTGCTTGTTGAGATTGCTCAAATAATTGTTTGTGAAGTAAATACGAAAAAAAAGAGAAAATCAGAGAACATTCTTCATTTTCATATACAGATTCTCAAAATAAGCACTATTTTTGTAAAAAAATTTTCTGTGTACGAAAACGGATTGTCTTTTTTCTAAATTATTGTTTATTAAAACGCTATTTTTTAACTGCATGCGATCCAATCCATCGTTCAGAACGAAAATAAGACAAAAGAACATGTTAGAGAAAGCATTTTAGGCGAATCCGTTAGCTCATTATTTGACAACATTTTGAATATCAATAATTAAACAAAACATTATGAAACTTGAAAAGTACAGTATCGGCATTGGTGATCGTTTTGCTCATCAAGGCAAAGCACAGTTAAAAGCCATCATGAAAGCCAATCAGTCAGGACTCAACATTGCTCCTGTTTGGAACAAATCAAATCGTGAACATCTGTATACGCATACCCATCCGGCCGATGTACGCAAGGAAGCTGATGATGCAGTTGCCATGTTAGGATTTAAGGGAAAATACTTTGTTGACGCCGATCACATCAATCTGAGCACGGTGTCATCGTTTGTAGAAACGGCTGATTTTTTCACCCTTGATGTCGCTTCTTTCATAGGAAAAGAAAGCAGGTATGAGGAAAAACAAGCTTTTATCGCATCGTGTGAAAAATACATGGGCTCCTTAACGATTCCGGGAATGGAACATTCGTTGGAAGTCAATGAAACATTACTCGACCGCATTGCGTCCAAGTTTTTGGCAGCAACACAGCAGGCATCAGAAATTTATCATTTTCTGAAAACGGAAAAAGGAGAAGGAAATTTCATTACGGAAGTTTCGATGGACGAAGTAGAGACTCCTCAGACTCCGATTGAATTGCTGTTTATCTTGAAAATGTTAGCTGACAAAGGAGTTCCTGCTCAAACCATTGCTCCGAAATTCACGGGGCGATTTAATAAAGGCGTTGATTACAAAGGAAATATAGAACAATTTACCAAAGAATTTGAAGAAGATGTCTTGGTGCTCGACTTTGCAGTAAAGGAGTTTGGACTTCCTGAAGAAATTAAATTAAGCGTGCATTCGGGCAGCGATAAATTTTCCATTTACCCAATCATGGCGCAAGTCATTAAGAAACACGACAAAGGTCTTCATTTGAAAACAGCCGGCACAACTTGGCTCGAAGAGATAATCGGGCTGGCAATGGCAGGAGGAGAAGGTCTTGAAATGGCCAAGACAATTTATGCCAATGCATTGGAACAAAAAGAACAATTGTGTGCACCCTATGCTGATGTCATCGAGATTGATGCTACGCAGTTGCCTTCGGTGGAAGAAGTGAAAGGTTGGAGCAGTGAGAAATTTGCCAATACGCTTCGCCACATTCCCGGACATCCTGATTACAATCCGAATTTCCGTCAATTGATTCACGTTGCCTACAAAGTGGCTGCTGATATGGGGAAACAGTACACCGACCTTTTGGAAAAACATGCCGATATCATTGGAGCATGCGTTGAAGAAAATATTTACGAAAGACATTTGAAACGCTTGTTCAATTTGTAATTCAAAACCAAAAAGAGTCGAATCATACCAATTTATTCAGAACCAATCAATTATGCAAAACTTATTTGATATCAAAGATCGCGTCATGGTCATTACCGGAGGCACCGGTGTGTTGGGAAGCAGCATGTCGGTTTACCTGGCAGCACAAGGCGCCAAAGTTGTCATTTTAGCCCGAAACAAAAAAACCGGAGATCAACTTGTGAAAGACATTACCGATCAAGGACACGAAGCCATGTTTTTGGTGACCGATGTGAACAATCAGGAAATGGTGACGCAAAACGCTGCAGACATTCTTGCCCGATACGGACGGGTCGATGTGCTGATCAATGGAGCGGGAGGCAATCAAGCAGGAGCTACCATTGGTCCCGATCAAACCATTTTTGATCTTGATCTGAATGCATTTAAAAACGTGGTGGATTTAAACTTATTTGGCACAGTCATCCCCACCATGGTATTTGCCAAAATCATGGCAGAACAAAAACAAGGAACGATTATCAACATTTCGTCTGAATCGGCCTTGCGACCACTAACACGCGTGGTGGGATATAGCGCTGCCAAGGCAGCCGTGACCAATTTCACCAAGTACATGGCCATTGAGTTAGCCACGAAATTTGGTCCCGGATTGCGGGTGAATGCCATGGCGCCAGGATTTTTCCTTACCGAACAAAATCGCACGTTGCTCACCAACCCTGACGGCAGCTACACCGACAGAGCAAAAACCATTTTGGCGCACACCCCTTTCCGTCGATTTGGAGAACCGGAAGAACTGCTTGGCACCTTGCATTGGCTGGCCAGCGATGCTTCCAGCTTTGTGACAGGAACTTTAACCGTAGTGGATGGCGGTTTTGATGCGTTTTCCATTTAATCCTATCCATCCATAAACTATTCAAACTAAATTCTTTGTTATAACCACTAATCATTGCGTGTTATGAGCTTACCATTAAAGAAAAATTTTGCCTATTCGCTTTTAGTTCCATCCAGCATGGGCATTCGCATTACGCCCGTCAATGGACAACCGGTTCACAGCAGTCATTTGTTTGAGATGCAGGCAACCAGTGCTGAGACGAATGTAGCCAGCATTGCCTCCTATTTGGGATTGCCTGTAAAAGTTTTGACCACTTTCGTAAAAGAGAGTCCCATTGCGCAATTCATCAAAGCCGATTTACGCCGTAGAAACATGGAGGTGGAAGGCCCAGAAGTAGAACAAGGAGGTCCATGGGGATTTCGACATCAATTCAACATTGCCGACAGCGGATTTGGATCACGAGGGCCACGGGTACTGAATGATCGTGCAGGCGAAGTAGGCCGAACATTAAACGTAAAAGATTTTGATTTAGACCGAATATTTGGAAAAGAGGGTGTTCAAATCGTACATTTGTCGGGATTGATTGGTGCGTTATCACCCGAAACCGGTCATTTTTGTCTTGAATTAGCCCGTTTTGCAAAAAAACATGGCACTCGTATCTCCTTTGACCTGAATTACCGAGAATCATTTTGGAAAGGCCGTAAGGAAGAACTTCGAGGAATCTTTACCGAAATTGCATCCGTGTCGGATATCTTGATCGGGAATGAAGAAGATTTTCAACTTTGCCTGGGCATAGAAGGCCCCGAAGCCGGCGGAAAAGGCATTGATGCAAAAATTGATGGATTCAAAGCAATGATTGGTCGCGTAAAACAAGCCTTTCCGAATGCTTCGGTATTTGCCACGACATTACGCGAGGTGGTCAATGCCAATGAACATTTATGGGGAGCCATCATGCTCGAAGGAGAAAACTGGCATGTCATCGAACCACGCAAAATCAATGTACTCGACCGCATCGGTGGCGGCGATGGATTTGTTGGTGGTATGCTTTATGCCATCTTGAAAGAATGGGAACCCGAAAAATGGGCGCAGTTTGGTTGGGCTTCCGGCGCATTAGCTACGACCTTCTTGACTGATTACGCACAACCGGCCGATGAAGAGATGATCTGGAGCATCTGGGGCGGAAATGCTCGCGTTAAACGATAAATTCATTGACCATTGATTCATTGACTATTTACCATTTAATCATGAATTCAGATGATTTGAAAAAACGGCTGAAAGCATTTGCTTTGAGGATCATAAAACTTTCAGAAAGTTTACCAAATAATGTAACAGGAAGAACGATAGGAAACCAAATTATTCGTTCAGGAACATCACCGGGTGCAAACTATCGTTCTGCTTGTCTGGGAAAATCCGACAAGGATTTTTTGAATAAATTAAAAATGGTTGAAGAGGAATTAGATGAAACATTGTATTGGTTGGATCTAATCATTGAGTCAGGATTAATTGGAGAGAATCTACTTGACGATTTAACGAAAGAAAATAAAGAATTATTGAAGATAATTGTTAGTTCAATTGTCACGATGAAGAAAAACTTGACTTCAGCAAAAAATAATTCCTCCGATTAGAAATGGTAAATAGTAAATGACTAAATAGTAAATTAAACCATGTTGTATTACGAAAAAGGATCAACAGAACTCGAACTCAATGCAGAAGAGCTGAAAAAAGGTCTTTACGAAGCATTGGATCAGTTGGGTGCCAAAAAAAAGGTGCTTGCCATTCCACCTGACTACACGCGGCTTCCAAGTCGATCGGGTGAATTGACGGAATTTACGTGGCAATATTATGGAGATGCGTTAACGGATGTCTTACCGGCATTGGGAACGCACACGCCGATGACCTCACAACAAATTGCCCACATGTTTGGATCGCTTCCCGCTTCGTTGATTCGAGAACACGACTGGCGAAATGATGTCATAACTTTGGGATATGTTCCGTCCGACTATGTGAAAGAAGTCTCCGACGGCGCTGTCAATTTTGCTTGGCCGGTGCAAGTCAACAAACTACTCGTGGAAGGAAACTTTGATCTCATTTTATCGATCGGACAAGTTGTTCCGCACGAAGTAGTAGGCATGGCCAATTACAACAAAAACATTTTTGTGGGAACCGGCGGCGTGGAAGGCATCAACAAAAGTCACTTTGTGGGAGCAGCCTACGGCATGGAAAAAATGATGGGACATGCCGATACGCCCGTCCGTCGGCTGTTTAACTATGCTTCAGCGCATTTTGCCCAGCATTTGCCCATTGTCTATGTGCAAACCGTGGTGGGATTAGACAAAACGGATGGCAAAATAAAATGTCGCGGATTATTTATCGGCGATGATTTTGAAGTGTTCGATAAAGCTGCTAAATTAGCGCTTCAGGTAAATTTTGAAATGCTCGACAAACCGTTGAAAAAAGTGGTGGTCTATCTGGATCCTACAGAGTTCAAAAGCACATGGTTAGGCAATAAATCGATTTATCGCACACGCATGGCCATTGACGACGGCGGCGAGCTGATTGTGATTGCACCGGCACTAAAAGAGTTTGGCGAGGACAAAGAAATTGATCGACTGATCCGAAAATACGGATATTTTGGCACACCGGCCACGCTCAAAGCCTGTGACGAAAACGAAGAATTGCGCAACAACCTGAGCGCTGCCGCTCATTTGATTCACGGTTCGTCCGAAGGTCGTTTCAGCATCACCTATTGCCCTGGAAAAGAAGCTGATAATTTAACAAAAGCAGAAATTGAAAGCGTCGGGTTCCATTATGGAGATATCGATGAAATAAAAGAAAAATATTCTTTTGATACGTTGAAAGAAGGATACAATCAAATGCCGAACGGCGAGGAAATTTTCTATATCTCTAATCCGGCATTGGGTTTGTGGGCATTCAAGGATCGGTTTCACTATTAAATATACACGTTCATTTTTACCATTTTTGATTTCACACCATTAAAATGATCAATTCATTGATGAAACAAGGCATAAAACAGCTTATGTGCAAGGGAATGTTTAGTAGGCGAGCTCCATACATCTTTGGTCTAAAAAAATAAAACTAACCGTATGAAAATCATTATTGACGATAAGATTCCTTACATTCGGGGAGCATTTGAGCAAGTAGCAGAAGTGGTTTACATGCCCGGGGCGAAAACAACCGCCGAAGTGGTGAAAGATGCCGATGCGCTGGTCACCCGAACACGGACAATTTGCAACGAAAAACTGTTAGCAGGATCGAAGGTGAAATTTATTGCCACAGCCACCATAGGATTTGACCATATTGACACTGATTATTGTGCAAAAAATGGGATTGAATGGGCTAATGCGCCTGGTTGCAATTCCAAATCAGTGGAACAATACCTTGCTTCAGCGCTTTTTGTGTTGGCAGAACGTGAGAAATGGAACTTAGAAGAAAAGTGCATCGGCATTGTCGGTGTAGGAAACGTTGGGAGCAAAGTTGCCCAATTCGCCGAACGGTTGGGGATGAAAGTTTTGCTCAATGACCCACCGCGTGAACGTGTTGAAGGGAAAGGCGCATTTGTCTCCATCGAACAAATCATGGAACAAGCGGACATCATTTCATTGCATGTGCCGCTCAACATGAAAGGGCAAGATATTACGTTTCATTTAGCCGATGATGCATTTTTTGAGCAATTGACAAAAAAACCTGTTCTGATCAATACTTGTCGTGGAGAGGTCGTCAAAACAGAAGCGGTAAAAAAAGCGCTCCGGCAGGGTCAAATTAAAGATTTTGTATGCGATTGTTGGGAAAATGAGCCGGACATTGACCTGGAATTATTAGCCATGACCGCATTGGCAACGCCACACATCGCGGGCTATTCCAAAGATGGCAAAGCCCTGGGAACACAAATGAGCGTTCAGGCTGTCAGTCGATTTTTCGGGTTGGGACTTGACCAATGGAAACCATTGTCCATTGAACCGCCACAGCATCCGATCATTGAGATAGATGGGTTCGGGCTCAGTCAACAAAAAATTTTATCGAAAGCCGTTCTTGCCACGTATGACATTCGCGAGGACGACCGCACCTTTCGAGCCAACACATCGCTGTTTGAACAATTACGAGGCGACTATCCGGTACGAAGAGAATTTCCGGCCTATACCATCAAACCACGAAATATTGACATCGACATCGTTGAAAAGTTAAAGCAGTTAGGTTTTACTATTCAACAATAAATGAAAAAAAGAAACGATTAGAAAATGGTTCAATGAAGCACCGGTTTGGGTGACTCGTTTTCAACCATTCGTCATTGCAGAAAAGAGAATAAACGTATGCAACGAACCATAAAATAGCTTAGAATCAAGCGAATAATTAGCAGGCGAGTTCCATACATCCATAGTGTAAAAAAAATAAAACCAAACGTATGAAAAAATTAGCAGACATTGGACTCATCGGATTAGCCGTGATGGGTGAAAACCTTGTTTTGAACATGGAAAGTAAAGGATACACGGTAGCCGTCTTCAATCGCACGGTGGAAAAGGTTGATCATTTCATCAACGGACGGGGTGCGGGTAAGAATTTTATTGGAACTCATTCCATTGCAGAACTATGTGCATCACTTGAAAAACCACGCAAAGTAATGATGCTGGTAAAAGCAGGACAGGCGGTAGATGACTTCATTGAACAACTGATTCCGCACTTAGAACCGGGAGACATCATCATTGATGGCGGCAATTCACACTTTCCTGACACCATTCGACGGACGAAATATGTGGAAAGCAAAGGATTGCTTTACATTGGCTCCGGTGTTTCGGGAGGTGAAGAAGGCGCTTTGCACGGTCCTTCCATGATGCCCGGCGGTTCTCCTGCTGCGTGGCCGGCCGTCAAAGAGATTTTTCAATCCATCTCGGCCAAAGTAGAAGATGGCACACCTTGTTGCGACTGGGTAGGCGAAGGAGGTGCCGGTCATTTTGTAAAAATGGTACATAACGGCATCGAATATGGGGACATGCAAATTATAAACGAAGCATACCAAATCATGAAAGACCTGCTTGGAATGTCGGCTGACGAAATGCATGACGTATTCAAAACATGGAACGAAGGCGATCTTAACTCCTACCTCATCGAAATTACCCGCGATATTTTAGCTTTCAAAGATGAAGACGGCTCTCCGTTGGTTGACAAAATTCTGGATACTGCCGGACAAAAAGGTACCGGAAAATGGACAGCCGTGACCGCTCTTGACTTGGGCATTCCCTTGACGTTGATCGGCGAGTCGGTTTTTGCCCGTTGCCTGTCGGCTCAAAAAGAGATGCGCGTCGAAGCTTCTAAGTTAATTCAAGGCCCCAAGCCTACCTTCAATGGCGACAAAGCACAAATGATCAACGATTTGAAGGATGCCCTTTTCGGAGCAAAAATCATTTCGTACGCACAAGGCTATAACCTGATGATGGAAGCAGCCAAAGAATACGGATGGAATCTCAATTACGGTGGAATTGCCCTGATGTGGCGTGGTGGTTGTATTATCCGTTCCATCTTTTTAGGCGACATCAAAAAAGCATTCGACAAAAATCCAAATCTTGAACACTTACTTTTCGATCCATATTTCAAAAACATTGTCGAAAAGGCTCAAGCAGGATGGCGCCGAGTTTGTTCGACTGCCTTATCGAACGGCATTCCGGTTCCTGCGCTCACCGCTGCCTTGACCTATTTTGACGGATTGCGCACGGAACGATTGCCGGCAAACTTGCTTCAAGCGCAACGTGACTACTTTGGCGCTCACACTTACGAACGCATTGACCAACCAAGAGGTCAATTTTTCCATACCAATTGGACCGGCAAAGGCGGCGACACAGCTTCTACTACTTACGTTGTTTAACAAACAACCGTTCACATCTACCAAAAAAGCTGCCTTCAACATGTTGTTGCGAAGGCAGCTTTTTTTCTTTGAAAATCAAATGATTCTCAACAATCAATTAAACAAAGAAAGCAACGAGGATTGATCGTTCCCTTTTTCTTTCTTTTTTCGGGAAGCAGGAACAGATTCCTTTTCGGTAAGGGAAGCGTCGGATGGCGCATCCGGTTCTTCGAACAACGGCTGCTCCTGAAGATCAACCTGATCCGGTTGATTCAATGATTGTTGTTCTTCAGCCAACAAAAGAGGTTTTTCATCAACGACATCATAGCCTCCTGCTTCGTCTGCTTCAGGCGATTGTTCATTGCGTCGATAATAATAAATAACGCCCCATGACTGACAGGTTTCAATACGTTGCGCAAGCGGAAGGTCTGAAAATGCCGCTTCAATCTGATCCCATGCATTCACAATCAACAAATCGATGGCATGACGAAGCTCATCCATTTGTCGCGCATAACGTTGCGTATTCTGTTGCATGATGAGTTGAGTGAATCGAAATTCCTTGAAAAGATCATAATGCACTTTGACTTTTGCTATGGTAGGATTGTACAAAGGAGTTCCTCCTGATTGCATTCGTTCCGATTCACCCTGAATAATGAATTGTCCTGCACTGATCAATTGATCGGCTGATGAAAAATCGGGCATCGAATACGAGTCGGCAGGCAGATGATACAATGTTTTGATCTCGGGTTTCATTTCTCCCCGCTGAATGGACATATTCAACACCTGCACGAAATGAGATAAATACATTTTGGCATTCTGAAAAAGACATTGGTATTCTTTGTTTTTCTCCAATTGCCGTTCATACGCTTCATGATATAAGGTGATTCCGTCTTCAAACTTTTGCAACAGCGCATTGGCTTCTAACTGTATTTTGTACGAAACCACCTCCTCATCCTTGCGTTCGTTACATTGAACAATCAAAGCGCGCAAAGAACGAAGACGGGCCTGATCTGTTTTGGGTAATCGTCGGTATGGCATGGTGAAAAAATTGGAAGGTTATAATTGACGTTTCATCAGACGAGTTGTGTAGTTGATGAGCGCTTGCTGTCGTTCAATGGGAACGGAAAGACCGCTAAGAGCTCGAAAAGCCTGATCGTGAAAAGAAGCTATTTCATTTTCACAAAGAGTTTTTATGTTCAAGTCATCGTAAATAGCCGTAATCACTTTCACTTTTTCCAAAACGTGCGTCGAGTCGGTTGCCATCCAATGAAACAGCAGTTCTTTTTGTGACTCATTGGCGTTGTTTAATGCCGTAATAAGCAAGTAGGTTTTTTTATTGGCCGCAATATCACCACCGATGTTTTTTCCAAAAACACTCACATCACCATACACATCCAATAAATCATCCTGCAATTGAAAGGCTTGTCCAAGTAAAAGACCAAACCGATAAAGCAGCCCTGCATCATGATCGGAAGCACCTCCCAACCAGGCGCCAATCTGTAAAGAGGCGGCCAATAACACCGCCGTTTTCAATCGAATCATCTCCAGGTAATCTTCTCGTGAAACGTTGGACAGCGTTTCAAAATCCATATCCAGTTGCTGCCCTTCACACACTTCCATTGCGGTTTGCAAAAAACGCTGCAAAATTTTGGGCAAGAGTTCCGGAGGGACTTGCGATAAATGACGAACAGCATCAATTTGCATGGCATCACCGGAAAGAATAGCGATGTTTTCATTCCATTTTCGATGAACAGTGGGATGACCTCTTCGTTTATCGGCATGATCCATGATGTCGTCGTGCAACAAGGTGAAATTATGAAACATTTCTATGCCGATGGCAGCTTCCAATGCATGATCAATGGAATCGGAGAAAAGATTACAAGACATTAAGGACAAAATAGGACGTAATCTTTTGCCGTTCAATGATAAAACATATTGAATCGGCAAATATAAATCGGCAGGTTGTGCAGGGAATTTGATTGATGCAATCTTTTGATTAACAATTGTTTGTATCTCTTCCGGAGTGTACATAAGCATAAGGATTAGTATGCAAGCGAATGTACGATAAAATTATGAAAATAATATCACCTTCGCATTGTTTTGAAAAATAATTTAACCTGACTGATTCGGATCGCTGATGCAAATCGTTACAAACAGGCCATCCTTCCATTTCCAGCCCTTTCCCAGTCATAAAACAAAAGAACAGAGATGAAAGAATCAAAAAGCGGGAGGCAATGAATCTGTTTCCTACAGAAAGCAGGACATTCATTGCAAGGATGTTGCAAAGAGGTTTAAAGACAATTTAAATCAGCAGCACTTGTTTTTTATTTTAAATAAACATTACTACATTTGTGAGCAAGAATAAATAAAATTTAGGATAAACCATGTTAGTCAAAACCTTTGGAGCGGCTGTGCACGGAATTCACGCCACCATTGTCACCATTGAAGTAAACGTTTCGCGCGGGATTCGATTTTTCTTGGTGGGATTACCTGATAATGCGGTAAAGGAAAGTCAACAACGAATTGTTTCGGCGTTGCAGTATAACAACATTGAATTTCCGCGACATCAAATTGTCATCAACATGGCACCGGCAGATATTCGGAAAGAAGGATCAGCCTATGATTTGCCTTTGGCTATAGGCATTTTGGCAGCCTCCAAAACGATTCAATGTGACCACCTGGACCACTATCTTATTATGGGAGAACTCTCGTTAGATGGAGCTCTTCAACCGGTGAAAGGAATGTTGCCCATCGCCATAAAAGCGCGTGAAGAAGGATTTCACGGCATGATTGTGCCCAAACAGAATGCACGAGAAGCAGCCGTAGTGAACAATATTTCCATCTATGGAGCAGATAACATCAAAGAAGTAGTCGATTTTCTGAACGGAGAAAAAACCATTGAACCCACAGTGGTCAACACGCGACAAGAATTTATGGAAAACATGGGACACTTTGAAAACGATTTTGCTGATGTGAAAGGACAAGAAAGTGTGAAACGGGCTATTGAAGTAGCGGCTGCCGGAGGGCACAATCTCATCATGGTGGGACCTCCGGGAGCTGGCAAGTCAATGATGGCACAACGCATTCCATCCATTTTGCCACCGCTTTCGCTGCAAGAAGCATTAGAAACCACCAAAATACATTCGGTAGCAGGCAAAATCAGTGGGAATATTTCGTTACTGGCACAACGTCCATTTCGCAATCCACACCATACGATATCGGATGTTGCATTAGTTGGAGGAGGCACTTTCCCTCAACCCGGAGAAATCTCGTTGGCACACAACGGTGTACTCTTTCTGGACGAACTGCCCGAATTTAAACGGAGCGTGCTCGAAGTGTTACGCCAACCGTTGGAAGAACGTAAAATATGTATTTCGCGCGCCAAGTTTGCCATTGAATATCCTGCCAGTTTCATGTTGGTTGCCTCCATGAATCCCTGCCCTTGCGGTTACCACAACCATCCGGAAAGAGCATGTGTTTGTTCACCGGGAGCTATCCAAAAATACCTGAGCCGCATTTCAGGACCGTTATTAGACCGCATTGACATTCAAATCGAAATTGTGCCGGTGCCATTTGAAAAATTATCCAATACCTCGAAACCCGAATCGAGCGCTGCCATTCGGGAACGGGTGATGAAAGCGCGACAGATTCAAGAGCAGCGATTCAAAGACCTCAAAGGAGTTTATTGCAATGCACAGATGAGTTCAAAACAATTACGACAATTTGCGCAACCCGATTCCACAGGTCTTGCCTTATTGAAGAATGCCATGCAAAAACGGAATCTTTCCGCACGTGCCTACGACCGCATTTTGAAGGTATCGCGCACGATTGCCGACCTGGAAGAAAGTGAACAGGTCATGGTGTATCACATTGCCGAAGCTATTAATTATCGGAATCTCGATCGCGAAGGTTGGGCCGGTTAAGCAAAAAGTTTGGCCACAACAAATGCTGCTGAAGCAGCAAGCGCTCCGATAATCATCACTTTGAAAGCTCCTTTCAAAATAGGCTGACCCGTCACTTTGCTTTTGAAATAACCAAAGATAAAGAGACAGATCAATGTTACTATCGCCGAAATGTGCAACCCAACAGCAGGAGTGGAAGTGAAAAAATAGGGTGATAAAGGAATCATGCCTCCTACAACATAGCTTAACCCGATGGTAATGGCACTCTTAGACGCTCGATTGGGATCAGGGGCTTCCAATCCCAACTCGTATTTCATCATGAAATCAACCCATTTGGTTCTATCTTTGGATAATTCTTCGGCCAAGAGTGTCTGCGAAGCTTCACTAAAACCATAATCGGCGAAAATCTCCTTGATTTCTTCCTTTTCTTTATCGGGAATATGATCCACCTCGTATTCTTCTTTGGCTTTTTCCGATTTGTAATGATCCCACTCCGTTTTACCAGCCAGATAACCACCCAGCCCCATGGCAATACATCCGGCAATCACTTCGGCAATGCCCGCCGTAATCACAATATGATTATTCGTCACCGCACTGCTGACACCGGCAGCAAGTGCAAAAGGCACAGTCAGTCCGTCGCTCATCCCGATAACTACATCGGTAATGAAATCGGAGTTTTTAACATGATATTCAGTGTGAATCATAGAAATAATAATAAGTATGGTTACCAAATCAGACAACAAGTGAATCGCAACGTCTCAGATAAACTACAAAGAAGATTGGGAAACACGCATTTAGAACAAATGAAATGGGGAGACAACAACCCAATAATGCCAGACGACGTTCGTCATGCCGGAGTAATTCAATCCGCTGCGTCAACGACTTCGATTCATCAGTCTCATCGCTACAAAAATACAACAAATAAAGGAGGTGACATACGTTCTTTTGTGGAATTTTTATTCAGTGAGTCCATTAAAGGACGTAACCAGAGAACACTCGGTTCAAAGGAAATTCTTTTTTATCGACCTCTCAAAGCAACTCGTTCTTTTCACTGCTGAGAAAAGGAGGAAATGACAAGTTAGAAACAGCTTAAAAAGGGATTATCACTATTTTTGTTATAGATTTTGTATCTTTGTGCGTTTTTTGCACGCCTCAACAATAGCTCATGTTTCATGACACCGGAGGAAGCGCATCTTCACATAACACATTGATACAATGGCAAAACAATTTAAACGAACGTTGATTACTACGGCATTGCCCTATGCCAACGGTCCTGTTCACATTGGACATCTGGCCGGAGTCTATGTACCGGCTGACATCTATGCACGCTACCTAAGACTGAAAGGCGAAGAGGTCATCATGATCGGAGGTTCCGACGAACACGGAGTGCCCATCACCATCAAAGCACGCAATGAAGGCGTTACGCCGCAGGAAATCGTTGATCGCTATCATACCATCATCAAACGTTCGTTCGAGGAGTTTGGCATCTCTTTCGACATCTACTCACGCACCACGTCGGCTATTCATTACAAAACAGCTTCCGACTTTTTCAAAACACTCTACGAAAAAGGAGCATTTATCACTAAAACATCTGAACAATATTACGATGAAGAAGCCAAACAGTTTCTTGCCGATCGCTATATCACGGGGAAATGTCCCCATTGCGGAAACGAACATGCCTACGGCGATCAGTGCGAAGCATGCGGTACGTCACTCAGTCCGCTCGATTTGATCAATCCCAAATCGACCATCAGCGGCAGCAGTCCTGTTCTTAGAGAAACTACCCATTGGTATCTGCCGCTTGACCGTCACGAAGCATGGCTGCGTGAATGGATTCTGGAAGAACACAAAGAATGGAAACCCAACGTGTACGGGCAATGCAAATCATGGCTTGACATGGGATTGCAACCGCGTGCGGTAAGTCGCGACCTCGATTGGGGCGTTCCGGTTCCCCTGCCCGATGCTCAAGGAAAAGTGCTTTATGTCTGGTTTGATGCACCAATCGGCTACATCTCCAACACCAAAGAATTACTCCCCGAATCGTGGGAGAAGTGGTGGAAAGATCCCGAAACGAAATTGGTTCACTTCATCGGTAAAGACAACATCGTTTTTCATTGCATTGTTTTCCCCGCCATGCTCAAAGCGGAAGGATCCTACATTTTGCCCGAAAACGTTCCGGCCAATGAATTTCTCAATCTCGAAGGCGATAAGATTTCAACCTCCCGCAACTGGGCCGTGTGGCTTCATGAATACTTAGAGGCCTTTCCAGGCAAACAGGATGTTCTTCGTTATGTGCTTACAGCCAACGCTCCCGAAACCAAAGACAACGACTTCACATGGAAAGATTTTCAGGCACGCAACAACAATGAGCTGGTAGCCATTTTCGGCAACTTTGTGAATCGGTCGTTGGTGTTAACACAAAAATATTTTGACGGCAAAGTGCCTTCCAAAGGAATCCTGACTGACTACGACCAACAAACGATCACAGAATTCATAGCGGTAAAAACAGAAATGGAACGGCTTTTGGAACATTACCGCTTCCGCGATGCATTGAAAGAAGCCATGAACTTAGCCCGCATCGGAAACAAATACCTAGCCGACATGGAGCCATGGAAATTAGCCAAAACCGACATGGAACGAGTAGCTGCCATCATGCATCTCAGTTTGCAGCTAACGGCTAACCTCGCCATTGCCTTTGAGCCTTTCCTGCCTTTCACAGCCGAAAAACTGCGCGACATGATCGGGTTGAAGGTATGGGAATGGAATGCCTTAGGCAATTTCAACCTGTTACCCGAAGGCCATTTGTTAGGCGAACCGTCGTTGTTGTTTGAAAAAATTGAAGACGAACAAGTGGAACAACAAATACAAAAACTGCTGGTCACCAAAAAAGCCAATGAAACGGCAGCTTACCAAGCCAA
>Ga0315298_1004443_pt1 | contig 20983 bp, 23 predicted proteins | sample WHS_1_MG_FD_203077 | JGI IMG/M metagenome (GOLD analysis project Ga0315298, IMG submission 203077) | Extremophilic microbial mat communities from Washburn Hot Springs, YNP, Wyoming, USA - WHS_1_MG | ecosystem: Environmental > Aquatic > Thermal springs > Hot (42-90C) | place: USA: Wyoming...
GATCTCAATAATAATCAGGAGGGTCAATGAGGGTAGGGATGTTGAGTTTCAAATCCCCACCAAAACCCTCAAACTTGCGATAAGAGACCCTAAAAAGGGAAAAATGGACTCAACATTTAGATAGTTGAATGTAAAGTCTTGACGCAATAGTTTTAGCCTCATTGCTTAGGCGGCTACTGACATATCCTAGGCTCACCGCCTCATCGAGTCTCTCAACATCTATTACATGCAAGTCTCCGTTAGGCCTCCTGACAACATCGACCTCCAAGTCGACATACCTGATCCTGTCAGGATAAAACTCGATAGGAGTATTGATGTTGTAAAACTCTCCTTTCAAAACACCCTCACATGAATAGTATGCATGTCTGAGGATGCATGACCCCTCCTCAGCAAAGGTCAAAGCATAGTCCCCACTTGATTTTGGAACATTCAAACCGTCATATGTTGAGCCGCAGCCCAGAATCATTCTTTTAAGGGTCAACATTCCACCTTCAAAACATTGAATCTCAGCATCACCGAGGTTGATGACTGAGCCGTCAGGCTTGACATGTTGTATCGAGACCCTCCCACCTGAAGTCAGCCTATCATAGATCAATTCCTTCTTGGCGGCTGCTGATATATCCTCCAACATTCCAGGATTCAAATTCAACATGGACTCGTAAGCATCAACCCTATCAGAATCTATTATCTTCAGCTGATGGTGCCCCTCAATAGTAGCTGTAACCTCACCCCTAACCATGTCGAGATACCTCTTCGAACCGTAGGGAAACTCAATATCAAATGACAAGTATCCAGGATGCAAATTGACTCTACCTACACCAACCATTATAGGCCTGACCGGAAAACTCTCCCTAACGATCACATCTGGAAGAGTATCGCCCAGAACCTGAACAACAGACTCAACATGCTCAGCTACACCCTCAACCTTCACACCCTGCCTGTCAGGCCTATCAACAACCAAAACATCCCTCCCATAGATCCTTCTAAAACCAAACCTCTTCACAGTAGTTACAGAAGGCTCAGTGATCAGGAACCCACGATCGGAGAGTAGTTTAGTTAGAGCTGTAGTGTATATGCCACGAATCATAACCTTAGGCTTAACCATACGTTACCAACCAATTAAACTATCGATTCATATTACAATAGGATTCATTTGGCGAGGGCTACTCAATCCCAGACAGAGAGATATGCGGTTCACAAATACTTATTTTTTAACTATGAATAAATATGATTTATCAGACTATCTCGAACCTGTTCCATCGAAAGATTTGATTTCAACAAGAAAACTTGTAATGCAACGTTCTTAACCGTTAATATGAAAAACATTGCTTAAAGCCATCCAAAAAACCTAAAAAGACCATAATTATACTCACTGAGTTAGAACCTTAGTCGTTTTTAATATATCATGAAATAAATATAGCTGATAACGATCACAAGATTTCTTTAGGACAATGAAAAATATCATTCTTTCCCAATTTTACAAGTAGTCGGGTACTATCATTCAATCCAATTCTGCCGACATCGAAGTATGGAAAGTCTTAAGAATCCGTTGCATAAATAACTTATCCGAAGTGAGCTGATATGTCTGAGGAGAAGAAGGTTTCTAGAAGAGGCTGGATTAAGTATGCTGGAGCTGGAGTCGTAGTCGTAGCTGCAGCGGCTGGAGCAGGATACTATGCAACACAGCCTAAACCAACGCCGACACCAACCCCCACCACACCCATACCAACTCCGACAACACCTACACCTAAACCGAAGGGGCCCCCAATAAAGATCGGTGTGATGATGGGCCTAACGGGTCCCTACTCAGGCAACTGCAAGAAGATGCTTGACGGAGCAAAACTTGCAATTAAAGAGGTAAATGAGGCGGGGGGAGTACTCGATAGACCGCTTGAACCTTACGTCCGTGACGATGAGTTAAATGTTGGCATAGCAGTAAGAAGGGCAACTGAGCTGGTCGAAACAGTAAAGATAGAGGCCCTCTTTGGTACTCTTGGAACACACATTGCCCACGCGTTGAACGACTATATGAAAAAAGTAGGTAAAATGTATTTTGTCTCCTGTATACCGGTAGTGGCTACAAAGAAGAAAGAAGCTCGGGGACCATACACCTATTTTATGTTACCTTCAATAGCTGCGATACCAAGGGGAGGAGCTGAATACTGCGCAACACTGGCGAAGAAGTGGTATCTAATATATCCTGACTATTCAGCTGGAGTCGAATTCTCAGAGCAGTTTAAGAAGAGACTCGAGCAGAAGGGTGGCCAAGTTGTTGGCATAGATGCAGCGCCACTGGGAGCAACTGACTTCTCACCCTTCATAACAAGGGCGATAGCGGCCAAACCTGAGGGGCTTGCTTGGTGCGGTCAACTCGGCACAGACCTGCAAAACGCTTTGAAACAAGCCCAAGGATTCAAAGTGACAGAGAAAATGTATATGTTCTCGGGCAACAACACCTTGACAGACTCTATGGCTGCGGGGCAAGCTGCAATAGCAGATGTCTATACGTTCTTAGACTTCTACTGGAAGCTTCCTAGGGAACCGACTAGGAAATATACTGAAGCATACGTCAAAGAATATGGTGAATATCCAGATACATATTCGATCGGAATATATACAGCTATAAGAGTATGGGCTGACGCGGTGAACAAAGCTGGAACTACAGACCCTGAAGCAGTCAAAAAGGTACTTGACACAATGAAGTTCGACTACTGCAAAGGGCCTCAATACTTCAGATGGGACGGCCAATGCATGCAAGACCTATTCTACGTCAAAGGTAAAAAACCAGAAGAAATTCTAAAAGGCAGAAAACCAGAGGAAGTGCCACCTGAAGAAAAGTTCGACATGTTTACATTCGTCAAAGAAGTAAGCGGCGAAATAGTCGAGCCAACAAAGGAAGAATTAGGCTACTAGCCTCACCCCCACTTTTTTTTAAAAAAAAAAGTTTAGCGAGCTACTGTGAGGTATTTCTGAATCTCTTTATCTTCTGAAACGCGCCATGGATCTCCCTCAAAAACAATGCTTCCATGTACCATTATATATGCGCGGTCGCACATCTCTAAAGCCAATGGCGTGTTAGCCGATTCTACAAGAATCACCCCATGCTTCAACTCCTTTATCCTCAGTAAGGCCTCTCTTATCGACGCCACTATAGCTGGAGCTAAACCTTCAGTAGGCTCATCCAGTATCAGGAGATCCTTATGTCCAATCATACCTCGAGCCATCGACAGCATCTTCTGCTCTCCTCCGCTAAGGTTGCGTGCTTTGGTCCCTAAATACCTCCTCAGTACGGGAAAGATCTCAAGGACTTCCTTCGTTCCCTCTGGATGCTGGGCTCCTATCTCTGCAACTCTCAAATTCTCCGCAACAGTCAGATCTGGGAATAGCCTCCTATCTTCTGGAACGTAACCTACACCAAGCCTCGATATCTGGTCTGGCCTCATATGGGTTATATCTATTCCTTTGAATGTAATTTTCCCACGTTTGGCAGGGTTCAAGCCGGTTATAGCCTTCAATGTCGTCGTCTTTCCAACGCCATTCCTTCCAAGCAACGCAACCACTTCCTGCCCATTAACTTTCATAGATACGTTAAAAAGCACCTGTGAATCTCCATAAAAAGCGTCCACATTCTCTAGGTCTAACATGGCCATTCTCATCTACCTCTCAGATAGACTCTTTGAACCTGCTCATCAGCTGTTATTTCATCTGGAGTTCCGTCTGCAATTATCTTACCTTGATGCATAACACATATCCGTTTAGAGATGCCTAAGACCACATCTAATTTATGTTCAACCATTATCACAGTATAATGAGTTGCAAGGTCTAGTATGAAGTCGCACATTTCCCTAGTTTCCTCTACGGTTAAACCGGCCGTCACCTCATCGAGCAACAGTAATTTCGGCTCTCTTCCGGCAATAGCCATTCCGATCTCAAGGCGCTTCCTATGTCCGTGAGGTAGGCCGTCTGCCTCTAGGTGGCGAAACTCGTACAGCCCAACTCTTTTGAGAAGTCTATCAACTGTCTCATTACACTCACGGTCTCTTGCCATAGTCGAGAGAAGATATCGTACACCATTTATACGGGGGGCCTGCGCTGCAACCCTCATGTTTTCGTAAACTGTCAATTTTCTAAAGATAGAAGGAATCTGGAATGTTTTTGCAATTCCTATAGCATTCCTATCATTTGGAGGCATTTTTGTAATATTTTTTCCTTCAAAGTAAATATCACCTTTCGTAGGCTGAAATTTTCCTGCAATAAGATTAAAGAAAGTGGTTTTTCCAGCACCGTTAGGACCAATTATTGCCAGAAACTCTCCCTTCTCAACCTTGAGGTTCACATTGTCTACAGCAGTGAGGCCACCAAAGTCCTTTGTTAGGGAGACCGTCTCAAGTATAGACATTTCTCCATTTCCCTTAAGAAGCATTTTTGTCCATTGTCTTGACCAGCTACGAAATTTAAAGCTTACTATCATAATTCTTATCAGTGCGATGCAATAAACTTTCCACCAATAGCTAACTCCAGCGCGTGTCAAGTTGATTTTTGCAATCGGCTTCCCCTGAGTTCATAGAGGTTTGCCTCATATCCCGAATGTTTCACGCATATATAGGAATCCCTAGCTTTGGAGTACTGTTGGATACGGTGGACCCTTATCCACGTGGAATCAAGAGCCTGTTGGTGTACCTATTCTAGACACAGTGTTCCATACGAGGTTCACAATCAAGAAAAACTCCCATAGAAGTAAGCCTGCATGAGAAGACTGGACGCCAACCATACCTTAAGTTTACAGTCTCAGTTTATAAATAGAAAATCATAAATAATAAAAAAGACAAGGGAAAAAACTAATTTAGAGGTTTGGAGCCTGATGGCAAGTAATATCCAAGGGACAAATAAGATAAAATGGCTAAAGCCTTGGTATGGCCTATTTCTTGTAACAGTGTTCTTTCTGATAGGGCCTTTCTTCCTTCCTCTCTCGATCATGGCTGATGTGATGGTGTATTCATTGGCGGTGTTAGGTTTTGATCTACTTTGGGGGCATACAGGTTTCCTTTCATTCGGTCACTCAGCATACTTTGGTATTGGAACTTACGGTACGGCTATCTTCCTACAGTTTGCTATGTTCAAGCAGATTCCAGTTCCTGAGACTTGGCTCTGGCTTGCTATTCCTGTAGGGATACTTGTAGCTACAGCTGCTGGTTGGTTTGGCGGCTTCCTAACATTCAGAGCTAGGGCAGGTGTTTACGGCACATTCGTTACAATAGCTATTCAGTTCTCTTTCTGGTGGGCAATGCTGAAGTGGTATTGGGTAACAGGTGGAGAGAATGGAATCGTCAATCTCCCTTGGCTAGTGTTCAGAATCCCAGGCTTGCCAGCGGTCTCGCTGCAGGATATGCACGCCGCGTATTTCTTCAATCTCCTGATAGCGATCCCAGCCTTTTGCCTAATGTATAGAATAATGCACTCACCGTTTGGTTTAATATTGAGGTCCATCAGGGAGAATGAAGAACGTGTAGTGTTTTTAGGTTATGATGTGCACAGATATAGGATGTACTCGTTCATACTTTCAGCCCTCTTCTGTGGGATAGGGGGAGCTTTATACGTTAATTACTATCGATTTACTGGCTTACACACGATTGACTGGTTATCTTCAGGTGACCTAGTCATAATGCCAGTGCTCGGAGGTTCAGGGGTTTACTGGGGACCCATTATCGGTGCCCTAGTATTTATCATGTTTAAAGACTATTTTGCAGTCTACACATGGTTCTGGCGTCTCTTTGTGGGAGGGATAGCAATAATAGTGATGCTTTTCTTCAGGAGGGGTGTATGGGGTCTCTTAGAGAAGGCTTCACATTCGATATCAACTAGATTAGGGAGGTTTGCTCAATGATAAGCCCTGAATTAATTATGACAGCTATTCTTAATGGCCTATCGATCGCGATGACATTGGCATTAGCTGCCCTAGGCTTAGGAATGATATTCGGTTTGATGCATGTTCCAAACTTCGCCCATGGAAACTTCTTCGCCCTTGGAGCATATGTAGCATTCAGCATTACCGTAATAACTGGCAATTTCTGGCTGGCGATTCCAATCAGCGCCTTATGCGTGGCATTGACAGGCTTCCTGTTTGAACCTGTTCTACTAAGAAGGATGTATGCCAGACCCCTACCTGAAATCCTAGTTGTCATGTTTGGGGTGATGTTGATAACGTTCGATGTGATCGAGGTTATCTGGGGTAGCGTCGGCCTACCAGTTAGTCCACCACCGGAACTATCTGGAGCCATCCCATTGTCAATAACAGAGTATCCTGCGTATCGAGTGTTCCAAATAATCTTCGCTGGAACTGCTTGCATCGCATTTTACATATTCTTAAGGAGGACGAAGCTGGGGCTCCTGATCAGAGCTGGAGTCCAAGATAGAGGGATGGTTCAAGCCCTTGGAGTAAACATCAACAGAATATTCCTAGCTGGGTTTAGTATCGGGGTAGGAATGGCTGGAATCGGAGGTGCATTGACCGCTCCATTCACACAAGTCTTTCCCCTCATGGGGAACGACATTATTATAAAACTTTTTGTTGTGGTTGTGTTGGGAGGTGTCGGAAGTTTCAGAGGAACCTTACTCGCCGCGCTTATTTTGGGATGGGCCTCAGCTTTTTCAGCCCTCATCTGGCCTCCACTATCAGAGATAGTGATATTCTTTGTCTTAGCGTTCACACTATTGATTAGACCTGGAGGAATTCTTGGAGAAGGAGAAGAATTCTAAGGAGTTTATTGTTCTTGAACAGCCACACCCCTAAAATTCATAATAATGGAGTGTGACTTCTAGCCCCTCACAAAACCTAAAATCGAGACGCTGTGGCTGCCGATAATATACATGAATATCCAAACGCCTATACCTATTGCCACATATACTATATCCATTTTATCCATAGACATCCCCAAAGATACCTGTTAAGTAAGTTACTCAACATAATAACTTTTATGCATAATTAATAGATCAGATGCGGCTGGAAAGCTGTTTTACTCCTCTTGTGAGAGGTTGAGTAATGGTTGTTGATGAGGGTTTCGCGGAGAGGAATTCTGAGAGGCTTGAGAAGGCTATAAGGCATGAAACTCCTGACAGGGTTCCCGTAGCCGTTCACGTCAACGGCCCGTTCATAGCGGGTTTCAACAGTGTTCCATACGAGGTTTACTATAAGGATAGGGAGGTTATGTTGGAGTGTCAGTTGAAGGTTAGGAGGAGGTTCTACGGTCTCACTCCTGTTTGGCCTGATTACGGTATGGTTTTGGAGGCTTCAGCCTTGGGTGCTGATATATGCTGGGAGGTTGATGGTTCGCCGTGGGTTAGACCTTTCATAAGGAGTGTTGAAGATGTTGAGAGGCTCAGGGTTCCAGATCCACATAGGGATGGATTGCTGCCGATATTTCTTGAAACATATGAGTATATGCGAAGAAATGTTGGGGAGGATGCTCAGTTGGGTTGCTGCTCATGTGTGGGGCCTGCTACACTCGCATCCCTGATTAGGGGGGCAACAGAATTTCTGAGAGACCTATGCTTGGATAAGGATCTGGCTGTGAAACTCCTGTCCATATGCAGTGAGACTGCTAAGGTCTGGCTTCTTGCCCAAGCTGAGGTTGCGCCGGAGGTTGACTGCGTTCTTATAGGTGATGACATAGCCTCATACATGAGTCCTAAACAGTTCGAAGAGTTCATTCTGCCAAGATATAGAGAGATATATAGTGTCCTTCCGAATCGTCGACGCTGGCTGCATAACGATGCGGATTCTTCGCATTTACTGGAGTTGCTGGCAGAGTCTGGTGTCGAGGTCCTCCATCTAGGCTATGAGGTTGACATTATAGATGCGAAGAGGCGTATAGGGGGCAGGGTATGTCTCATGGGGAACCTCCCACCATTAGAAGTTTTGAGGGATGGGAGTAGGGAGCTGGTGGCTTCTAAATCTAGGGACCTCATATTGAAGTTGGCTTATGATGGAGGTTTCGTGCTTGCGCCTGGAGGGTACCTTGTCGAGGGAACCCCGCCAGAGAATATAGACAGTATGATAGAGGCTGCTGAGCATACGCCTATAAATGAGCTGGATTGAAAAGGTGAAAAGAGTTACAGTTTAAAATTGGGTGGTGATTTAATGGGTGAGTTTAGACTCTGGAAGATGACGTGGAAGGAAGTTGCTGACATAGTTGAGGAGACATCTGCCATATTGATCCCTGTAGGATCTATTGAACAGCATGGTTACCATATACCTTTAGACTGCGACATATACACAAGCACATACATATGTGAGAGAGTCGCTGAGAAGTCTTCACTGGAAAGTGTAAAGGTGTTAGTGGCTCCACCCATCAACTTCGGCGTCTCATGGTACCATATGGGGTTTCCAGGAACGATCACGGTTAAACCTGAGACTTTCATCGACGTCCTCACACAGATATGCTCATCCCTGAGCAGACACGGATTCAAAAGGAAGGTCATAGTTAATTCGCATGGAGGCAACACACCGACATTGCAGGTCTTCATCAACAAGTTCTATGAGGAGTATGGGGAGAAGATCTATCTCTGCCAGTGGTGGGACCTGGCAAGCGACGAGATGGAGAGCATAGACACACCTATGATACATGTTGAGGAGGCTGAGACCTCAGTGGCCATGGCTTTAGGTATGAGAGTCCTGACAGACAAGGCTGTTAGGGAGGCGTTCGATAGGAGAGTCGCACTTAGAGAGCATGGTCTTCCAGCATTCGAAATCGTCAAGTATGATGCGCGACACAGGGGGCCCTACATAAACACTCCTATGGATATGATACATCACATCTCAAAGTCAGGTGTCGTAGGCGACGCAACGAAAGCCGACGTTACGAAGGGGAGAAGAATACTTGAGGCGACAATCAACAGGCTTACAGAATTCTGCAAGCAGTTGGGAGCGAAAAATCAATAATTATTGAAAACATTGATTCTTAAAGTGTCGCAGGCAAAATAGTATACGCATGAGAATACGTCGGTCAATATCCCAAGTAGAGTCTGTCAGCTAAGAACTTTGGCACAGGCTTACTCAAGATCTTCTCAGCTGCTGAGTCTATGTCATAGTTAATTCTTCTCAACTCAAACCTGACATGACCATCATCTAAATCTAGGATGAGGTAGCTGGCCCTAGGATCTCCATCCCTAGGCTGCCCCACACTACCAGGATTCAGAACATATCTTGAACCCATATCGACTTGCATAGGCATATGGGTGTGGCCTAACATTAAGATGTCTACACCAGCATACTCCACCATACTTCTCAGAATAAATTCAGGTGTACCGGGAAAAACATACTCGTCCAAGGGTTCCCTTGGGCTCCCATGATACATTCCCAGACGTAGACCCTGCTCCTCCCTCAGAGAGCAGTGGGGTAGACCAGCCAAGTAGGACATGTTCCTCGGATGCAGCGTCCTCCTCGTCCATTCAACAGCCAAAGCTGCGTGGGAGGAGAAGCCTGACGTATCCCCACTCACAACGGCGTAGTCATGGTTTCCAGCGATGACAACCTGAGGTTCAAGCATCCTTATCTTATCAACAACCTCATTGGGATCGGCGCCGTAACCTACGAGGTCGCCTAAACAGAAAATAGCGTCGAAACTACCCATACTTGAAATAACAGCCTCAAGAGCCTCTAGGTTAGAGTGAATATCGGAGATTACTATTATCCTCATGCCGGCCAACCATTAATAGAAGTGCTGCGCCCCTTTAAATCTAAGAGGAGGGGAATGACTATTTCAAAGGAATGGTGGAGGAATGAGTTTCCTCGAGAGGGTTCGAGAGTATAAAGGTGTCCTGTTCCACCTCAGACTCTTAACGTTAGAGAACGCTGTCATCGCCTTCTTCTATGAGGGAGAGATGAAACTTGGAACATTAGCTGTCTCTATGCCGGTGAGTGTTGAAGAGACTGTGAGCAGGTCCTCGGTCCTTCTAGGTGGAAGGTATATGGTAGCCTCAAGAATCCTGTCAGAGAGGCTTTCGGCCCACTACAGAAAGATGAGTCTAGTATCCTTCCACTCAACCCACCCTGAGGCGGAGGCCCTCCGAATCTACACAGGAATGTTAAATGAGCTCATCCAATCCTCAAATTAGAAGGTTTGAGTCGATTGGAGAACTGTTGAATTCGAAAATAATTCAGACTATACATTTACTTGAGTGTGACCGTTGATAGGAAGTATATCCCGAAGAATATGAGTAGGGCGCCGATCATTCTGACCAAGTATGTTTGGGGGTTATGACGTTCAGCGAGGGCTTTGAAATTGGTTCTTGAAATTAAATAACCTATTGTAACAGCGAATATTCCTTGGGCAGCTCCTAACCCCTCAGTTATTTGAACAGAGTATCCTAAGGAGTAGAAGAGGAGGAGGTAGGAGAAGTATTGGACGATCACAGCCAATACGACGAAAAACAGGGAGTCCCTCCATCCTACCTTCAACGCTTTCAACTCGTCGCTATGGAATATTAAGGGTGCCAAGCAGATTAGAGTGCCGAACCATGCAAGTTCACGCCAAATAAGAAAGTTAAAGTTTGTAACTAGCTTCATCGCAGGTTTAACAGCAACATTTCCAGCTGCGTATAGGCAGGCTGTTAATAGGAAGATCCATAGAGCCCTGTTACTCGTTGATAGAACCCGCCCGATCTGCATATCATCATCCCAAGAGGTCATCACCGCGCCAAGCATCGCCACAAGAATCCAAAATATCACATCGAGACCATAATATTCGCCTAGAAAGATGTAGCTGAGAGGTATCACGAATACCGGTTTGACACCTATTATCGGCAGGGCTGAGGATGCATCGTATCTTGTCAAGCCATAATACATTAAAAGATATGCGATTATTGAGGTCCCTCCTGAGATGATGGCGTAAGGGAAGACTGCTGCCGGAGGTAAAAACACCTCCTTGGGTGCAAATATGTAGGTTAGAAATGTGAATATTCCTGTTATGAGGAAGCCCTGCATATAGACGAAAGAGACGAAGTTCCTCATCCTGTTTGAGATTATGTACTTCGCTAGGAACGTGAATACTGCGAAGCAGAAGCCTGAGGCGATGGCGTACACCATGAACGGCTCCAACCTTTGACTCACCAACATTCATGCCGGTGGCTCTGAAAATATGCGGTTTAGCTTATTAGATTTAGGATCGGTATGAGCAGGTTTGAGACATATGTTTCAGTAGGAGACTAGGCTTGAGAGCGGGGCCTCTCCCAAAACATCTACAGATGCCTTCCTAACCTTCTCCCTATAATCTTCCCTCGTATATATTCGCATAATATTCAGGAATACCCTCAACGAGTCTACTATTCTAGATATTTCACCTAACCTTTGAGGGATCTTCTCACCAGTCTTCGATTTATAGAATATAGGTATGTTCATAGGCTCTACATCTATTGCGTAATGGTATGGAACTGAGGGGAGGGAGGGAACGTCTATAGTCACCTCCTCGGCTGGAACCCCAGCCTTACATGCTATCTCCTCCTCAATCTCTCTCCTAACTGCTTCATTGTTGAATATGTTGGTGACGAGCTGGTCCCTGACAAAGAAGGTTTTCTCGTAAGCACATTTGAGCAGCCTCCTATTATCCAGATCCATTATGATGTCTCTGCTCCTTGAATGTTTAAGCATCTCCCACAATGTCTGGTCGTCGAGTTGCAAATATTCTTGGATGGAGATTGACTTGAAGAGGTTGAGCTCATCCTTAGCCTTCTCCAAGGCTTTGATCAACATTATCTGGGCGGCCCTCGTCGTCCTATGGAAGTATATTGCCCTGAAAGATTCGAGTCTTGCAAGGAGGAATGTTTCCAAGGTTGAGAGGGCCGTGGCGTCGACAGCCAGGTTTCCATCGAGAATATCCATCGTGTAGATTAGGCGGAATATGTCTATTGTTCCATAGCTTGCACCTGTATGGTAAGAGTCTCGAAGGAGGAAATCCATCTTGTCAACATCTACTGAGCTTCTGATTATCTGGTTTAGGAAAGGCTTATCCGGTCTAGCCAGTCGACCGACAGAGATCAAACCTACCTCTTCAGGGTCTAAACCTATTCTTTCAAGGGCTTGACCTACCTCAGACTCCCTGATTATCCATAGGGACATATCTTCATGGGTCTTACCCAAATATTTCGATAGGAGAGTCTCGAAGAGGTGGGAGTAGGGGCCGTGTCCAACATCATGCAAGAGTGAAGCCAACTTAACTTTGACCTTCTCCTCCCGAGAGAGTGATGGGAGACTGTCAGCGAGGATCCCTGCCAGATGCATTGTTCCAAGGGAATGTTCGAAGCGTGTATGGTTTGCAGCTGGATAGGCATATTGAGCCCCTGAGAGTTGCCTGATCCTTCTGAGCCTCTGGACTGGAGCAGTATCTATTATACTCCTCTCCTGCTCAGTTATTCTGATGTAGCCGTATAGGGGGTCCTTGATGAAACCCCAATATTTCGTAGGCTCCAAACCTCAAACACCTTAATAGTCAAGTAAGGTCTGTTCAAACAGTCAACTGATAGATTCATGAGGCTCCGTAATATATTATGCTTGAGGTTCAAAGTTGACTCTGAAAGTAGGCGTCTTCATAGTTATTGAGGGGATAGATGGAGCTGGGAAGACCCTCCACTCAAAGAATCTCTGCCTCCAACTTCATAGAAGAGGGTACTTAGCCAGATACACCGCTGAGCCTAGTGGAAACGTGATAGGCAGACTTCTCAGAAGAGAATTTCTGAATAGGAGGAAAGCTCCACCTGAAGTGGAGACACTTCTATTCGCAGCAGATCGCCTCCAACATTTAAGGGATGAGGTGGTGCCGACACTCCGTCGGGGAGGAATAGTGGTTTCAGACCGTTACCTCTACGCGTCAATAGCTTATCAGGGAGCACAGAAGGTCGACATAGAGTGGATAAGATACGTCAACAGATTCGCCCCCAAACCAGACCTCGCAATATATCTAGATGTTCCAGCAGAGGTTGCTATGTCAAGAATACGCAGGGGAAGAAGCCTCATGGAGAGGTTAGAGTTTGAGAAGAAGGTAAGAGCTATTTACTTGAAGCTGGTGAAGGATGGGGAACTCACATACATCGATGGAGACAGGCCTGTAGAAGATGTTGATAAGGACATACTCAACTTAACTATGGAGGCGATTACAAAAAAACATAGGGTAGGAGCTCGGTAAATTAATCTAATCACCTTAATGATTCAACATCCTCCCCAAATACCATATAAAATCTTTAAGAAAGCACCTCTCCATCCCAAAAATAAATGAAATAAATGTATAAGAAGCATGGTAGGATTGGATATTAGAACAGTTAGGCCTGAAGACTTCAAATTCATAATTGAGCTCGCCACATCTGAAGGTGTGAAATATAATGTTCAGGATCTAATCCGCATCATAAACTATGAGCCTGAAGGTTTCTTCATAGCGGTTGACGGAGAGAATAAACTTGGAGTAGTCTCAACAGTGAGTTACGGTGTGGTAGGTTGGTTGGGGAACCTGTTCGTTAAGGAGCAGGCTAGGAGAAGAGGTATAGGAACCAAACTTGTAAAGAAGGCCCTAGAATACATGGAAAGTAAAGGAGTCAAGGCGACTAAGCTATACTGTTTCCCAAACAACATCCCATTCTATAGGAGGCTAGGTTTCAAGAATGAACTATCATATGTGGTGTTCAGGGGGGAGGGTAGAAGGATGGATTCTGGTGGCGTCGAAGAGATGGATGAAGACCTCCTCGACGAGTTGTATGCTTTCGACAGGAGAATTTTCGGAGCAGACAGGTCGAAGGTCTTGAAGGCGATCTACAATCAATTCAGAGAATACTGTTTCGCAGCCTACATGAATGGGGAGGTTGCTGGATACATAATGGCTGCAGGTTCGGAGGGCCAGTATGAGGTAGGGCCATGGATCTGCAATCCTGAATGGCAGGAGAGACTTGCAGGGGAACTTCTCAAGGCTGAGATGAATATGCTCAGGGGGGTTGAGTTTGAAATCACTTCTCCACAATATAGTGAGGTCGCAGAGAGGATCCTTCTAAGTTTTGGTTTGAAGTCTGAAGGTAAAGTTGTGAGGATGAGTTTTGGGGAGGACCTGAACCTCGGAGAGTCTGAGGCCATTCTGGGTGTAGGCAGCTTAGACTGTGGATGAACTCACTCAGACATGAAGCGAATAAACTCCTCCTTCGTTCTAGGTTTGAGAACGTAGTTGTGCCTTCTCTCGTAGCCTATGGTTGAGTATGGCCTATCCCCATAATCATGGCCAGGATATACCTCCACATCATCGTCGAGGGCCATAAGCTTATTGAATAGGCTGTCATATAGGTTTGCAGACGATCCTCCTGGGAGGTCTGTCCTTCCACATTCACCGACGAATAGGGTGTCGCCTGTAAAGAGTTTATTGTCGACTAGAAGGCAGATGCTGTCAGGGGTATGGCCTGGGGTATGAATGACTTTGATTCTTATCTTGCCTAGGATTATTTCGTCCCCGTCCCTTAAACCACCTACAACATTCGGTGAATACTTTAAGATCTTAGCACCGGTCTCAGCGGCGAGTTCACTGTTACCGGCAGTATGGTCTGGATGCGAATGAGTATTTATTATAAACTTAAGTCTCAAAGATTCTTCCCTGAGGACCTCAAGGATATCTTCCACAGCACCTGAAGGATCAATAACAACTGCTTCCCTTGACTGCTCGTCACCTATAAGGTAGGCGAAGTTTCTCAAACCTTCAACAAGGAACCTTCTGAAGATCATTATGCAACACCTACCTGACCTTAACATTCCTAGAACCTTATGAGTCTTACAGCTCCATTTGATCTCCATAAGTGGGAGATCAAATGGGCGCTATACTAGAGGGGGTGTTTGGCAAGGCAGATAAAGCCGTCTCCATAATCGAGGAATTGGTTAGGATCATTCCAGTCGATAAAGGAACCGTTAAGGAAGCTATTGATATTAAAATAAGGAAGAGGCTGAAGCTATTGGATTCCATCTATGTGGCAACTGCAATCTTCCAAGAAGCCACTCTCGTAACTAGACCATGATATGAGGAGATTCTTAAAGATCAAATATCATAGCGGATCCTGACAGGTTAATACTCTGATTCTAGACCCTCATGCCTCGACAATTTACATACAAGATTTTATATTTGATGAGGTATACTCATAGGATGATGAGTTATGCCGAACCCTAAATTTACTAGGTTTATAGAAGGAAAGGTCAGTGAATTAAAGCAGGCAGGTGTCTTCCCACATATAAGAGTTCTCTCAGGCCCAAACTCAACCAAAGCTACTCTCGACGGGAAAGAGGTCTTGATACTTTGTGCGAACAATTACCTTGGTCTGGCAAATCATCCGGAGATGATTCAGGCCGCCAAAGACGCTGTTGATAAATATGGTGCAGGCATGGGTACAGGCCGCATGATAATGACTTACGACATTCAGAACAAGCTCGAGGAGAAGCTCGCTGCCTTCAAGTCGTCCCAAGCATCTCTGTGCTTCGCCACCGGTTACATTGCGAACCTTGGAGGGATATGGCCTCTCATGGAGGAGGGTGACACCATAATAAGTGAAGAGTTGAACCATGCGAGTATAATTGACGGATGTAGAATGTGCAGGGGAGTCAACCGTTACGTATACAAACATTTGGATATGAATGACTTGGAGAACATACTCAAGACAACTGTTGAGGAGAGATCTAAAGGTAAGACCATGATAGTCTCAGACGCAGTCTTCAGCATGGACGGTGACATATGCAAGTTACCTGAGATGATTGAACTTGCGGAGAAGTATGATGCCTTCATCTTCCTCGATGAGGCACATGCCTCAGGTGTTCTTGGAAAGACCGGTAAAGGAACTGTTGAACATTTCAACGCTTACGGTAAGGTTGAGGTTCAGATGGGGACCCTCTCGAAAGCCATCGCCACCGTGGGAGGCTACATCGCCGGCAGTGAGGACCTGATATACTACTTGCGCAGAGCCTCAAGACCATTCGTATTCTCAACAGGATATCTTGATCCAGCTGTCTGCGGGGCTACGATGGAGGCTCTTGAAATAATTGAGAGGGAGCCTCAACGTGTCCAGAGACTTTGGGATAACACTAGATACTTCAAGAAGGAGTTGAATAGTCTAGGATTCGACACAGGTGTGAGCGAGACGCCGATAACACCGGTCATAGTGGGTGAAGCAGAGAATGCCCAGAAACTGAGCAGATACCTGTATGAGGAGGAGGGGATATATGTTCAAGCATTCAGCTACCCCGTTGTTCCAAAAGGTAAAGCCAGGGTTAGAACCATAGTCAACGCTCACCACACCAAGGAACAGTTAGACTACGCTCTAGGAGCCTTCGAGAGGGCGGGAAGAAAACTAGGCATCATCTGATGCGACTCCCCACCTAACCATTCAGGCTTTACTAGAAAATCTTAGACGGCCTCATATATCTCTCTCAAGATTTTAATATTCTCTTTTAAGGTCTTAATCGGATTTTGAAGGTTCAGCAACTCTATCGAATAGTATCCATCATAATTCTTCTCCTTCAACGCCTTCACAAACCTTGAAATCTCACCCATCGGCATCGTACCAACATCCAGAGGTGTATGAATATCGTTCTTCCCATCATTATTGTCGAAGTGGACATGATAGAGTTTATCAGTCTTCATCACAGTCTCATAAGCATCCTCCTTGGTCATGTTTAAGTGCCCAACATCCAAGAGTGCACCCAGATTCTCAATGTTGAATTCATCGATGAGCCTGTTGAGGTAGCTTGCTTCATCAACCAGTCTCCCAGGGGAGTGTTCGATACATATCTTCACACCTGCAGACCTAGCATAGTCGCAAGACTCGGCTAGAGACTCCCTTAACCATCCCAAGGCCTTACTATGATCTGTGATGTCTCCTTTACTTGTAGGTGTGACCACGTAGACCTTGTCTGTTCCGAAATCACCAGCCCAGTCGACACAGTCCTTTATATATCGAACAGTTCTATCTCTAACATTCTTGTCCGGACTCTCCAGACATAGTTTTCCACCGCTGAGGGCTAACGGCGGTCCAGTAGCTATCATCATAGCTTCCAACCCGAGTCTCCTCAGCAGACTCTTCATCTCAGACCTACCTTCAGGAGTCAACTCCTCAGGGTAAGCCAGAATCTCAACACCTTCAAAACCAGCCTCCCTACTCAACTCAAACCTTTTCTCAGGCTTCTCCTTCATGAAGGTGACAGTATTTATCCCAATCTTCAATCCTCATCCCTGAATTCTTGTATTATGAATGGATGGAGAATATATGTCTTTAATATATGGTGTCGAAATCTTGAAGGAGATGTTTCTCAACCTCCTCCATAGAATATTTGGGAAGATGGAATTGATGGGTTAGAATTAAGAAGAGCTCTAACCTTTCTTCTTGATAAGCGCTTTAAGAATTATGTTTGTATTACTATGAGTTTCAAGCATTCCCTCGACATGCTCAGTATATCGCTCCATAATCCCCTCTTTTGATCACCTCGCCGATTTCAAGAGTCTTTTTTAAAAAGATAACTTATTCTTACAGGCAGTTTTGTCGAGAAGCTTCCGGTTTCCTAGCGTACTTCCATATACTCTGCCTCGCAACATCACTCTAGTTGGTTTCAGGGTGATTCATTAATTATGTTATGAATGTTGAATTTACTTCAGCCAAAGATATACTTATAAGTTATAAAATATAAAATAAAGCAGGCGGCATATTTGGCAGGCATAAAAACCATCGCTGTAAGCGAATCAGTATGGGAGAGGCTTAAAGATATTATGAGGCGTGAGAGAGCAAAGAGCATGAATGAGGTTGTCGCAAAATTACTTGAGGAGACTGGTAGAATTCCGCCGTCGAGATTCGGCGTTCACAAGAACCTGAAACTTACTCAGGAAGAGCATGAGGAGATCACGAGAAACCTTCACTGAAGATGAGGTATCTGAACATATGCCGGCGGAGACTTATCTCATAGACTCTTTCGCGTGGATCGAGTATTTTTCAGGCTCAGACGCTGGTGCAAGAGCCAGATCTTTCATAGAAGGCCATAGAGGAATTACCCCAACAATCGTGATCGCTGAGCTGTCTGAGAAATACCGACGGGAAAAGCTGAGTTTCGATGAAGATTTAGACTTTATAGTCAGGAGGACCAGGGTGATTCCACTTGACACCAGTATCGCTGAGAAAGCCGGAGTTCTCAGCCACGAGAGAAAGAAGAAAGTTAAGCGTTGGGGGCTCGCTGACTCTATCGTGCTCGCTACGGCAAGAATACATAGTGCCAAGATAGTGACGGGGGATGAGCATTTTCTAGATCTTACTGACGAAGTAATAGCCATTAGATGAGAACATGCCCTTGAGATTTTTGTAAGGGGCTGACGTTGAAAACGGAATAGATTAGGGGGCTGCCCTCGTCTCTGAAATAGGAGAGACGTAAAGCTGTCGTTCCGACAGCGACTTAGAGTTCAAATTAACCTAAACATTCAAGACCTTAAAGCGTCGAATACATGTTTGCGTGGCATAAGATATGAGTATGGGCGATATGAGACTCTTCAAAATAAGGATAGACTTGGTTGAGCCGGGTCAAGACATCTTGCCGAAGATTATTGATGGATTGGAGAGGTCTAAGATAACTTTGGAGGATGGGGATATCTTGTCGGTCACCAGCAAGATAATCTCTATCTCTCAAGGTAGAGTTGTGAAGCTTGACACGATACAGCCTTCAAGCTCAGCTTACACCCTGTCTGAGAAGTATAATCTTGATCCTGAATATGTGGAGTTAATAATTAGAGAGGCTGACAGACTCTACGGGGGTACAGATCAAGCCATATGCACCATAAAAGATGGGGTGATCTTAGCAAATGCTGGTGTTGATAGGAAGAATGTTCCGGAGGGGTATGCTGTTCTATTCCCTAAAGATCCGCAGAAGTCTGCTGAGGACCTTATGAGGAGAATCCACTATTTGACTGGTAAGTATGTTGGGGTTTTGATAGTTGATAGTAGGGTGACTCCTCTCCGTCTGGGGACGGTGGGGGTTGCTTTGGGCTTCGCAGGTTTCGAGCCTGTAAGGGATTGTGTCGGCTTAAAAGATCTTTATGGTAAGCCCCTACGGATAACTAGACACTGTCAAGTAGACGATCTCGCCGGTGCTGCACATCTCTTGATGGGTGAGTTGGATGAGAGGGTGGCCGCCGTCTTGGTGAGGGGGGCTCCAATCAAGATTTTCCGTAGTCTCGATGGTCATGTGAAGAATGATTCGGTCACTGTGCCTCCTGAGCGATGTCTTTTCATAAATGCTCTTACCAATAATGGGGGAGGTGTTTGAGTTGACGCCCATAGAATATTATAGTAAAATATTCAGTCTGCTTGAGCAGCATCACAGGTGGTTTCAAGAGTCTATACCCCTCATAGCTTCAGAGAATGTGCCTTCTCCTGCGGTTCGTGAGGCGATAATCTCAGACTTCGGCAACAGGTACGCTGAAGGTTTTCCTAAGGAGCGTGTATATGCAGGCTGCAGATTCATAGATGAGGTTGAGATTATATGTATGGAGATGGCTAGGAGACTCTTCGACGCTGAGTATGCTGATGTCAGACCGGTCTCAGGGGTGAATGCGAATATAGCTGTATACACTGCTTTTACTCAGCCGAACGACATTATGATGTCTCTCTCAATAGCGGCTGGGGGGCACATAAGCTTCGGGAAGAAACAGTTTTCAGGAACAGCCGGCTCAGTGAAAAATTTGGAGGTAGAATATTTCCCATTCAACTATGAAGATATGAATATCGATGTTGAAGCAACGAAGGATAAGATCCTTGATAGGGTCAAGTCCAATCAGCCTCTGCCCAAACTTGTAATGTTCGGAGGGAGCGTCCTACCTTTCCCCCATCCTGTCAAGGAGCTTGCCAAGCTCTTCCACGATTATGGGATGATGATATGTTATGATGCAGCCCATGTCGCAGGTCTGATCGCTGGAGGCCAATTTCAAGATCCTCTGAAAGAAGGCGCTGACGTCATGACCATAAGCACCCACAAAACATTGTTCGGTCCTCAAGGCGGAGCTATCCTCTCAAAGGAGATTTATGCTGAGACTCTGAAAAAAGCTGTCTTCCCCGCAACTGTGAGCAACCATCACCTACACCATGTCGCCGGTAAAGCAGTTGCCTTCGCTGAGATGCTTGAGTTCGGCAAAGATTATGCGAAGCAGGTTGTGGATAACGCTCAAACCCTCGCCAAGGAACTTTACAGTAGAGGATTCAACGTTCTAGGAAAGAAGAATGGTTTCACAAGGTCCCATGTCTTGATAGTTGACGTTTCAGAGATAGCTTACGGCAGCGAGGTTGAGAGGAGGCTGGAGAATTCGAATATAATTTTGAACAGGAACCTGCTTCCATACGACATAAAGTATGGTAGACACTACGATACGACAGGAGGCATAAGGATCGGTGTTCAAGAATGTACCAGGTTAGGGATGAAGGCTGATGAGATGAAGCATATAGCTGAGTTCATTCAGAGGGTTATATTGAGGGGTGAGGATCCTGAACGTGTCAAGATGGAGGTTGCAGATTTCAGGAGGAGATTCCAGAAGGTACATTACGCCTTTGATACAGCGACTGAGGCCTACCAGTATATCAGGGTCAGGTCTTAACCCCTTTACCTACCTGAGTTGAGCCTCCTCTTCATCCTCCAAGATAGACACATCGTCTCCGGATGGGAGGCTTTAGCCTCGTCGACCCTACCTTTACTCGTTGAGTGTGGGGCTTTCTTTAAGGTTGCAGGGTTGGAGTAGGCCTCCTCAGCCACCATATTCATCGCGTAGACGAGTTTGTCGAGACATTCTTTACTCTCGGTCTCAGTCGGCTCAAACATCAAAGATTCCTCGACTATTTGTGGAAAATATGTTGTCGGAGAATGTATACCGTAGTCTAGTAGCCTCTTGGATATGTCCCAAGCCCTGACCCCTGTCTCTCTATAGATCTCTTCAGCACTCAATACAAACTCATGTTT
>Ga0315298_1004444_pt1 | contig 20979 bp, 17 predicted proteins | sample WHS_1_MG_FD_203077 | JGI IMG/M metagenome (GOLD analysis project Ga0315298, IMG submission 203077) | Extremophilic microbial mat communities from Washburn Hot Springs, YNP, Wyoming, USA - WHS_1_MG | ecosystem: Environmental > Aquatic > Thermal springs > Hot (42-90C) | place: USA: Wyoming...
TGCGTATCTTCCTGGCGCTTAAAACGTCGAGCCCCGACGTAGGCTCGTCTAAGAAGAGTACTTTAGGCTCGCCGATCAGAGCCATGGCTACAAGAAGCTTCTGCCTCATCCCTTTAGAAAGACTCCTGGCCTTCCTCCCTCCAACCTCATAAAGGTCGAGAAGCTTAAGCAGTCTAGCAGCCCTTTCACCGGCCGCGTGTTTAGATAAGCCGTATAGGTATCCGACAAGCATAAGATTATCCCAAGCCGACAGGTCTGGGTATGGATTAGCCTCCTCGGGAACCACTCCAGTAAGCATTCTGGCTTTAACAGGATCCTTATGAACATCATAGCCCATTATCCTAGCCTCGCCACTATCAGGTTTCAATATGCCCGTCAAGATTCGGATGGTCGTTGTCTTCCCGGCGCCGTTGGGTCCCAGGAAACCGAATATTTCACCCTCTTTCACTTTGAAGCTAACGCCGTTAACAGCCGGGATGCTTCCAAACCTTTTATGTAAATCTACGGCCTCTATAGTACTCATACGCCTACTCCTCTTTGGTCTGCCTATTCTTTCACTCGGCTATTAAAAGGTCGACGAGGCTTTTAACCCTCCTAAGGTTTTCCAGGGAGTCTTTAAGATAGTCCAGCCCCTCATCAGTAATCTTGTATTTCCTTCTCGCCGGCCCACCTCCTTCAACGTCCCATGAGGAAACTAGGAAGCCAGCGTGCTCCATTCTCCTCAATAGACCATAGATTATGGCTTTTGGAGCCTCAATGTTATACTTTTCTTTTAAAGCCCTATGTATTTCAGCACCGTAAATAGGTCCATTCTTAACCAAGTTCAGGATTGATAAGTGTAAAAGCCCTCTAACAGGGGTTTCTTTAAGATAAATATGTCCTCCTTCGCCGTGGCACCCTCCTTCACCATGGCAGCATGATCCAGCAGGCAGTCTTCTTCCACCACACATTTAATATCACCTACTTAAGTATATCAGATATCTAGATATAAAGTTTTCCCGAACTTGCCATAAACCTTCATTGGTCCAGCATGTAGAATAGCATACCCTAGGAGTCCTCATACGTGCGCACTTATCTTCCCTCTCCCTCGTGAAACGGCTCCGCGTTTTCTTTAACGTACTCCACTACCTCGTCAACGTGCGCGAACGCCAGCGAAACATAGGTGTCTGCAGAACCATAGTAGATCGCTATTCTCCCTGTGTCCGAGTCAGTTAGGGCTGCGCAGGGGAAAACCACGTTTGGAACAAAACCCACTGTCTCATACTCCTTCTCAGGAGTTAAAAGATAGTTTCTACACCTGTAGAGAACTCTTGACGGAGTGTTTATGTCGAGTATTGCTGCGCCACAACTATAGACGTAGCCGTTGCAAGTTAGAACCACGCCGTGGTAGAAGAGAAGCCACCCCTCTGTTGTCTCAATAGGTATTGGGCCGGCGCCTATTTTAAGGCCCTGCCACCATCCTGATCCTCCCCTGCCCATAACCCTCCTATGCCTCCCCCAATGGATCATATCCGGGCTCTCGCTCAGGAAAATGTCTCCGAAAGGAGTGTGGCCAGCGTCGCTCGGCCTTGAAAGCATCACGTACTTACCGTTTATTTTCCTGGGGAAGAGGACGCCGTTCCTGTTGAAAGGTAGGAAAGCATTCTCGAGCCTAATAAACTCTTTGAAATCCTTCGTCACGCCTACTCCTATCGACGGGCCGTAGAAATCTGTACACCACGTTACGTAATACGTGTCCTCTATTTTAACAACCCTAGGGTCGTAGGCATAGTTAGGCTGGTATGTTTTTCCCTCAGCATCTTTCCACGTTATTACTTCATCCTCAATATCCCAGGAGACGCCGTCGCCGCTCCAGCCCACGTGAAGCCTAGCCTTACCATCCTTATGGTCTGCCCTGAAAACCCCTACGAATTTTCCTCTGAAAGGTACTACAGCGCTGTTGAATACTCTGGCAGTGCTCCTAGTAGGGTTCCACCTGGTCAGAGGGTTCTTATCATACCTCCAGGCCACTCCCTCGTAGTCCTCAGGCTTATCCTGCCAGGGAATGTTCCTCAGGCTTTCTCCAATTATCCTTACTCCCATTTCCTAAAGCCACCGTTTTTTCATAGCGCATAAGCTTATAAAAATTGGCAAGGAGAAGCAATGGCTAAGCAGGCTATGTGCTGCACGCGTATGGCGGGGGCTGGTTTGAAACAGCCCTGAACCAGGCGGGATGAACCCGCAGGGGGGTGAACTGGGAGCCTCCCCGCCAAGGCGGAGGAATGTCATTTCTTCTTGAAGAAGAGCCAAGCGTTTTCCCCAGCTCTGTTAAACTTCGTAAGGATGAAGCGTCCGTTTAAACGCTTCCCATGTATTTCAACCTCTATGCTTCTATCCGTCTTTTTAACAAGCTCATAGTCCCCGTAATCCCACTTCTCAACCCTGCCCGCGCCATATTGGCCTTCAGGTATGACTCCTTCAAACCCGGAGTACTCTAGAGGATGATCCTCAACCTGTATCGCTAGTCTTTTCACACCAGGCTTGTCCTCCGGCTCCTTGGGTATGGCCCAGCTTTTAAGAACACCATCCATCTCAAGCCTCAGGTCGTAATGGAGGTGAGTAGCCGCATGCTTTTGAACAACGTAAATAAGTTTCCTACGGCTCATTTTCTAAACCCGCTTGGAAAAACTATCGTATGCTCCAACCGTCCTATTCTGAATGATTCTTCTAAGGGTTTCGACACTGTTTTTCCTCGGGATTCTCTCCTTAGTGTTCAGGTTTACGCTGTAGAGTCCAAACTTCATGCTGAACCCCTGCGCCCACTCATAATTGTCCGTTAAAGCCCAGTGGAAATATCCTCTGACGTCGACGTGTTTCCCGCTGACGATTTCCTCTAGAACCCGTAGGTGTTCAACGATATACCTGGGTCTAAGCCTGTCTTCAGAATCGGCGACGCCGTTTTCAGTAATGAACATGGGTCTACCGTACCTAGACATTTCGAGGAGCATCTCCACAAGGCCCTCAGGATAAAGCTCCCAGCCGAAGTCTGACGTGGGTCTGCCGTCGCGGGAAACATCTTTAGCCCTACACGTTAAGCCGTAGCCCTCCATAATCTCCGGAATGCCCCGGATGCCCATGAGCAACTTGGCTAGAAGAGACGTCCTTCCCTTAGCAACCATTCGCGTGTAGTAGTTTACTCCAAGCCAGTCAAGCTTCCCCTTAAGGTCTTTTTCAGCCTCGTCACCATCCCTAACCATGTTGAGATTCTTGTCAACCCATCCTGATGAGACTGCTTCCACGAACAGATTGTTGTGAACATTTCTAAGGAAACGTGAAGCATGTGAATCAGCCTCTCTCAAGGGGTTCAGAGGCATCACCGGGATGACGTGTTGAATAACGCCTATCGACGCGGGAAGCGAGCTATCGGGATCAGCCCGTTGACTGTCAAACTTCTTTATGGCTTCGAAAGCCCTCGCGTGTGCGACAATCATATTCATTAAGACGCGTTTAAAAGTTTTCAATGCGTTTAAAGCATTCATTCTAACGCTCGGGGGGAAACCGTTCGTAGTCAGGAAATACCCTGTTTCAGCAACGATATTAGGCTCGTTGAAAGTAGCCCACATGTCGACCTTGTCGCCCAGCCTCCAGGCTAGGAACCCGGTGTATTTCGAGAACTCGACAATGGTTTTCTGATCATACCAGCCTCTCGCACCACTTCTCAGACCCGTGTCCCTTGCAGCAATCGGGTCGTGAATCCAGATTGGAAGAGTAAAGTGGTTCAGGCACACTATTACCTTAAACCCTTTATCTCTAAGGTTTTCAATAATTCTCTCGTAATGGTTTAAAGCATCCATATTGCCCAGGGTCTCAAGCCTCTCAAGAACCTTCTCGTCGAAATCTATTCTAACTATCCTCCCGTCCTTAATCTCCACGTCAACCCTGGCTTCTGCAGTATCCCTCGGGAATATCCTGCTCCATTCTACTCCCAGCCTGTAAGCATTCATGCCCAGCTCCTCGGCCAGCTCATGGTCGGAGCCGTAAAGCTCCCAGTAGTTTGCACCGTTCTCTGGAAGATCACCGCTAACAATCTTCCTGCCCACGTTCACCGGGTCATGCACCCATTTAAACCAGTCCGTATTCGGGTCAACATTTTTGCCGAGGGGGTCGCCCATTTCAAACTGGAAACCTGCCTCTGAAACCCCCCAGAGAAAATTCTCTGGAAACATGGGTAAAAAATCACCGGGTGTAGATATAAACTTTAGACTCAACCAGGGTTATTAACTCTGTTTATTCCTAGCCCCTGGCTTGAACAATGAATTTGCAGGCAGGATCGCCCTTGGCGATGCACTCAACCTCTGTTACGCTCACGCCGGTGTTCAAAATGTTTTCAAATATTCCGGCTAAGTATCCTCTGAAGAATTGGCTGAAAGCTTCCTCCTTCCTACCTTTGAAAGGCAAGCATTCAAACAATTCTCTAACTACGAGTGTCGCTCCCTTCGTGTTGAACTCCTCCACTTCAGCCATACACCAGCCTTTAGCTGTTCTCTCCGCCAGTATCAGCTTTAAAACATCCAGCTTATCTATACGATGCTTATTCAGAACGTTCCTCGCCTTGTCTTCCCCCGCTGACACTCCCATCTGGTAGAGTACGACAGCAGCCCCAGTTCCAAACTTCTCATAGAGGCTCTTCACAATGCTTCCGAAGGTCTCCACCCTAAAAGTGAAGCTTCTCTCACCGGAAACCAGCAGTGGGAAGTGTAGACTGTCAATTATCATACTGTTGAACACCTTTTCGGAAACGTTAACCTCCAAGACCTCATCCAGGCTCTCCAGCTCTCTAACGATATCCCTTGCTTGAACATCTGCGTGTGAAATGTCTATGAAGGCGCCTATGAGAGCAGTATCGCCTTCCCTGCTTACTGTGTGGAAACCGGAGCAAAGCCTAACCTTTCTCTCGTAAAGGGTCTTGATAACCGTGGTGAATGCTCCCGGGATATTTCTAATCTTCACAGAAATCTCGATAAGCTTAGAGTCGGGACAATATTCTGCGCATAAAACTTCTTTAGGATTAAGCTCTACATGCTCTTTTCCAAAGTTTAGGCCATTCACAGACATTCCTGCCACCTAACTCCCCCTGCTCATGGTATATAAATTTAAGGTATTTAACGGTTAGACGACACGATTTTAGAAAGGTTTAGATGGGTTTAAAGAAGGTTCAAATAGTTTATTTAAAAGGTCTTGTTCGTTAAAAGCTTTAATTAAGATTATGACGGCCTTAAACCGGTGTTTCCATTGGAGTATGTCGAGCTGGGTGGAAGCGGTTTGAAGGTCTCCGTAATCGGCCTTGGTACTTGGCAGGCCAGTGGGAAAGCCTGGGGGGCTGACGTCGAGGACGATCAGATAGTGAAAGCAATAGTTAGGGCTCATGAGCTGGGGGTTAACCTTATAGATACTGCTGAAGCATATGGCGGGGGGCATTCTGAGGAGGTTGTTGCAAGAGCTATAAGGGAAGTAGGCAGGGATAACCTTGTCGTGGCGACGAAGGTTCACGGCGGGCACTTGAGGTATAATGATGTTTTAAAGGCTGCTGAACACAGCTTGAGGAGGCTCGGCGCAAGGGAGATAGACCTGTACCAGGTTCACTGGCCAGACCCGTGGGAACAGGTTCCGTTGAAACACACTATGCGAGCGATGGAGCAGCTTTACAGAGAGGGTAAGATAAGGGCCATTGGCGTGAGTAATTTCGCAGTCAGGGACCTTGAGGAGGCGAGGAAACACTTGTCTGAAGCAAGCATTGTTTCAAACCAGGTTAGGTACAGTATGCTGCAGAGGGAGATTGAGGAGGAAGTCCTGCCATACTGCAGGAGGGAGAACATAACGGTGATCGCGTACAGTCCTCTGGCGCAGGGAGCGTTAACCGGGAAATACGGTTTAGGCAACAAGCCTTCCGATAACATTAGGAGGGGGAACAAGCTTTTCACGGATGAGAACCTTACAGAGGTAAGTCGTCTCCTACTGGTCTTGGAGAGGATTGCTAGGGAAAGGGGCAAGACTATTGCCCAGGTCGCTATGAACTGGCTGCTTAGAGAGGGAGGCGTGGTCCCGATACCTGGCGCAAAGAATCCTCAGCAGGCGGAGGAGAACGCTGGCGCAGCAGGCTGGAGGCTGAGCGACCAGGAGCTCACGGAGATAGACAGTGTTCTCAAAACCATATCGATAGACTTTTTCTAAGAGCTTTGCCACCGGTGGCAGGAGGTGCGTAAACATTTCTACTGGGTCCCGAGGCTTTTAAGGGAACATGGTGGTTAAGCATGAAATCCCGTTAGGATTGCTTAACTGCATTCCCAACCCTTCTAGTCGAAGACTCCTCGCTTATTCTGAGAAATAATAATCCTGAAGCAAGCCTTCCGGCTGCAGATATGAAGTATCCTGTTTGAAGACTTAACTGTCTCCCGAAACTAAGGCTTATAAGCTCGTCAACATTCCCCCCTATAGCTGAGCCTGTGAAGTACGATATTCCAGTGACCATGTTGTATATGGAGGTCAGCTCGCCAACACGGTCTTCAGGAATAATGTCTAGAATATACGGGAGGATTGTCGCATTGCCCATGGCTAACACGAAGCCGAGGAAAACGCTTAGGATAGCTATGTGGAGGAAACCTTGGGCGAAACAGTATCCTAACGGTACTGTGGTGAGCGAGACATAGTAGAAGACCATCAGCGGCTTTTTACCTTTCGCTATGGCTAGGCGCCCCATTAAAGGCTGTGCTAGGAGCGTGGCGATTGTTTGAATCACGGAGACGGCTCCAACTTCAGTCATGCTCAGGTTAAGGATTATCGCGGTGGTGATGGTGAAAAGGGGCCAGGCGTAGGACATGAAGAAACCCTGTATTGCTGACAGCTTTAGGAAAAGCTTGAAATCGCTGCTCTCGTTTATCAAACCAGGTATGTCGGATATTCTGAATACGGATACAATGCTTTTAAAGCTGGTTTTACGAATCCTGTCCTCCTTTATTCTCAAGAGTATTAGGGATCCAGCTATGCTTATGAGAACAGCTATCGCGGATGGTGCTGCGAGGCTTCCCCCCGAGTAGTCTATAAGCCATCCTGCGAATGCTGTTGCAACCAGGCTTCCGAGAAGGGAGGCAATGTTCATGTTTGAAATCACGAGGCTTCTCGAGGAGGGTTGCGTCGTCTCCCTTAAGAGAGCGTTCCAAGCCGGGACTGCTGCGGAGCTCAGGAAGAAGTATAGTGCCACAAGTATAAGGAATATTCTGGGTTCAGCCGTCAAAGACATGGGTATCCAGATGAGCGATGCTGCGATGCTAGTTGCAACTATGATGCTGATTCTTCTCCCGAGAATGTCGCTGAGCCTTCCCCAAGGGACTTGGAGGCTGTTGACGAAAAGATTGTTGAAAGAGTACATCCAGCCTATTTCGCCGGGGGAAGCCCCGATTCTGGCGGCGTAAACATAGATGAAGGGGGAAACCATGCTGTTGCTTAGAGAGCTGGCGAAAGCCCTCCCGTACATCAGCCTCAGCTTCCTAGTGTTTTCACCAGCATCCATCTAAACCAGGGAGGAGAGCCTGCAGGCTATTAAACTCTACCTGCTTGAAAACCATGGCTCCAGTAAATCTTATTAAAAACCTTTCCCCCCACGGTTAAAATGAGCAGGATTAGGGTGGGCATAGTTGGTTGCGGCGGAATAGCGAGGGCTACTCATGTTCCACACTATAGGAAGATCAGTGAGGTTGAAGTCGTTGCCTGCGCAGATGTTGATGTTAACGCTGCTAGGAGCCTAGCTGAGGATTTTAAAATACCCAGGTTTTACACGGATTTCAACGACATGTTTGAAAAGGAGGAGCTTGACGCGGTAAGCGTCTGCACCCCGAACATGTTCCACAAGGATCCTACTGTCGCGGCTTTGAAGGCTGGCGCGCATGTTTTAACGGAGAAGCCTATGGCCGGTAACCTTAGGGACGCGTTGGAGATGTACGAGGCCTCTAGGAAGACAGGCAGAATCCTTATCGTAGGTTTCCAGACAAGGTTTAGGCCTGACTTAAACATTCTGAGAAGCATGGTTAACGCTGGGGAGCTTGGTGAAATATATTATGCTAGGGCGCTAGCCTTGAGAAGATGGGGCATACCTCCGAGGAGAACCTTCATAAGTAGGGCTCTCGCCGGGGCAGGACCGTTGTTCGACATAGGTTGCTACGCCGTTGACTTCACCATGTTCGTCACGGGCTTTCCTAGACCCAAGTCGGCTTTCGGAGTATTGTACACGAAGTTTGGCAATAATCCTGAAATGGCTAGACGAGGGTGCTGGGGTGGAACATGGAGTCCGGCGGAGTTTGAGGTTGAGGATAATGCTTTCGCCCTAGTCAAGTTTACGAACGGCTTCACAATGCTTCTTGAGACAAACTGGGCCTCGTTCATAGATAGAGACAGGTTTAGCGTTGAATTGCTTGGGACGAAAGGCGGGGCCCAGCTTGACCCGTTTGAAATATACGGGGAGATTCAGGGGGTTAGGGTGAATGTTAAGCCGCAGGACCAGGCGCCCAACATTGACGTTTACGAGATGAGGATCCAGAAGTTCATACAGTCAGTTAAAGAAGGCAGGGCCCTGTTCTCCCCAGCCATCGAGGGGCTCAGGGTTCAAGCCATCCTTGAAGCAATATACCGGTCTGCGGTAGAGGATAGGGAAATGCCTGTCGAGTGGGACTTCTAAACCTTCTCTGATTAAAGCCTGTTTCGAAAAACAGCCTGTTTGCGGCGCTACACTCGTTTAAACAGGTATTCCTTTATGGATTCTGCCGCGATCAAACCTGATTTCAAAGCCGGCCCTATTAGAGAGGGGCCTGACTCAACGTCTCCAGCTGCGAAAACACCTTTCCAGCTAGTCCTCCTCTTGTCGTCCACGATTATCCTACCGTCTTCAGCTACACGTATCCTGTCAGAGTGCTTTTTGAAGGGCGGTGTGGAAAGCCCTCCTGTCGCCACTATTACTGAGTCGACTTCAAAAGCTTTCTCAGACCCGGGGACTGGTGTGGGAGAGGGCCTGCCACTCTTGTCAGGAGGGCCGAGCTTAATATCTATGGTGATCATCTGCCTAACCCTGCCGTCTTCACCCTTGAAGCCCACGGGAGCCTTAAGCTCAACTATTTTAACACCCTTTTCCTCGAGCATTTTAAGCTCTTTTTCACCCGCCGGAGCTTCCCTCCTGGTCCTCCTGTAGACCAGTGAAACCTCCTTAACGCCTATTTCAAGAGCAAGTAGGGCCGAGTCTACGGCTGTTAAACCGGCTCCGATGACTGCGACTGAGGCCCCTAGGCTTGGAAGGCTTGAAGGCGGGGAGTAGCCGAACTTAGTCAAATAGTATTTAACGATGTATGGGGCTGCGTGGAAAATGCCGTCGAGCCCCTCTCCTTCAACGTTCAGCCTACGCGGCTCCCATGCTCCCGTCGCTATCAGGGTGGCGTCGTATCTCTCCACTATCTCGCTGAAATCCACGTCGAAGACCTCTGAGTCGTAAACCTTCTTGCCGAGGTGGAAGCAAATCCCTTTCTCAACAAGCTCCTTCACGCCTTCTCTGACACTCTTCTTCGGTATTCTGAACTCAGGTATGCCGAATAAGAGTAGGCCACCCGCCTCAGGCAGCATGTCGTAAACATCCACTTCAACTCCTTCACAGATCAAGGAGCCTGCTGCAGTCAGCCCAGCTGGTCCAGCGCCGATTACTGCCACCCTCCCCCTTATGCGCGGGGCTATTTCCTTACACCTGAGGAATCTCAAGGCGTCTGCAGGATTACTCCAGTCCCTAAAAACTTTTTGATTACACTGTTGTTTCTTCACGCCTATTCGGGAGGAAAGGCTTATTACAGGGTTGAGGTGGTTTCCGCCATGCTTACAAACTACATATTTGTGACCGGCGGGGTTATCAGCGGCATAGGGAAGGGTATTACTGCAGCCTCGATAGGGAAGATTCTTCAGGCGAGGGGTTACCGTGTAACAGCTGTGAAAATAGATCCCTATCTTAATTATGATGCTGGCACTCTTAGGCCTACGGAGCACGGCGAGGTCTGGGTTACTGAGGACGCGGGGGAGATAGACCAGGACCTTGGACACTATGAAAGGTTCCTTGACATAAACATTCCGAGGAGGAACAATATTACAACCGGCCAGATATACGGGGCGGTTATAGAGAGGGAGAGGAGGGGCGAGTACCTCGGCAAGACGGTTGAGGTTATTCCACACATAACTGACGAGATAAAACGGAGAATAAGGGCTGCTGCTGAGGAGGCTGAGGCTGACTTCACGATTGTTGAGATAGGTGGAACAGTAGGCGAGTATCAGAGCGAGATATACTACATGGCTGCGAGAATGATGAAGGCTGACGGTGACAGGGTTGTATTCGTTCACGTGGCTTACCTGCCTATTCCTAAACACTTGGGAGAGATGAAGACTAAGCCTGTTCAACAGTCTGTCGAGAGGCTCGGCGAGCTGGGCATACAGCCCGACTTCATAGTCTGCAGGTCCGAGGAGCCGATAGACGATGTTAGAAGGAGCAAGATATCGATATTCTGCAACATTCCTAAGGACCATATTATTTCAAACCCGGATTTAAAGAATGTCTACGAGCTTCCGCTGGTTTTCGAGGAGCAGAGCCTTGGCGCCAAGATGCTCGCGAAGTTTGGAATGGGGCAGAGGGAGCCTAGGCTTGAAGACTGGAAGGCTTTTGTGAACGCTTTGAACACCGCAACCCAAGAGGTCAGGGTCGGGATAGTTGGTAAATATTTTGAAACAGGCGAGTACAGGCTTCCAGACGCCTACATATCGGTCATAGAGGCTGTTAGGCATGCTTGCGCAGCGGTTTTCGTAAAGCCTTCTCTCAGGTTCATAGACTCGATGGATTTCGAAGAGAATCCTGAGAATCTTTACAGGCTTGAGGAACTGGACGGCGTGATAGTTCCAGGAGGATTTGGATCGAAAGGCATTGAAGGCAAGATAATGGCGATAAAGCATGCTAGGGAAAAAAACATTCCCTTCCTGGGGCTGTGCCTCGGGCTTCAGCTGGCAGTGGTTGAGTATGCGAGAAACGTCGCCGGCCTGCAGGGGGCTGATTCGACTGAGTTCAACCCCTCTACGCCCCACCCGGTTATAGATATTCTTCCAGAGCAGAGAGAGGTTTTGAAGGATTCGAGATACGGGGCTTCCATGCGGCTGGGGGCTTACCCGGCGGTTTTAAAGCCGGGAACGCTTGTCTCAAGGCTATACAGCAATGCGGCTGTGGTTTACGAGAGACATAGGCACAGGTACGAGGTTAACCCTGAGTATCATAGTGTTCTACGGGAGTCCGGAATGGTTTTCTCAGGCGTTTCTCCAGACAATAGGCTCGTGGAGTTTATCGAGCTCAGTAACCACCCGTTCTTCGTCGCCACGCAAGCACACCCGGAGTTTAAGTCAAGACCCCTTAGGCCGGCGCCGCTCTTCAAAGGCTTCATAGAAGCCTGCTTGAGCAGGAAAAAGCAGGGTCAAGCATCGTAAAAAGGGTGGGCGGTAAAGTTATCAACTTCTGGCTCTCGTAATGGAGAACAGTTGGAAAAAGAGAGGGAAGAGGGAAACGTCGAGTACAAGCTTCTATTTGCAGCCAGCGACGAGAAGAGGCTGCAGCAGCTTGCAACCCAGTTGAACTACAGGCTTAACGAGGGAAGGGGGGAGGCTTTCTACGAGCTGGGTGTTAGCGATGATGGTGAGACGGTTGGCCTAACTGATGAGGAAGCTGAGGAATCTCTCAGGACCTTGGACAGGATAACCGGTATGGTGGGGGCCTCCTACATGGTGACCAGGGTTGAGAAGGGTAGGAGAGGCAAGGTTTTCGAAATCCTTGTAAGGAGGACGGTGGACTTCCCACCGGTCCAGGTTTCAGTAGCCCTGCTGGGCAATGTTGACTCAGGCAAGTCTACTTTGAAGGGTGTTCTCGTATCCGGGAAGCTGGACGATGGGAACGGGGCTGCTATGAGCATGGTTGCAAGGTATCTTCACGAGATCACGCTTAGAAGGTCCTCGTCAGTATCGATTCATCTCCTCGGATTCGATTCGAAGGGGGAGTCTATTAACGACGGCCTAGGCTCCTACGACGAGTCGAAGATATTCCTTAACGGCTCAAAAATAGTTTCGCTAATAGATCTCGCTGGGCACGAGAGGTATTTGAAGACCACTATAAGGGGGGTGCTTGGGAACCTGCCGGATTATGTCTGCATAGTTGTTGGTGGTAATGCCGGCCCCATCGGGACATTCAGGGAGCATCTGGGGCTCACGGTAGCTCTTAAAATACCTGTTTTCATGGTTGTTACGAAGGTTGACATGACTCCTGGTGAAGTCTTGTCTAGGACTATTAGCGACGTCGAGTCAATCCTTAAGCTTCCTGGAGTCAACAAGATTCCCTTCATCATAAAGAGCAGGGGAGATGCCTCCCTGGCGGCCAGGATAATGCCACACCTAAGAGTCTGCCCCGTCTTTCTTGTTTCAAACACTACGGGACAGGACTTGCCCGAGCTGAAGGCCTTCCTAAACGCTCTGCCGCCGAAGACAGACTGGTCTGAGAAAGCAGGGATGGAGACGCTCTGCTTCATCGACGAGAAGTTCTACGTTGAGGGCGTCGGCCTTGTTGTAGGCGGGCTCGTTGAACAGGGAGTTGTTAAGAGGGATGAGATGCTTCTCCTCGGGCCTTTCGACGACGGTTCCTTTAGAACAGTCAGGGTTAAATCTATTCACGTGAACCGGGTTCATGTCGAAAAGGCTAGTGCAGGCCAGATTGCTGCGTTAGCCATAACGAATGTCGACTACGATGAGGTTAGGACCGGTATGGTTCTGTTGGACGTTGAGGCTAAGGCGTATGCTGTTAGAAGGTTTACTGCTGAGGTTAGAATACTGCATCATCCAACCACCATAATGCTCGGCTACGAGCCGGTGATACAGACTAGGACTATTAAACAGGCTGCGAGAATAGTCAGGATGAGGAAGGAAGCCCTAAGGACGGGTGACACGGATATCGTTGAGTTTGAATTCATAAAGAGGCCTGAATACATAAGGGTTGGAGACACGTTTATTTTCAGAGAGGGAAGAACCAGAGGGCTCGGGGTTGTGGAGAAAATCAATGCTTAATGGTTCAAATTGGTTTAGAGAGGCCTACGAGGAGAACTCTCAAATGGTCTATGGAATCTTCGCATCTGTCGCATGTATCCTCGATTTCCTTTAAAAAATTTGAAAGAAATAATAATACCCTTGGATCAATGTCAGAATATTCATCGTTTAAAATTACTTTCCTAGCTTCAGTGTAAAGCATATCCACCTCCTCCTCGCCCTCTTCAACCTTATCGCTTAAAGCAGTCGCCTTATCATAATCCATGGATGATAGTGCGGCCAACGCGTCTCTAAGGCTTAAGGCGCATTCCCGCGTCTTCACACACATCTGCTCTATCTTATCCTTTATGCTCTTCTTCAGGCCGCTTAAGGGTAGGAACGTAAGTATCCTTCCTCCCCCGTGAGCATAGTCGGCAACCATGTCGACTTCCTTTGACAGCTCCATGAAGTACTTCTTCATATCTGGTGGAAGCTCGCTCCTAGCAATCTCATCCATCACCTTCCTCCTGAGGTAATCAGCCTCCCTTTCCATCTGCTCCTGTCTAGCGTATACGGTTTCCACCTCAGAGCTTTGACCGCTCATCGAGGCCCTGGTGATTTTCAGAAGCTCATCAACCACTTGAAACACTTTGTCTGCATGGGAAGCCAGGAGCTCCAGCGCCTTCGCCTTCCTCCTGTCCCTAAGCCACTCCTCCAGGTCTCTGTATGGCAATTTGGGCCTAATATAGCGATACCTCGCTATATAAGTCTCTCCCTGGATGCTTATAGACCAAGACATGCTTCTCAGGCAGCCTTATTCTTATAAAAGAGCCCTCGCCTACCTCTGAAACAACCGAGTAGGGTTGCTTAACAACTATCTTCATCCCGTTGACATCCAGAATGATCCGGCTGAACAATCCTTCCAACGTTTTCTTCAAAACCCTCCCGCCAACATCTCCTCCGAGCTCGACTAGCTCCGGCCTCAACATCGCAACAACCCTCTCGCCTTTTTGAAAACCAGTGTTCCTAGCTCTGATCAACAGGCTTCCAGCGTCGATTAAAATCGTGTCTTCATCAGCCTCAGCAACATCCCCCTCGAAAATATTGGATTCCCCTAGGAAGTAGGCTGTGAAAATCTTCTTCGGATGCAGGTAGAGGTCTAACGGGGCGCCGTCTTCAACGACGCGAGCCCTCCTCATAACTATTATCCTGTCCGAGACGGCCATAGCCTCCTCCTGGTCGTGAGTGACATGTATCGCTGTTAAACCAAGGTCTTTAACGATTCGCCTGAGCTCATATCGCAGCTCGGTCCTAACCTTCAGGTCTAGGAGTGATAGGGGCTCGTCTAGGAGCAGGAGCCTAGCCCCTGAGGCTAATGCTCTGGCTAGGGCCGTCTTCTGCTGCATCCCCCCGCTTAAAGCCCTAGGGTAATCATGGTAGCGATCCCTCAGCTTCATGAGCTCAAGCATCTCTAGGGTGGTTGTTCTTACAATACTGCTGCCCAGGCCCTTTGCCCTAAGGCTGTAGGAAACATTTCCGCCAATGTTCATGTTTGGGAAAAGTGCAATGTTTTGGAAAACGTATCCGATCCCTCTTTCCTCTAACGGTGTATCGTCGAAAAGCATTCCATCCACGTAAACGTGTCCCTCATAATCCCTTATTATGCCTGCGATTATCCTTAGCAAGGTTGTTTTCCCACACCCTGAGGGGCCGATTATAGAAACGTACTCCTTATTCTCCACGTTTATCTTAATGTTCTCCAAGGCTGTAAAATACCCGAATTTCTTAGTGACGTTATCGACTTTAACGCTGGGCATTTTCAGACAGCCTCAATCTCCCTCACTAAACCCATGGGTGGGTGTTTAAACAGGTAGACTCTTTCCTTGGGGATGGACAGTTTGAAGCTTATTCCAATCCTGAATTCTTCTTCAATGAACCTTGACAACGGTATGTTCACAGGTATTTTCAAGCCTCCGGGGAGCTCGAAAACCAGTTTGGAGAAGCTGCCCAGGAAGTTTACCTCCTTAAGGAGGCCTGTTAACGGTCCTTCGCCTACCGCTATGTCTTCACACCTTACGGCGGCTACGGCCAGCTCCCCTACGCTAAAACTATCGTTAGACAATGCTTCGAACACCAAGCCGTTTCTAAGCTGCAGGGAAACAAGCTGCCCGTCAATTTTGTTCACAACGCCTTCTAGGAAAACGCTTTCTCCGACGAAATAGGCTGAGAAAACACTGTTAGGCTTGAAATAGACTTCTCTAGGCGAACCCGTCTGAACGATTTTCCCACTCCTCATTAGGATCAGCCTGTCCGCGAGGGACATGGCTTCCGACTGGTCGTGGGTAACGTGAATCACCGTAAGGTTAAGCTCCTCCGCTATTCTGGCTAGCTCCCCCCTAACCTCCAGCCTAAGCCTAGCGTCCAGTGCTCCAAGAGGCTCGTCTAGAAGAAGGAGTCTCGCCCCTGTTGCTAGGCACCTGGCTAGGGCGACCCTCTGCTGCATTCCTCCGCTAAGCTCGCTTGGATAGGCGTCCGCCCATTTTCCGAGCTTAACTATTTCAAGAGCCTCCAAAACCCTTCTCCTAGCTTCTTCCTCATCAAAACCCCTTGCAGTCAGGCCGAAAACAATGTTCTGGCTAACCGTCAAGTGGGGGAAGAGAGCATAGTTTTGATGCATGTAGACAGCGTTCCTCGTTTCAGGCGGTGTGCCGGTTACGCGCCTCCCGCCTATGTAAACATCACCTGAATCGGGTTCAACAAGCCCTGCTATCACCTTGAGGAGCGTCGTCTTGCCGCTTCCAGTAGGGCCTAGGATGCAGCTGTAATCCCCTTCTTCGAACGTCAGGCTGGTATTGTCTAAGGCAGTGATCCTCCCGAACCTTTTAGAAACACTTTCTAAAACAACCTTAGGCAACTGCGCCGCCTCCCCTGGTGTACAAGTATCTGAAGACTATGAGGATGATTATCGAGAAGAACATCAGTATCATCGTGCCGGCGCCGGCCTCAACCCTCATCACGGGCGACTTAACCCATTCGACGAGCAATACTGAGACTGTTTTGAAAGTTTTTGAAACCGCCAGTGTAGCTCCAGTTTCGTTCACGCTCCTGGTGAACGTAAGTATTGCCCCCGATAGGAAGGAATACTTCGCCACCGGCAGCACGATCGACCTGAAGACTGCGAACGGTGTTCCCCCAAGGGTTCTTCCCGCTTCCTCAAGCTCCACAGGAATATCTTCAAGCGCTGAAACCATTGTTGCAACCATGTAGGGATAGGTTATGCATAGATGCGCTAGGAGAACCAGGATGAAGTCTGAGACTCCCGTGGAGCCCCAGAAAAGGCTTAGTGACACTCCTAGGGCGACGGAGGGAATTATTATGGAAATATTGCTTAAAGACTCCAGCAGCCTTGAAAACCAGTTTCCCAGTTTTCTCCTGACTATTATAGTCGCCATTGGTAGGCTGAACAAAGTGTTGATCAGGGTTGCCAGAAGGCCTATTACGTAAGAGTTCCATACGCTTGCCCAGTATGAGGACCATACTGCTCCCGGGAGAAAGACTTCTCCCAGCACGCTGGAGAAAAGCATTAATTGTATTCTTGCGAGAACCATGTAGGAGGCAGGCAGGAGAACTAGGAAAAGGAAGATGATTAAGGCCGAAAGGTCTCTAACGCGGGTTACGGGTCTACTGCTTAAGGCTGCTTCAACCCTGTAGGCTCTTCTAAACGGTATTCTAACCCTTAATCCTAAGAGTTTCAGCCCAGCGAGTATCAGTATTGAGAACACTATCAGCACGAGGCTTACGAAAACCATGGGGGAGACCAGCCCAGCGTCTATGGATCTTTTTATCAAGACAGGCCCGTTTTCAAAGCTCCCCGCCACCATTATTGTCGCACCGGTTTCCGAAAGGGATCTTGCGAAAGACAGGATTAGCGAGGTTATGATACCGGATTTAAGCATCGGGATTGTTATCGTCCTGGCGGTTGTGAATGGGCATGCTCCAAGCGTCCTAGCGGCAACCTCGTACGTGGCCTCTATCTCCATTAGTTTACCCACCAGAACCCTTACGACCACGGGGTAGGAGAAGGAGAAGTGCAGGAGTAGGACGGTTAGAAAACCAGGTGAAAAACCTTGGAAACCGAGTGCCGCGAAGGGGGTTTCCTCGCACCAAAGTATTAGTGTTGAATAGCCCAGTATTACTGTCGGAACTATCAGGGGGAAATCCACTAGAGAATCAACTATATTCATCCACCAGCATTTCTTCCTAGTGATGATCCAAGCAAGTGGCAAGCCGGCTGCCACGTCCAGCGCGGAGACTAGGCCCGCCATGATTATCGACGATAAGACTGCTGAAACGGATCTCTGCAGCAGCTCCGGGTCTGACACTATACTCATGGCTGCGTCTAGCTTAAGCAGGATGCCGAGCAGCGAGGGGAGGAGAATAATGCCGAGAAAGAAGGTTATTGAGGCAAAGTAGAGGGAATACGCGACTGTTTTTCTCTCTGAGAGCTCGTCCAGCCGAGTGATGAGCCTACGCACTGTCTTTCTAAACTGCCTTGTTTTTCCCGCTGCGACGGCTGGCAAGCTCCGGCACCATTCAAAGACTAATGTTTAAAACCTTTATGGTTTAACCCGGCGACTTTCTCGGCGAGCGTTACGCTTAAATCCCTCCAACGTGATGGTTAATTTTTTACCGAAGACGCTGTCAACCATTTTTCCCATGCTTAATCCGCATGGAAACGTTTCAGAAAGATAGGATCAGGCCGTAGAGGGTTATTAACGGGATTCCAACCGTAAGTGTGAATCCCAGCAGGATTGTTGCAAACTCCAGATCCAGGTTTTCAGTGCTAGCGTGCACTATCGTCATGAAGGCAGGGGGGAGAAGCGCCACCATGACTGTGACTACTGATGCTTGCGGAGTTAGGCTGAAAAGGCTGGCTAGGGTTAAGCCGACGAATCCTCCAACAGGGATTTTGATGATCGTTGCGACGAGTATTTGACGAACAAGGCTTCTTGAAGGAAGCCTTATGAACGCCCCCACTGCAATAAGCATTACAACAATGTTTGTGAAAGAGGCGATGCTTGCCAAGACCCGGGCTGATTCAGGCAGCCTCACTCCGTAAAGGTTAGCCGCCAGACCGAAAATTATTGAAAGAATATAGGGTTGCGTGAGAAGCCCTTTAACACTGTTTCTAAAAGACCTTTCTATTCGCGAAGGGTTGAATCTTGACGCTACTAGAAACGCTATTGAAAAAACGTAGATGGAGTTACCTATGTCGAGCAACGAGGCTGTTGTAACCCCTTCAGCATTGAAAAAAAGCTCTATGAACGGTAAGCCTATTATGCCGATGTTTAAAGTACTGCATCCCAGGAGGAAAGCTCCTCTCCTCCCCCTATCCATGTTCAGTCCTCCGGAGGAAAGGAATGCTACAGCTAGGAGCAGAAGGTTAAGCATCAGCCCGATAGCTGGCAGCAGGTAGTCCTCTAAGCGTATTTTTACTGTTGCGAAGGAGCAGAACACTATGATGGGCAGGAGCAGGTTGATGGATAATGATAAAAGCTTCTTGCAAAACTCCTCGCCTAAAACGTGAAGCCTTCTTAAAAGTACGCCTAATGAAAGCAACGCGACTATTCCCAGTATTGTTTCAAACAGCCCTAGCAACACCCAGGCCTCAGCCAGCAGTTTATTAAACCTTTAGACCGCCCTATGAAAAAGACCAGGAAGGTTTTTATAAAAACCAGCGTTAATATCGCAGGTAAAAAGCTATGAGGGTTAGAACAGGCATCCGAGTTGAAAAACAGCTCGGGGAGAAAGTTTTGAAAATACTTAGGGAAAGAAGCCTCGTCGACAATTCTCTCGTCATTAAAAGAAGAGGAGACTTTCTAATTATTCCTCTCACCCGTGAGTTCAAGGAGGAAGAGTTAAAGGAGTTAAGTGTTGAGGCGAATTTGGTGGTTGAGGATTTTGAGGAAGCCTGCAGGAGGCCGAGCCTTTTCGAAAACCTGAGGAGTATTCTACCCGTCGAGGATCTTAAGATGATACCTAGGTCGTACGACATTATTGGAGACATCTGCATTCTCCAGCTTCCGGAGGAGCTTTATGACCGCCGCAGAATTATTGGAGAGGCTTTTCTAAAATCCATGAAGAACATTAGAATAGTGCTTAACAAGACGGAGCCTCTTTCAGGCGAGTACAGGGTCGGCGGATACGAGGTTTTAGCAGGCGAGGGTGGCACGGAAACCGTCTATCGGGAACACGGCTGCATTTTTAAACTCGATGTTTCAAAGGTTTTCTTCACTCCTAGGCTTTCAGCCGAAAGGATCAGGGTGGCCTCACTGGCTAAACCTGGGGAGGTTGTCTGCGACCTTTTTGCTGGAATAGGACCTTTCAGCATAATTATTGCGAAGAAGAATCCTGGTGTAAAGGTTCACGCTTGCGACATAAACCCGCATGCCTACCAATACCTCGTTGAGAACATAAGGTTGAACAGGGTTGAAGACAGGGTTAAGGCGTATCTCGGGGATGCTAGAGAACTCTCCGAGAGGGATTTGAAAAACGTTGGGGACAGGATTATTATGAACCTGCCGATGAGCTCTGAAATGTATCTTGATGCAGCCAGGAACGCGCTTAAAAAACAGGGGGGTGTAGTGCATCTCCACGTCTTCTTAGAAAAGAATACTGATCCTAATGAAAAATATGCGAGTATTGGGGAATCGTTCAGGAGGCTTGGCTGTGAAACCAGGCTCTTATCGTCGAGAAGGATAAGGGAGGTTGCTCCCTTCAAATACCACTGGGGGTTTGATGTTGAGGTTAAGCCGAGAGAGTGATTAGTCGCGCCGTTTCACATGGCTCAGCCTACATTGCTGCCAGATGGCGTTGCAGATCATGTTCTTGGCGAGTCTACGATTTACACGTTTATTAATGGTAAGCCCCTTTTTCTTCAGCTCAGTTATTTCAACCAGCTCGTGAACCAGAAGATACTCGTCGCCTAACACGTCCTTGAGAGTAGCGGCATCTCCTGAGAAGGTTTCTCAGTCGAATAATCGTAGAATTCTTTAGTTGAAACTTCCTTAGCAGCATAACTGATGGATTGAAGAGCCTCCCTCGCTTTCCCGATCCAGCTTCTTGCAGCAAAATCAGACAATGAACCTGGGTTGATCTTACCTTTCCGGCTTCGATTAAAACAGATGCTTAGTGCCCGCTGGCCCGTATCAGCAAAGCCTTGTCCAAGTCTATTTTGACAATAACCTTCCTCCCTATCATCCCGGATATGGCTCGGTACTGGGAGAAATCGTTTCCCGCGCATTCAATCATGCCTTGGCTTGTTTTCACGCGCGTAACCACGTTTCTTCCTGCAAACATGCTGCTTGAAAGCTCACCCTCCAGCAGGCCTTCGCCCTCTAGGCTTATTGAAGCATCCTCAGGCCTGAATAGGACAGTAACCTTCACATCAGCCTCCGGCCCATGCCACCTAATCCTGAACTCGCCTCTTGGGAAGACGAGCCTAAAGTTTTCCTGACCCAAGTATTCTGCCATGGTCTCAAGCCTATTAACGAACCCTAGGAACCTCGCTGTCTTCTCCGTAGGGGGCTTCGCGTACATTGTTTGAGCATCAGCGTAAGAGTCTATAGTTCCTTCGAACATTGTAGCTATAAAATCGCCCATGGCGAACGCTTCAAGCTGGTCGTGAGTAACGTATACAGTTGTAAGGCCCAGTTTCCTCTGAACCACTCTTATAACGCTGGATATCTCTGCCCTTAGGGCAGCGTCCAGAGCAGTGAGGGGCTCGTCTAGGAGTAGCAGCTTAACCTCGGACGCTATGGCCCTCCCTATCGCAACCCTCTGCTGCTGCCCCCTGCTCAGCTCGTGGGGACGCCTCTC
>Ga0315298_1004446_pt1 | contig 20977 bp, 18 predicted proteins | sample WHS_1_MG_FD_203077 | JGI IMG/M metagenome (GOLD analysis project Ga0315298, IMG submission 203077) | Extremophilic microbial mat communities from Washburn Hot Springs, YNP, Wyoming, USA - WHS_1_MG | ecosystem: Environmental > Aquatic > Thermal springs > Hot (42-90C) | place: USA: Wyoming...
CAAGACATTTGTATCTATAAATACTTTATCTTTCATATATTTCTTCTCTATTAAACTCCCATTTTTTTGTATCAATTTTAACCTGGTCTGCAAATATTTCTTTTTCAATATTGCTTTTTAACCTAATGATTATCTCAACATCTTGTTCGTTAAATTCGTTAGGAAGCTCAATAGTTAAAACTTTATCTTTTACCTTTACTTCTTTTTTTAAAACTAACATGTTCATCCTCCTCTTTTTTAAGTCTGCAAAGAGCTAATTTACACATACAGCAATCAAAATATATTCTTGTGCCAAAAAATAACTAATACTAACTGGTTTAACCGCCAAAGCCTCTCTTAATGTTTTGCTGTTTCTTAAAAAAACTGTAAATACGCTAATAAAATAACTATTTTAGAACATATATTATATTTTTTACCATGTCAATTTCTTATTATACGTTTGGGATTTTGTAAAATACTGATTTTGTTCAACATCAAAAATAAGGCCCAATTTCGAGTGTTTTTTGGTTCAAATGATGAAAACCACTATAGGGTGCTCCAAATTGCAACTACACCCCCTTAGATTAGCGATATGGGGCTTTAAAAAGCAAACTAAAACAAACTTTACTCAATAAAGCGTGAGAGGTAATCGTGAATATCCGTTTTCAATTTTTTCTCTCAGTGTTTCTTTTTCTCTCTGATAAGCTCTCTCTGCTTTTTCTTCTGTGTCTTTGCGGATTTTTTCTAAGCGTTTTTGGTAGATCTCATTTTTTGAGATAATATATTCAGTAATAAGTCTTTTCATAGTTTCTTCAAATAGAAAACTTCCTTCTTTTACATTTTGGTATAATTCTTTAGTTTTAGCTCGGTACTCATTGAATAACTCTTGTTTTTCGTTGTTTTCTAAAAGACTAACGTACTCTTCGTAAATTCTGTCTTTTTCTCTATCAACAGCCATATCTATCAAACTTAACTTTTCTGCTTCTAGTTTTTCAAGCTCTTGCTGGACTAATCTTTCTATTCTCTCTTTTTCTGCCTTTTGTTGCTCTTCAATTGATTCAGCTTTAGCATAATCTTCCTGTATAGATTTCTTTAAGTAGGCAAAAAAGCTCTTTGGCTTTTGTTGGGCTACATATTCTATTTGGTGGAGCAGGTATCGTGCATCGTAGTCTTTTAAACATTTAGCTAAATAAGCTTCAATTGATTTTGTACGTTCTTCTTCGGGTAATGCATTAATAAGAACTTCTAAACGTTGATTATCACTATACTGTTCGATAGCGTTTTGTTGACTTTTTGGCTTAACAATTTTGTCGGCATCAGTATTATTTTTATTTTGGTAAATTGTAAAATTTAATGCCACAACTCTCCTAAATTCCTTAACCTCTTGAAAATCAAACATTATATCGGTGAACGTTTTAAATTCCTTTTGAGCTGGTTTTAAGATCTGCTCTTTAATATTATTATACAAGTACGTATCTGGTATAGCCAAATATTTCCTAAAATTATCTAGTGACATACTAGTTTCTCTTATATTTTCGTAACGTTTTAAGATTTCGTATAATCTAATAGAGTATTTACTTTTCAACTTCAAAACATTTTCTAGACGATATGCTGTAAAACGATTTTTAAGCTGAAGGAGATATGGTTTTAAATGAGGATCAAATCGACACACTATTACACCCTTTTCAGATAAATAAACTATACTTGAAAACCAATTACAAGCTAAGAAATTTCCATTTTGCAAAGGTATATGTAAAGGTTTTTTAAGCAATTCTTCCGTAAATTTTTTTACTTGATAGTAATTATTTGAATTACTCTCTACTAAATCCAAATAGTCAGAAATACTAACATAATAATCCTTAAAGTCTTCATCATTAGCATTTATCATAGATGCGACCTGCAAAATCAATCTTTGTTCTGCTAAAGACAAATTATATCTTGAAATAATCAAATCATTTCCTTTTACAACTAAACTATTAGAATTTGTTTTTTTCATATTTTAACCCTCCCCTAAAAACAATTATATATGAAATACAATAAATTTCAATATTTTATTGTATTTCATCCCAATTTTATTGTATTTCATCCCAATTTTATTGTATTTCATCCCAATTTTATTGTATTTAATCCCAATTTTATTGTATTTCATCTCTAATTTTACGATTATGACAGCATTATATGATGCCCCTAAACATATTAAACATTTTAAATATATAAAACACACTACAGCAATTCATACGCTCGCTTCACTTGCGCTTCTTGCTCAAAGCAAGAAGCTTGTTTCGCTCGCTATCAGTAACAAAAAAAGAGCAAGAAAAGTAAATTTGTTTTTTTGTGTGTTTTTATATAAATTTTTTCTATTCATTAGTACTTAAAACATAAGATCAGTAAACAACACTAAATCTTTTAACAAACTCCATATTTTATTTTTTAGCAATATATAGCCTATATGTTTAATATCTTTTTTAAGTTGTTTTTTATTCCACTCTAATTTACATGTATTCTTAAGGTAAATCAACAAATTATAGTTTAAAAACACTGCAAAAAAATATATTATATGAAGATAAAATTGCGTGCATAGAGGTAGTTTGGTATGTCAAAACAAGAAGAGTTAGTATCTAAAATAAGCCTCAATTTTGATACTTTTGTAACTCAAACGATGAATTTTACTATGAAGTGCTCTAAATTGTTGCTACGTGCATTTATTTGCACGTTCTGAGAGTTTTAGAAGCACCATAAAACAAACTTAAACAAACTCCATATTTGGTGGTTGTTTCTTAAGGCACTAAAAAGACAGGAATGAGAGAGCCCGCCGAGCGTGTAATAGAGCCGTTAGGCAAACTCATTAACTCGCTTTGAGTGAGTTAATGAGGCAAACTAACGGCAAGGCTTTTTGGATTACAGCTGTGCCAAAGCCGCACCGAAGGCTTGCTCTGAGCCGCTTGATAGGCGGCTCAGAGTGCGGCGAGGAATTGGTAGGATGTTGCATACTTTGTGTTGCATTATTGCTGTGTTGCAACAACTACAACCGCACACTAAAAACCGCAACTGCAAGCTGATTTTTCTGCGCTTTATGCGGCCGCATAAAGCGCAGGCAGGAGAAAAAAAATACTTGACATTTAAAAAAAAGAGGAGTATATTATAAGCAAACTTTTAAAGCTTTTGTTACGTTTCGGATTGTGCTTTGCACGATTCAACTCTGATTCTCTTGCTCTCAACAGAGTATAAAAAAATAAGAACAGGTTTAGCAGTTAGCGCGCACTGTAAGCAGCGCAAGGTTCAATTCAGTTTAGCACTACTGTGAAGTGCAGGTTAAGGTAAAAAGCACGTATGCTTAAGTTAATTATGTTAGCTTAGCTAAGTGCGGTAATGGTTTTGTAGTGGTAAAGGCACAATTTTTAGCAGCAGGATTTTTGCAAAAGGTTCGGCAGCATCGCACTTAGATTTACTCTCTTAAACAGCAACAAGTGCGATTAAAGGTGAAAACAACAGTATTAAACAGCAGCAAGTGTTGTTACTACGGCAACACAGCCAAAAACAAGCGTAGTGCTTATTTGTAAAAGCTTGTTTACAAAATACAGTATGCAGCTGTATTAAAAAAAATTGCACTTGCAACAGCAAAAGCAAGTAAAATTTTTTGCTTGGTATTTAAGAAAACATACATAAAACAGAGAGGCAATTTTGAGAGGCAATATATCGTATCAGGTTCATCAAGTTTTTTCTACGATAATCAAGTTCGGCGAATCAAAGCACGAAGCAAAAATGGCAGCGAGAACCGAAGGCGCTAAAGCTAAAACGTGGCACGAGCTCGGAAAAAGTTTAGACATTTACAGCTATAACACGGCAGATAGCTACAGAGACATAGCGAAGGAAGCTTTTACTTTTGCTAAAGAAAACTTTGGCATAAAGGATATCACAAGAATTGAGGCTCAATATATACAAAGCTATTTAGAAAGCAAGATTGAGCAAGGAGTTAAGTATAGCACATTTCAAAAGTATGCAGCTGCTTGCGAAAAACTTGAGATGGCTCTCTCAAGGTTTGCAAATCAAAAATACGATTTTAATCTAACAGAAGTTAGAGAGCTCGCTCAAAACGTGCTCGTTAGAACAGATGCGCACAGAGCATACTCAAATCCGATAAAAGTGATAAATGCAATTGAAAACAGCACCTACCGCACAATCGCACAAGCACAGCTAGAGAGCGGCGCAAGAGTAAGCGAACTCAATCATCTCAAAATATCACAATTTAAAGAAAATCAGGCAATAGAGGTGCAAGGCAAAGGCGGTAAAATTCGTGATTTACAGCTATCAGAAAAAACTTACAGCGAACTAAAATCGCTTGTTTTAGGTAGCGAAAACCAAAAATTAACATTCAACACAGATAGCTACAGAAACGAACTTAAAGCCGCTTGTGAAAAAGCAGGCGAAACCTACAACGGCACACACGGATTGCGCTGGAGTTACGCACAATCAACATTTGCAAAATTGCAACAACAAGGCAAAACTTATGAAGAAAGCCTATCGATCGTTAGCCAAAAAATGGGCCACGAAAGAAGCGATATAACGGAGCATTACCTACGATGAAAAAAGTAAACTATTGGTATGTGCTTTATAAGATGAGCACAGATGCAAAAATCTTCACACTTAGCCAAGCGCTAGATATTCCGCAGCAACAGGCGCAAGAAATACTTGAAAAAATCGCAAATGAGATTAAGCGGCAAGAAACACTGCTTGCATTGGCGCACCAAAAGGCAAGCATAAGTGATAAACAAGCGCAAGAGATAGAACAGCTTAAAAAGCTAAGAATCAGCAAAAAAACAAGCAAAAAGAAACCGATTGAAGGCAAACAAGAGCGGTTAATTCGTTTGCGATACTATCATGAGATTGAAAAATTGCGAAGCGAAGGCTTCGGTTGGCGCAGTATAAGCGATTATATAAAACAAAATCATCACAAAACAATCAGTTTTACTACATTAAAGCGCAATTTTGAAAAAATCTCTCAACAGATAAACAGCTAACCTGCACTTTTTAGCATTAGTTAGGAATAATTTCTTTTTGGAGGTGCAAACAGATGTGGCTTGATTTTGGCGGCGGTTTTGAAATCAATAGAGATAATAAAAACAAAATCGTAAGTATCAAAATACTAAATGCTAAAGGCAGTAAGGAAGAAGAGTTTATAGCATTTGCGGCGGTTTTGAGATATTTTTTAAACAAAAACAACTTTGATGATGATGTGCTGCTGGAATTGACAGGCTTTACAAATAAAGCAGATAAAATAACTGATGATAAACCGCTTATTGTATTCACGGAAACATACGATGTTGTGCTAAGAACAGCACCGCACAACCATAGAAGGTATTTGGAACTTGAAACACAAAAGCGATATTGGTATGCGGATACCGATATAAACAGAAATGAAGGCTACTATGATACAAAATTCAAAGATTATGATAAAAAAATACAAATGGATTTTAAGCCACAAAAAACACAAATACCCGAGCTTAGAGCACAAATTTGGCTTGAATCTTTAAACAAATATCATGTGTAGTTTGTATAGGTAAACAATGCAGCAAACTTTTTTGATAATCTCAATCATAATAAACATTGTGCTTGGAATAATTGTATCACAACTATTTGATAAGCTAAAATACACAAAATTGGACTATCAAGATAAAATTGATGAGCTAGAACAACAAAAGAAACAAGAATTAGAAAAAGCACAACAGCAAGCAGAAAAAGAAAACAAAGAACTTGGAAGAGAAAACAGTAAGTTAGATAGAGCAAGATTGCTAGCAGAACAAGCAGAAGGCAGGATAAAACAAGAAATGCTTGATATACAGCGAAAAATACAAATAGTGCTAACAAAATTGCTCGAGAAAAACAAAAGCTGCAGAGAATCGCACTACAAAACGATACAAGCGCTACAATCAAAGTTTGTTAAAGCTGCTGATCTACAGATTATGCGAAAAAAACTCAGCGAAAAAAACAGAAAAAAGCTTTTAAATAACTTTGAAAAGCTAAAAAAAGAGATAGATACTGAAATCAGCGAAAGCGAAATCACTCAACAAACGATTGAGAAAGCATTCAAAGAGATTGAAACAAGAATAGAGCAAGCAGTAAACAATAAAGCGCTGTAAAAACACAATTTTTATTCTTCGTATTATCTATGAGTAAAGATATAGATATAAACTTATTTGAGTAATTTTTGCAACGTAGGAATCGCATTCTTAGATAAAATTTGAGCTTAATACTTCGCTTTATATGTATTTTACGAAATTTATTTAAACTGACTGAAATGAAAATAATAAAAATTTCGTAATTTCTTGATTTTGGAATGTATAATAAATTTAGTGTATTTACATTTGTTCTATATACTCAATTAGTAAATCGTAAAAACACTCATAAAATAATTTGTTAAATTCTCTGGTGTCATTGTAGTTTGGTATGTGATTATTACTTTTTATAATACTTTTTATTTTTATTACATTATTTCCAATTATTGGCGTCTGGTTTACAGGAGCCAGATTTCCACTGGCCATGCTAGTTATATTTATATCATAACTAGTCTTACTGTGTTGGCATATAAAACTAATATTTTTTACCTCGTTGGGTTTTAAATTTTCAAATTCTTGCGGCATAATTTTTTCTAATAGGCAAGGGTAAAATTTTTCGCAAACATCTTTGTATGCAGGATTTTTATTTTCTTCTTGGTTATTTTCATTAATATGATTTTGTTTTATTTTTTCCAATACTGATATGAAGTGCTCTTTATCATTATCAAAAATCGAAAGGAGAATATCGATAATAATTTCTAATAATCTATAATTTTGTAGGTTAAATACCGTAAGTATTATAAATGTTGGAGGTGTTATATTTTCATTTTTTCCAAATTTTGGTAAATTAAATCTAATTCCTTTTAGTAGTTGCCACATATTCAATTTTTCTTTACCAGTTAACTTTAAAGCTCTAGTTAGAATAGTTTTTAAAAAAATTCTTGAGAAACCTATATCTTTCATAAATGTGGGTTCTAAATTTGGATCTTTAATTTGAAATCTTGAAATAATTTTATCATCTATTGCTTCTAAAATAACTTCTTCGGGTGTGAATTGAAAAATTTCGACGCTAAAAAACTTATTAAAGTATCCACTTGCATCTGTATCTTGTCCATATTTATGATGAAATATTTTTACCAAATTAGAGTAATCAGCAACAATAATTATTTTATCAAATCCAAATTTATTTGGGAGTTCTTTATTATTCAAGTCAAAATGAGCGGAAAAAACATTCAAAATCCTGAAAATATGCTCTGGATCAATTCTATCAAGGTCGTCTAATATCAAAACACTTTCTTTTTCTTTTCCGTCAGGAGTTTTATTTACTTCTTTTATTTCTTGTATTTTCTTTTTTATAAATTCGCTTATATAATCTGTTTCTGTGATTTGCTCTTTTTTAATAGTTTCTAAAAATTCCCCAATTTCAGCGTCTCCCATCCCTTTTCTAGCATTTTTTGTGAATTTCCGGATATTTTCAACCAAACCAACAGTTTCTTGTAATGGTCGTCCTAATTTAGGGATCCAAGAAATCAATGAGATTGCTCCATTAATTATTTCTTTATAATTAGTTTTTCCAAAAACACATATCTGCATAATTAGTTTTTTGTAGTCATTATCTTCTAAGATTTTCTCTTTTAATTTTTCATTTTTATTTATTATCTCAATTAAAATATCATATTTAAGAAGTTCGATAATATCTTCATTTTGACTAATTTGATAGTTTACTGGAGATAAATAATAACATTCATATTTTTCATTATGCTTATTGAAAAATTCTTTTAAAAAATAAGTTTTTCCAATTCCAAATTTTCCAGAAAATAAAATTCTTTTATTACCAGTTATTTCCAAATGTTCTTCAAATTTAGAAAATAAGCGTCTAATATCGATTTTAAACTCAAGAAAAGCCCTACTGTTTGTTTCAGTATCAATACTACCATTATTCATATACTTATACCTCCTTTTTTTGATTTTATATACTATAAAAATCAATATCAATATTGTAATAGTCACCATAAACAATACTTGCCAAAATATCATATTTATACAACTTTCATATTAACTCATAAGTATGAAATTATACCATTCGTGAAATAAAAAATTTTTAATTTCTTACTTCACATTTATGTTACTTATCTTATACCTATTTGTTGAATATAATGCAAAATAGAATTTTTAATTACAAATAGCTTACAACCTTTTTTATTTTTATCTTATGCTTTAACCTTTCGTAAAATAGGTATTTTACGAAATATTTTGAACCCAAGATATTGCAATTTTGTGAGTGGTTGAACTCTAAAAAAAACAATTAAAAAATTTTAGCTTGACAAGCTAATAGGCTACAGTGTAAGAAAATAAAGAATCTAACTTGCAATGGGGGCTATATAGTACATTATGACAAAAAACAATAACAATAAAATAGGAGAATTTGAGAGCACTCTTTTTAAGGCTGCCGATAAGCTTCGCAAGAACATGGATGCAGCCGAATATAAACACATTGTCCTTGGGCTCATCTTTTTAAAATATATTTCAGATTCATTTGAAGAACTTTACTTTAAAATAAAAGAGGGCAAGGGTGATTTCTTAGGTGCTAACCCAGAAGACCCAGATGAATACCGTGCCGAAAATGTTTTTTTCGTTCCCCCAACCGCCAGATGGTCGTATCTTTATGCACGAGCAAAACTGCCCACAATTGGCAAAGATATTGATGACGCAATGGAAGCGATTGAAAAAGAAAATCAAACACTCAAAGGTATTTTACCAAAGGTGTATGCCAAACCGAATTTAGACAAAGCCGCTCTTGGTGGACTGATTGATCTTATTGGCAACATTGCTCTTGGCGACGAAGCCTCAAAATCAAAAGACCTACTCGGCAGAGTATATGAATATTTTCTTGGAGAATTTGCGAATGCCGAAGGTAAAAAAGGCGGCCAATTTTACACTCCAAAATCCATCGTTCGTCTTATGGTTGAGATGATTGAACCATACCACGGGCGAGTATTTGATCCATGCTGTGGTAGTGGGGGCATGTTTATTATGAGTGAAAAATTCATTGAAAGTCATCAAGGAAAAGTGGATGACATTTCAATTTACGGACAAGAAAGCAATCAAACCACCTATCGCTTGTGCCGAATGAATTTGGCACTTCGTGGAATTGATGGAAGCCAGGTAAAATGGAATACAGAAGGCTCGTTTTTAAACGACTTACATAAAGATCTTAAAGCTGATTTTATACTTGCCAATCCACCATTTAATGACAGCGATTGGTCTGGTAACCTTTTGCAAAATGACCCACGCTGGCAGTACGGCACACCACCTGCAAGCAACGCCAATTATGCGTGGCTCCAGCACATGATTTATCATCTTTCGCCAAGAGGTGTAATGGCGTGCGTTTTAGCCAACGGCTCTCTTTCGTCTCAAACAAATAACGAAAGCGAAATTAGAAAGGCACTTGTGGAAAATGAATTGGTAGACTGCATTGTGGCTTTACCAAAACAGCTTTTTTACAATACTGGCATACCGGCGTGTATTTGGTTTATATCGCGCAAGCGTACAGGAAATGGCGACCGAAAGCGTACAGGTGAAATTTTGTTCATTGACGCATCAGAAATTGGTTTTATGGCTGACCGCACTCACCGTGAGTTTACTGATGAAGATATAGCTAAAATCGCTGGCACTTATCATGAATGGCGCACACACGACGGCAAATACAAAGACATTAAAGGGTTTTGTAAATCTGCCAATATTGAAGAAATTGCAAAGCATAATTTTGTCCTTACGCCAGGGCGATATGTAGGCATTAAAGACGAAGAAGACGACGGCATACCATTTGAAGAAAAAATCGCAAGTCTTACCAAAACACTTGCTCGTCAGATGAAAGAAGAAAAGAAACTGGATGAAGAAATAAAAAACCAACTCAAAAATATTGGGTTTGATTTGGAATTATGAAAAAAGAGATCATAATCTATCAGACGAAACAAGGTGAAATAGAATTTAAGGGCGATATTCAAAAAGAAACGCTGTGGGCAAATTTACAGCAAATTGCTGATCTTTTTGAAACTAACAAATCAGGTATATCCCGCCATATTAATAATATTTATAAATCAAAAGAGTTAGAAAGAGAGTCAACTGTTGCAAAAATTGCAACAGTTCAAACTGAAGGAAAGCGAACAGTAGAAAGGGAAATTGAGTATTACAACCTAGATTTAATTCTTTCGGTTGGTTATCGTGTCAATTCAAAAGTAGCTACTAAATTCCGTCAATGGGCAACCAAAACCTTACGTCAGCATATTATCAAAGGATATACCATAAACCGAAAGCAAATTGCCAAAAACTATAAAGAATTTTTGCAGGTAGTAGAATCAGTTAAAAAACTTCTGCCCCAAGGAGATCAGCTAAAAGCTCAAGATGCGCTTGAGCTCATCAAGCTATTTGCCCACACCTGGCTTTCTTTGGATGCCTATGATAAGTCAAAATTGCCAAAAATAGGAGTAAGTAAAAAACAGGTGCTCATTACGGCAGAAGAACTGACCGAAGCACTCAAGCAATTAAAAATCGATTTGCTCAAAAAGCAAGAAGCTAGTGAATTGTTTGGTCAAGAAAGAAATAAAGATGCCATCGCTGGCATTGTGGGGACGGTGTTTCAGTCGGTCTTTGGGCGCGATGCCTATGAAACTTTAGAGGAAAAAGCCGCGCATCTTTTGTATTTTATTGTAAAAAATCACCCGTTTGTGGATGGCAACAAACGCAGCGGCGCTTTTGCCTTTGTGTGGTTTTTAAATAAAGCTGGGCTTTTGCGTAAAGAAAAAATATCACCCGAAGCCCTGACCGCGCTCACTCTTCTTGTAGCCGAAAGCAAACCACAAGATAAAGAACGCGTGATTGGATTAATTTTACAATTATTAAAGGAATAACTATGGCAGATCAAACTACTACAATTCCAAAGGGCTGGAAAATGACGACACTGGGAGAAGTGGCGGAGATTATCATGGGGCAATCGCCAAGTGGTGAAAGTTATAATCAAAATAAAGACGGCTTACCGTTTTATCAGGGCATTACTGAATTTGGAGATAAATATGTTGATATTAAAACTTATACAAATCAACCAACGAAAATAATTGAAGAAAATTCTATTTTATTTAGCGTGCGTGCTCCAGTTGGGAAAATAAATTTTACAAAACATAAAGCCTGTATTGGACGAGGGAATGCCGGACTAAAGATGAAGAATGGACAACAAGATTTTCTATATTTTTTATTAAAGAAATATGAAAAAGCATTTTTGAGCAATACTACTGGAACAGTTTTTGATTCAATAAGTGGTGGACAATTAAGAGGTTTTGAAATTTTGATTCCAGAAGATAGAGAAGAACAACGCGCGATTGCGTCGGTGTTGTCGTCTTTAGATGACAAGATTGAACTTTTGCGCGAAGAGAACAAAACGCTAGAAGCCATCGCACAGGCGATTTTCAAAGAATGGTTTGTGAATTTCAATTTCCCCAATAAAGAAGGTAAACCCTACAAAGCCAGTGGTGGCAAAATGATTGATTCCGAACTCGGCGAGATCCCAGAGGGGTGGAGGGTTGGAACAGTAAATGATTTTATAAAAAGAGAAACTATTTCATATCGTTGCGATCAAAACGATTTGTCTGCAAAAGGTAAAACGCCAATTATTGATCAAGGGACAAACGGGCTTTATGGATATACAGAACGAGAACCGGACTTTCAAGCAAGTACAGAAAACCCTGTAATTTTATTCACTAATCACACCTGCAATATGTGGTTTGTAAATTATCCGTTTTGCGCTATTCAAAATGTGATCCCTTTTCGTGGCAATAATGGTTATGATACTTTTTTTGTATTTTATATGACGCTTGGGCGCATATCATTCATTGAGTATAAAGGTCATTGGCCAGATTTCGAACAGAAAGAATATGTTGTCCCTACTACAGAAATCGCTAACAGATTTGCAGACAGAATTAAACCATTACAACATAAAATTTGGAACAACAATTCTCAAATCCAAACCCTCTCTACACTCCGCGATACGCTTTTGCCAAAGTTGATGAAAGGCGAGATTAGAGTTAAGGGATTTGGAGAATAATTATGAGCAAAATATTTGAATCAACAATTGAACAGTTTGCCATAGAGCTTTTGCAGAATCAAGGCTGGCAGTATCTATCGCCAGAAAAACAAGAGCTTGAACGATCAAGTTTAAGCCAAGTAATTTTTAAAAACCACTTGGAACAAGCTATTATAACAATCAATACTACTATTCCCCAAGAAGCCTGTGAGCAGGCTATGCGACATGTTTTGAATTTACCAAGTCAAAATTTGATAGACAATAACGAAGCATTCCACAAGATGCTTACAGAAGGTATAGAAATTGAAGTTATGGGCGAAGAAGGAATCAGAGGCGATAAAGTGTGGCTTGTGGATTTTGAACATCCGGAAAATAACGAATTTGTGTTGTGCAATCAATTTACTGTAGTTGAGAATAATATCAATAAGCGCCCTGATGTGGTTTTATTCGTGAATGGTTTACCACTTATCGTGATTGAGCTCAAAAATCCGACCGATGAAAATGCCACAGTACAAAAGGCTTTTACTCAATTGCAAAATTACAAAAACGCAATTCCATCACTTTTTTACTATAACGCCTTGCTTATAGCTTCTGACGGGTTAGATGCTAAAGCAGGCACCATCTCCTCTGATATTTCATACTTTCTGGCATGGAAAACATTAGATGGCAAAAAAGAAGACAGCTCTGCCACCCCACAGATTGAAACCCTAATTAAAGGGATGCTCAAAAAAGAAGTGCTGCTTGATTTAATTAGGCATTTTATTGTTTTTGAAAAAAGCAAAAAAGAAGATGCGAAAACTGGCTTATCATCAGTTGTGAGTATAAAAAAGATTGCAGCCTATCATCAATATTTTGCTGTTAACAAAGCCATTGAGGAAACCTTGAGAGCTACAAGTGAACATGGAGACGGCAAAGTGGGTGTTGTTTGGCATACACAAGGAAGCGGCAAGTCCCTATCTATGGTGTTTTATACAGGCAAGGCTGTACTTGCTCTAAACAACCCAACAGTTGTTGTCATAACAGATAGAAATGATCTTGATGATCAACTTTTTGATACTTTTGCTGGATGTAAACAATTGTTGCGTCAAGAGCCAATTCAGGCTCAATCCAGAGAGAATTTAAAAGAACTGCTGCGTGTTGCAGGTGGTGGAATAATATTTACCACAATTCAAAAATTCTTTCCAGAAGACGCAGCGGCAGATTTTGATTTATTGTCTGAAAGAAAAAATATCATAGTTATTGTTGATGAAGCTCACCGCAGCCAATATGGGTTTGGCGCAAAAACTACGGAAAAAAACGGAGAGGTTTTTATTAAATACGGCTTTGCTAAATATTTACGCGACGCTTTGCCACACGCATCATTTATTGGCTTTACTGGCACACCCATTGAAAAAGAAGATGCATCTACGAGGGCTGTGTTTGGTAATTATATTGATGTGTATGATATAGCGCGTGCAGTTGAAGATGGAGCAACAGTACGCATTTATTATGAATCGCGCCTTGCGGAAGTGCATCTAAAACCGGAAGAGGCGGAAAAACTTGATAATGAAGTAGAAGCAATTACTGAAGGTCAAGAAAGCACTGCTAAAGAAAAAGCAAAAGCGAAATGGGCTCAACTGGAAGCGATTGTTGGTCATAAAGACAGGCTAAAGATTGTTGGTGAAGATATTGTTGATCATTTTGAAAAACGTCGCGAAGTATTTGAAGGAAAAGGAATGATTGTCTGTATGAGCCGAAGAATAGCAGTGGAGCTTTATGATGAAATTATAAAAATTCGGCCAAGCTGGCATAATAAAGATTTAAACAAGGGCGCAATTAAAGTTGTGATGACAAGTGCCTCTTCTGATCCAGAAAGTTGGCAAATACATAGCACTACCAAACAAGACAGAAAAACTATCAGTGAGCGGTTTAAGGATGAAAACGATGAACTAAAGATGGTTATTGTGCGCGATATGTGGCTTACCGGTTTTGATGTCCCTTGTTTGCACACAATGTATATAGATAAGCCAATGCGGGGGCATAATCTTATGCAGGCCATTGCCCGCGTAAATCGCGTATTTAAGGATAAGCCGGGCGGTTTAATTGTTGATTATATTGGTATTGCCTCAGATTTAAAAGCTGCACTTGCGACCTACGCTGATAGCGGTGGACAAGGTGTGCCAACACTTGACCAGAATGAAGCGGTGGCTGCTTGTCTTGAAAAATTTGAAATTGTGGAGCAGATGTTTGATGGTTTTGATTATAAAAAATACTTTTACTCAGATACACGAGCCAAACTTGCCATTATTCTTGAAGCACAGGAGCATATTTTAGGACTTGAAGATGGAAAAAGCAAATACATAAAACAAGTTGCCTTACTTTCTCAAGCCTTTGCGCTGTCTGTACCAAACCCTAAGGCAATGGAAATAAAAGACGAGGTTGGATTCTTTCAAGCCGTAAAAGCGCGATTAACAAAATTTGAACCAGTAGGATCAGGCAGATCTGATGCTGAAATTGAAACAGCTATCCGCCAAATCGTTGACAAAAGTATTGTTTCTGAAGGCATTGTAGATGTTTTTGACGCAGCTGGCATTAAAAAACCTGACATTTCAATTCTATCTGATGAATTTTTAACAGAAATTCAAGGGATGGAAAGAAAGAATTTGGCTTTAGAACTCTTGAAGAAATTATTGAATGATGAAATTAAAACGAGATTGCGAAAGAATTTTATTCAAAGCCGAAAACTATCAGAAATACTCGAAAACTCAATCAGAAAATACCAAAATAACCTTTTAACCGCTGCTCAGGTTATTGAAGAATTAGTAAATCTCGCAAAAGATATTCGCGAGTCAGACAAAAGAGGAGAAAGTCTTAATCTGACTGATGATGAGCTGGCTTTTTACGACGCACTTGCAAATAATAATAGCGCAAAAGAAGTTTTAGGTGATAAGCAGTTAGCAGCAATCGCGATAGAGGTTTTTAAAAGTGTTAAAAGTAACACTACCATTGATTGGATACTAAAAGAAAGCGTACGGGCAAGGCTAAGACGTGATGTAAAAAGAATCTTAAATCGTTACGGATACCCACCAGATCAACAATTACTCGCTACAGAAAATGTTTTGAAGCAGGCTGAATTAATGGCAAATGAACTAAATCAAGAGCAAAATGCAGTTACCATATAATTGTTTGATAGCAGCGTGGAATAAAAAATTAGAATTTTTGACTTGACAAAGGGGGGCACCGATATGTTAAAGATCCATTTTTTAAATGTTGGAAAAGGGAACTGTACTATTATTGAGTTTCCATCTAAACGTCTAACGATGATTGACATTGATAACTCCAGAATCGACGACGATGATGACGTCTTGACAGAACCAGTTGACTATTTTGTTTCCAAGTTTTCAAATAAATTGTTTCGATTCATTCTGACACATCCAGATATGGATCATCTCTCGGGTTTGAACCAACTGGTGGATGCAAAAGTCTCAATCGAAAACTTCTGGGATACCGATCACAACAAGTCTTTTTCTGATGAAGACTGGAAAAGTTCACCATATGACAAGAAAGATTGGGAAAAATATCTCATCCTGAGAGAGAGCACAAGTGACCCTAAAGCCCTTAAATTGTATAGAGATGCCACATCAGAATGCTGCTGGACTCAAGATGGAATTACCATACTCTCGCCTTCATCGTCACTTGTTGAGCTGGCTAATAAATCAAAAGAGTACAATCACTTGAGTTACGTTCTGAGGATTGAGTATGCGGGCGTCAAGGTAATTCTCGGCGGAGATGCAAGCAAGGAGGCTTGGGATGAAATCTACAAACACTACAAGAACAAGAACAAATTCCTAAAAGCTGACATCTTGTTAGCCCCACATCACGGTAGCTCGAAGAATATCCATGAGGATGCATTCAACGCAATTGCACCAGATTATGTTTTCGTCTCCGTTGTAAAAGGTGTTGACTACGATTACGAGTACTACAATAGGTTGGCGAAAAAGAAAGTGTTGTCCACAAAGTACTACGGAACGATGTGCGTCGAAATCAAAGACGACGGGGAATACAATTTAAACTGCGAAAAAAGAAGTTGTTGACACTCTAAATGATGCGATAGCTTATAATAGTAAACCAGATATCTTTAATACCGATCAAGGCTTTCAAGATACATCAGATAAGTTTATATCAATACTTACCAAGGAAAATGTAAAAATCTTTGATGATACTGATGAAATAAATTAATTTCATTTTCTTATCTGTATTTAAAATAAAGCTACAAACCTTTGAACACGTTTTTTAAGACATCTCTTTAAAAATCAAAAAGCGTTTTTGTTTTCTTGAAAACAACGTAAAATCAAATCACTGACACTCCCCACTTTGCCGGTAAATTCTCAAAAGAAATATTTTCTATTGATGTTTGTAGGTATAATTTAGACATAAAATAGTTCCCAAAATTAGATGTTTAACTTCTTTACAATAACAAAAGTCTCGAGAACCTTATTTCTCGTATAATTCCAAAAACGTCTTGACCTTCTGCTAAAAATAACGGCGAGAAAAACACTTGTTAGAAATAAAAACAATGTTTTCCACTCATATGCTGAAATCAAAAAATAGAACAAAAATAACGACTCCAAAATAAATATAACAAGCCAGCCACGATACATGCTGTAATAGGAATTAAATACTTGCACTTGTCCAGTTATATCTTTTGCGTTGGCAAACATATAGCAGAAATTCCACAACCTGTTTTCATCTTGTTTTTGTAACCCAAAATATTCTCTCGCTTGCTCAAGCACTTCTTTTTGTTTGTCATTAAAATTTCCTTTGTCTTCCGGTATTAAAAACCGTAGTAATTTTATGCTACTTACAAGGTTAGCAATTCCTTGTATCAAGTGACCTAAAAAATACGCAACAATAAACCAAACCAAAAATGTGTTGATGTCGAATAGCGGAATAGTTAATTTGAAAAAATAAACTCTATTAAAAACAAGAACCAGCAAAGCTATCGCCCCAACCATTAAATAGCCAATCTGGTCATATATATTCAATTTTGAAAATATTTTTTGCTCCATATAGATAAGACATTATTTTGATCAATTTTTGCAACAACCCTTTTTTGGCGTGTTGTATAAACTCCTTTTCTTACTTGATTTCTGTATTTTTGATCAGCATCATGCTCAGTTTTTAAGCCAGTAGAAATAACTACAAACGCTAAATTCATTACTTTTATTTTTTGTAAATTATATCCGCTATTATTACCGTGATGAGAAGCGAGCAAAAGAGCGGTATTTTTTATGTCTTGATCATTTACTAAATTCCAGCCATCTTCTTCAATATCTCCAGGAATAATAATTCTATGTCCTCTACAAGTTATTCTTAGTAACAATCCATTATTATTTACATTTTCTGGTTGGTTTTCTAGTAAATCATCAAATGGGGCCAAAAAATTTATTTTACAGTTACCAATTACTATATACTGACCTTGTTTTGCTGCGTGCGCCTCTTTGCAATAATAGCCTTGCTTCATTTCTTCATAAATATTCCAATCTTCATATACGGGACTCGGTTTAAAATAAATAGGCGAATAAATAAAAGTACCGATATTAAAATTAGCAACAAGCTCTTTTAATCCGCCAATATGGTCTCTATGAGGATGCGTTACAAATAAATAGTCAATTCTACTAATTTTTTTAGCTTTCTTCAGAATCTCAACAATATTATCATCATTATTTTCTGTACTAACTTTTACATCAATCAACCCGTTTTTGCCATTTGGAAATTCCACATAAGAACAGTGGCCATTACCAACTTTGAAAAAAAATATCATAAAATCTCTCATATTTAAAATTCATCCCCACTGAGTTAATTAAAAGTTTAATTAACTTGTAATGTAAAATATAGACTATAGTTTTGTCAAGTCTTTTTTTTAAAGGCTTTTTTCAAGAATTCTTCATATATAAAGCGTAAAGTATGATTTTAGCGTATCGAATTAATATCGCCAAAGTCTTATAGTACTAGGAATGGCGTCTACTATACTTTTGCTTATTTTATCTTTTAGAGCTAAATCATTTAGAATTTCTATTGCTTGAGCGTGGCTAAAAGAGTGTGGTCTGTACGGCCTTACCTGCTTGAGAGCAGAATATATATCTGCAACTGTTAAAATCTGATCAAAGATAGATAGTTGTGTTCTATCTAAAGCAAAAGGGTAGCCACTGCCATCTAAATACTCGTGGTGGTGGCTTGCAATTTTTATTATTTCTTCATCTAAGTTTAATTTTTTAAAAAAGAAAATGTGTAATACACATGTGATTTCATTGTAAACCAGTCTTCTCCTTCTAATTTTCCATTGAAGTCTAAAATTGATGTAGGCACAAATAGTTTTCCAATATCATGCAAAAAACCAGCTGTCTTAAGCCTGTTGCACTCATACTCACTAAAGCCTAAGTTTTTAGCTATAGAGTTTGCAGTGTATGCTACATCCATTGAGTGGGTTAATGTAAACTTGCTTTTTTTATCTATAAAGTTTTGTGCAATTGATTTAGTAAGCTCCATTAACTGTACATTGTCTAGCACTAAAAAACGCTCTTCTATATATGATGGCAAAAAGTATGCAATTTCATCTGGCTTAATAAGTTGTCTTTTGGCTGAACGGTGATTGATATAAATTCTCATTTCGTTCCTTTTAAGCTACAAATGGCGTATAACGTTTCTTGTATAAAAGAAGTTTTTGCAAAACAAGAATTTGTGTAAACCCGAATGATAAATTTTTTATGTTGTGTTATTAGAAGTAGCTTGTTAGTTATTATTTCGCAACACCTTTACTGTTAAATTATTCCATTTAATCAAATCGTTTAAGGTATACATCCCAGTGAGCTTAAGATCTTCAAATTTTTTCGATTCGGTATAAATTAATATCCTGTAGTTTGCACCAACTCCCATAAAAGGGACCGGAAACATTTTCATCATTTTTATATTTGAGGCCGGGGATAAATCCATAAACCACCCATCATCTTGAGGAAATAATATTTGATAAACTTCTAAAGCTTTTGGTATTTCCTCAATAGGGATTCCTGATTTCTGAGATAGTATTTTATATTCTTCATCTTCATAATCTTTTAAGATAAAACCTCCAAAGATCCACATAAACCATTGCCAGAAAACAGGATATTTGTGGAAATATTTATGCTTAGAAATAATATCTAACCCTTTTTGAAATGAGGATGGTAATGAGTCTAGTGGAGATAAGCCTAATTCATTTTTAGCTTCAGCTTCAGCTTCTTTATTTAGTGTATAGTCAATTGCACTTTTTAAAATAGCCAATCTTGCTCGATGCTCTATAAATGTAGATATTTGAATATCATTGTAAATGCAGTCGTAATAAGTATCATGATAGATATCTTTCGGTAAGATATTGTACTCCCCATCAAAGGTGTTACCTATAAGTTCGTTTCCACATTTAGCTGAAATATGTGGAAAATTTTGAAAGATGGTGTATAACTTCTCTACTTTCTGGACAATATTCTCTGCAAAGAATATCTCGCTGTTTAATTCAAAATAATAATCTTTCAAAGCTTTAAAACATTTTTTGTTTTGATCAGATTTTTTCTTATTTTTTAGATGTTCTAATAAATTACGTTCAACCCAATAAGAGAATCTCCAAGTTGTGATGTCTATATCTTCAATAGTTCTATTATTATTTATTAATTCAGATAATGCTTCTTTTGATTCGCTTAAATTAGCGATTACTACTAAATCTATATTTAATTTTTTAGCTTTCTCTTTATAAAAATCCACATTACTGTTTGCTTTATTAGTAGCAACGAATACTCCATTAGGAATATTCAGATAATCCATCCAACCCCGCAATTTAAATAAATCTGAAAATCCCCAATTTCCAGATTTTACTTCAAGAAGTTTGATCTGGGGTGGAGATAAGCAATAATCTGTAGTAATAATATCCAATTCTAAAACCTCTTCAACACCTCTTTCAATGATATTTCTTTCAATGTAGTTTCCGCCCGATTGAAAGAACGCAGAAATGTATTCTTCAAACTCCTTTCCTTTTGGTAAATCAGGTAAACTAACAGATGCCACTTTTCACCTCCCTTGTGCATTAGTATTAGCTATTTCTGATAACATTTTTCACGAAATGCACCATTTGTTAAGTCAAAAATTTCTAATTTTTTATTCCCTATTTACGCTGCTTCCTGTATAGTAGTCTTATAAACACTCATAGGTGTTTTATAGTCTATCATAATCTTAATAATCCTTTAAAAAATTTTTACTCTATGGATTGTTGTTTGTAAAGAAAAAAAATTCATTAATCTAACAGCGCAATTATCTATACCCCTTCTTCAAAAAAGATATCAATAAATACCAAAAAATGCAAAAATACACCAAAAAATCCAATTCTTTGTCTAATTTTATTGACATATGTATATCTTTTGCTCTATCATATCATATAGATTAAATTAGCAAGGGGGCTTTATGTTAGTGCCAAAAGACAAAAACGATTTAGTTTCAATAAATCAATTTGATGTTTACCATTTAACAGAAGATGAGCTAAGTAGGCTGACTTATGAGTTCCAGCAGTGGTTTGAAAAAACAAGGGGTGTTGTGCGCTCTAGGTACTGGCTTGTATTTTTGTTTCTTAGGTACACTGGAGCAAGAATCACTGAAGTACTATCCATTGATGAAACAAGAGACATAGATTTTAAAAACTCAACTGTTAGGTTGATTACTCTAAAGAGAATAAATAAAGCAAAACAGCACAGAGTAATTCCTATACCAGATAGACTAATATCTGAGTACTTAAGAGTTGTTAAGCTGTTTCCTTCTATAGAACAAAAAGCATTTAAGCTAAAAAAGAACAACTTCCTAATAGTCTTTAAAA
>Ga0315298_1004447_pt1 | contig 20971 bp, 19 predicted proteins | sample WHS_1_MG_FD_203077 | JGI IMG/M metagenome (GOLD analysis project Ga0315298, IMG submission 203077) | Extremophilic microbial mat communities from Washburn Hot Springs, YNP, Wyoming, USA - WHS_1_MG | ecosystem: Environmental > Aquatic > Thermal springs > Hot (42-90C) | place: USA: Wyoming...
GTTGTGACTTGGATTCCATCCAGAACGCATGAGAAGGGCGTTGAAAGTGGGAGTTTGGCTGTTACTTGTAAATTGGCTGTTTTCAAAATTTTCTTGGCGGTTTCTCCCATTCTAACACCTAAAACAAGAAACGGACCCAAATGCCCATGCAAATCTGCAGCCTTTTCTATAAGATTCGCGAAATTTGCAGCTTTTTCAGTTTTTCCTTCCATTTTTACAACCTTGCCAAGTCAATCCGCTTTAGTAGCGCTTTAGTTAAAGTGATGCCTATTATTGCTCCGATGACGCCACCAGTCACATGCAAAGTCACAAAGAAAGCTACGCCTCCAAACCATTGTATCAAAAAGTTTGGATTCATGAAAATGTAACCTATTATTATGCCTGCTGTGGCTGCAGAAACTATTGATGCGAAGAGTAGACTGATTACACTTAGCTTTGGTTTTTCTAAGCTGTTTCTGTATCCAATGAGTTTTGTTAAGATGTCGAAGACTATGCTTGCGGCTGTAAAGCCAAAGAATTGAGTGGAATATGGGTTAAGTGTTAAAGTTACGATTGTTGCAATTACGCCTGTGGCGGTTACTGCTCCGAATTTTTTAACCCACCATAATGTGAGGATGAATGTGAACATACCCAAAGTGTCGCAGAAGAAAGGCAAATGAGTGGCACTCCAAAAAATTGGCGCTATATAAGCGCTCAGCACACCGTACAAAGCTGCGCTTATAGCTATAGCAGCAATTTGCCTGCTTGTGAAATATGTTTTTTTCATGTCTTTTTACCTTTTGACTTGTCTAATATCATACCTAGCATAAATGTGATACAGAAAACTAAAAATACTCCGAAAACGCCTGCTGCAAGTGTTGAAATGTATGGTGTGCCTATTATTGGCAATTTGTAGTCTGGCATTAACCCTGTCCATGATGGTTCATTCTCTTTTACTCCGAGGGTTTCAGCCACCTTTTCTAATCCGTCTGGAAATTCTGAAGCAAAAGGTATCAAAACTGCAAGACAGAGCAATATTAGAATTAAGGCTTTAAAGTATCCCTTCACTTGGCTTCCCCTTAAGAATTTTCAAACCATTAAGAACATTAGGTTGCAATCTCTGAAGTTGAGATACAAGCGTAGTTGTTATTGCTGCTTCACCTAAACCAATCAGTACATGCCAAAAAAGCATTGCAGGAACAGTAACGGCTATTCCTCCAGCCTCAGAAAAAACTGGAGAAAAACCTATTTCTAAACCGCAAGCCAAAGCGCCTAAAACAACAGAAAGCCAAGAGACCGCGAAAACTGCTGGAAAAAGCCACTTTTCTCTTTTAAGGTCGCTTGTGAGGAATTTTATTAGGAAAAAGCTTAATCCGCCTATAATAGCCATGTTGAAGACGTTGGCGCCAAACGTGAATAAGCCACCATCTGCAAAGAACAATGCTTGCATCAACAACACAATAGTCATGCTTAAGATTGCTGCGTAAGGCCCCAATAATATTGAGAGAAATGTACCGCCTACTAAATGTCCGCTTGTTCCGTAGGCTATTGGAAAGTTTATCATTTGGGCTGCAAAGATGAAGGCGCTTGAAACCGCCAACAATGGGGTGAGGGCTCTTGAATAGGTGGCTCTTGCTTTTCGCCAAGACCAAACAAGAAATCCTATGGATATGACGTACGTTAGAGCGCATATTGTTGGGCTTAGGAATCCGTCTGGGATGTGCACACGCTTTCCTCGGTAACACTTTTTTGTATTTTAGTGTTACCATATTCGCATAAAAGCTTTATGGTCAACGCTCCTACCTTTAAAATGGGAAGTTTATGACAAAAATAATCCGCGTAGGAGTAACGTTCCCACCAGAACTGCTAAAGGATTTTGACGAAATAATCAACAAAATGGGTTATGAAAACCGTTCAAAAGCTGTTCAGGACGCTGTAAGAATGTTTGTTTCAGAAAGAAAGTGGCTTCAAGAAGAAAAGGGAATGCAAGCTGGAGTGCTCATGATGCTTTACGACCATGAAGTTAAGGATTTAGAGAGTACACTAACAGACATTCAACATAACTATTCCCAAATAATTTCCTCAACAATGCACATCCACCTTAACGAACGCGACTGTTTAGAAGCCATAGCCGTAAAGGGCGATGCAGCGGAAATCAGAAAACTAAGCGATGAACTGGCAGCAAAAAGAGGAGTTAAAATCCTCAAAACAATGCTTGTTTCCCTTTAACTCCCCATCTCAATTTGTTAACTCGAACATCTTTTCCAAGGCCTTCCTAGCATTTTTTGCTATGGCTTCTGGAACTGTAACCAAGTATCTCTCTTCTTTAAGGGCTGCATAAAGCCTCTCAAGAGTGTTCAACTTCATGTTTGGACAAACCGCTTCTTCATAGGCTAAAATGAACTGCTTTTCTGGGTTGTCCTTTCTTAAACGGTGCAGGAGTCCCTCCTCAGTGGCTACGATGAAAATTTTAGCATTATTTTCCTTTGCATAACGACACATCTGCGACGTGCTTCCAACGAAGTCGGCAATGTTTCGCATTTCAAGAGGGCATTCAGGATGAACCATAACAACAGCCTCTGGATACTGCATCTTAAGCACTTGCACATCTTCTGGTTGGAAGAGCAAATGTGTTGGGCAAAAACCCCATTCTGGAATTGGAATAATCGTCTTTCCAGTTTTCCTTTGAACGTAATCCGCCAAGTTGCGGTCTGGTCCGAAAAGCACTGTTTCCGCATTAACAGATTCTACAACCTTCACAGCATTTGCTGAAGTGCAACACACATCGCAGTAGGCTTTGGCTGAAGCCAAAGTGTTCACATAAAGAACAACAGGCACAAGAGGATAAAGCGCCTTCCACCTCTTAATCTCCTCAACAGTGAGCATTTGCGCCATGGGACAACGCGCCCCCAAAGAAGGCAACAAAACCTTCTTTTCAGGATTCAAAATCGCAGCGGACTCTGCCATAAAATCCACAGCAGAAAAAACTATAATTTCAGCTTCCTTCTCTTCCATGGCTTTTCTGCTCAATTCTATGCTGTCGCCCACATAATCTGCAATATCCTGAATTTCTGGACGCTGATAATTGTGGGCTAAGATTACTGCCTTCTTTTCCTTCTTCAACTTCATTATTTTGTCAGCTAATGCCACACTATTCGCCTTTTAAATTTATGTGTAAAGATTTTCTAACGCCGCCGCTGGATATATCCTTTGCTTAAAACTTGTGTTTTTGCTCTAAATTGGTCTTCTTTGAATAAGAATTTGATATACTACTGGGTCGTCAACGATTAGTTCAAATTCTAAATTATTTTTTCTCTTTTCCGTTTTTGTGTCAAGATTTTTTCTCATCTTTCATTCACCAATTTTCAGCCTATTATATCGCAAGTCTTAATAAACATTTCCGTTTAAACGCACAACAAAAATACGCTTAAAAATAACGCAACAACTTTTTGAAAAATCGTTTTAGTGCGGCGGGCCGGATTTGAACCGGCGAACCCCTACGGGAGAGGATGGCTCATAGGCGTTTTAAGCCTTTAACGCCGATCTTGAGTCCTCCGCCTTTGACCTGGCTTGGCTACCGCCGCCCATGTTTCAATTTGGATAATGCTAATTTAAGCTTACCGACGCTGAAAAACCTAGAGGGTAGGGTCCGTATTGGAATCGAAAAAGCCCAATAAATGATTAGGTTGCTAACCACGTTTTTGAAGTATGACTTTAGCTGCTTCTAATATTTGTGCGGCTTGTTTCTCTTTCAGCTTATGTCTTCTCTCGCCAAGTTCTTTTATTGCAGCCTCTATATCTGCGAGTTTAATGAAATCCTTTCTCAACCCTTCTAGAAGCACGGTCCAAGTGTTCCACGTTTTAATTCCAAACATTTTTGCCAAGTCAGAGAGAGCCTTATCATCAACTAAAAATTCAGCTTTTCGTTCTTTTGCGAACAGAAGCGTTTCAGCATCTGCCTTAGAAATGTTTTCATCTTCTGCTAATTTTTTAGAAGCTGAAGCCAACTTCTTTGGAATGCCTTCAAATATTATCCATTTTTTCTCTATGGCTTTTCCTATAATCTGAGCGTCGGGATGACCCAGTCTAACGCCTTCGTCGTAGGTTTCTCTTTTCACATTTGGCGTAATAATCACTTGGTTGAAAAGCTGCTTGAGGAGGTATAACTTGTTTATTTGGGCTAAATGAATAAGCGAACCAGCATCGGAAACCACAACTGGCAAGGCTTACTCTCCATACTTTGCCTTCAAATATTCTCTTACACTCTCAGAATCCCAGTTAACTGGAACACCTTCCCTCTCTAACAATTCAAGAAATTCACGTAAGCGAATGCCCAATATTTCTGCTGCACGTCTCGCAGTCAACTTACCCCTCTGATAGAGATGTACAACCCTTCTTTGAAGTCCATCCTCAATAAACTCCTTAATTAATGTGGAGCGGTCAACATCCTCCAGAACTCTCACGGCTTCAACTCTTTCCAAGTCATGTTTTGACAATCGCACAGTAACTACAGTGCTTTTCTCTGTCATTTTCCATTCTAGAGTAAAAAGAATACATTGTAATACATAAGGCTTCCGCTTCGAAAACACAAGCAACATACTTGAAAAACGGAGTAGCCTAGTTCAGAAGCGAAAAAGGTGCAAAAATCATCATTATGCATTATCCAATCAGGAAGTACACAAAAAAGTTTATTAGTGAGGTGTGTGGTTTTTTGTGCTTAGCTCTTTAAAATTGGAGACAATTTTTCGGTTGGATGAACCAACTGTTGGAGGAAATTGAAAGTTTGAGAAAACCCGCACCACATAATCCTATCCACGCATGTTTAAGGGTAAAACGGCGGGGGTTTGTTAAAATTGACTGAAATTGCAACAGAACACACAAATCTTTTGCTAAAGGCATTTTTTAAAGAGAAAGGCTTAGTCCGTCAACATTTAGACTCTTTCAACGAGTTTATAGACCATGGCTTACAAGAAGTTATAGATGAAGTTGGCGAAATTCCAATAGATGTTCCAGAAAGCCCATACAAAGTTAAGCTTGGACAAGTTTGGATTATAGATCCTCAAACGCGAATTACTGGTCCATACACAACAGAAGTGGACGGGACAAAACATGAAATTTATCCCATGGAGGCAAGGCTTCGAAACCTAACCTATGCGGCGCCTGTAGCTCTTGAAATGACGCCAGTGATAGATGGCAGAGAACAGGACACAGAGCTTGTTTACATTGGAAACATTCCAGTAATGCTGAAATCAAAATTATGCTTCTTATCACAGCTTTCAAGGGAAGAATTAATAGCATGCGGGGAAGACCCAGATGACCCAGGCGGCTATTTCATAGTTAACGGTTCAGAACGTGTAATAGTGGCTATGGAGGATTTGGCTCCTAACCGCATAATAGTGGACATAGACGAGAAAGGCGCAACACCCGTATACCAAGCGAAAATGTTCTCCACAACTGTGGGTTTCAGAGCGAGAATAGAGTTGAAAATGAAGTCAGACGGCGCAATATACGTTTCAATGCCAGGCGTTCCCACAGAAGTCCCAGTTGTCATAGTAATGCGTGCCCTCGGCTTAGAATCTGATAAGGAAATTGCTGAAGCCGTTTCTCTGGATAAGGAAATACAGAGAGAATTGGAATCCTCTTTTGAAAAGGCTCTAGGCGTAGACACAGTGAAAGATGCAATAATTTTTATTGGAAACCGTGTTGCCCACGGTCAAGTTGAAGAATATCGCATACAAAAGGCAGAAACAATTCTTGACAAGAACTTTCTGCCGCATATAGGGCGAACAAACGAGAGCAGAAAAGACAAGGCTTTGTTCCTAGGTGAGATGGTTTGCAGAGTTATTGAACTAAAGCTTGGAAGGAGAAAAGTAGACGACAAAGACCATTTCAAAAACAAACGCTTAAGACTTGCTGGTCCGCTTCTTGCAGACCTTTTCAGAGTAGCCTTCAGAAACCTTGTTAGAGACATTAAATATCAGCTTGAACGTATAGGCGTGAAAGGACCAATCATAACGGTTTCTGCGGCTGTCCGCCCAGGAATAATAACTGAACGCCTTCAGCATGCGCTTGCAACTGGAAACTGGGGAAGGGGAAGGGTTGGCGTAACTCAGCTTTTGGATAGGACAAACCACATTTCAGCCTTAAGCCATCTTCGCAGACTTCAATCACCGTTAAGCCGAAGTCAACCAAACTTTGAAGCAAGAGACTTACATCCAACCCATTGGGGTCGCCTATGCCCAAACGAAACGCCGGAGGGCTCAAACTGCGGTCTCGTCAAAAATTTGGCTTTGTCAGCGTGCATTTCTGTTGGGGTCAACCCTGAGAAAATTAAGCAAGTCTTATTCAGCATGGGCGTAATACCAGTTTACGAAGCAAACGAAACCATCAAACTTTCTGGAGCTAAAGTTTTCGTTGACGGAAACCTCATTGGATACTGCAATTCTCCAGAGGAGTTAACACGAGAGTTTAGGGATAGGAGAAGAAGGGGAGAAATTTCAACGGAAGTGAACATCGCTTACTTCTCAAAAGTTCATGAGGAAAGGGATGAAATATACTTAAACTGTGATGAGGGAAGGGTTAGGAGACCCCTCATAATAGTTGAAGACGGCGTGCCGAGGCTTCAACGGGAACATGTGGAAAAAGTGGTTTCTGGAGAATGGTCATGGGAAGACCTTGTAAAAAACGGCATAATCGAATATTTGGATGCTGAAGAAGAAGAAAACGCCTATGTAGCAATAAGCCTTGACAAAATCACTCCTGAGCATACGCATGTGGAAATTGCAACATACACTATTCTCGGCATTTGTGCATCAACAATACCCTACGCAGAACACAACCAGTCACCCCGCAACTCTTATCAAGCGGCAATGGCGAAACAAGCCTTAGGGATTTACGCCACAAACTTTAACCAACGTGTAGACTCAAGATCCCATATTCTGCATTATCCGCAAACACCACTGGTTGAAACGGCGTTAATGGATATTATGGGATATAAGCTTCGACCTTCTGGGCAGAACTGTGTAGTTGCCGTTTTATCTTTTGAAGGCTATAACATGGAAGATGCCCTAATCTTCAACAAAGCTTCAATTGAAAGAGGCTTAGGACGCTCAACCTTTTATAGAATTTATGAAGCAGAATGCCGCCAGTATTTGGGCGGATTAAAAGATAAGTTCATTGTGCCAGAGCCTGGAACACGCGGTTTCAGGGGAGAACAATATTATAGGCTTCTTGAGCCTGATGGCATAATAAGTTTGGAAGCAAGCGTTTCTGGCGGAGATGTTCTAATTGGCAGAATAAGTCCGCCACGGTTTATTGAGGAATATAAAGAATTTGAAGTTAAAGGTCCTTCAATGCGGGACACTTCTGTGGATATGCGTCCTTCAGAAACTGGAATTGTTGACGCTGTTTTCTTAACGGAATCTGGGGAAGGAAGCAAACTTGTGAAGGTCCGCGTTAGAGACCAACGCATTCCGGAGTTAGGCGACAAATTTGCTTCCCGCCATGGACAAAAGGGCGTCATAGGATTAATTGTTCCCCAGGAGGATATGCCCTTCACAGAAGACGGAATAGTTCCAGACATAATAATCAATCCGCACGCTATTCCATCAAGAATGACTATTGGGCATTTCATGGAGTCCTTGGCTGGAAAGGTTGCCGCTGCAAGGGGAAAACCCGTGGATGGAACACCATTCTCTAACGAAAAGTCAGAGGAGCTTAGAAAGGCTCTAATCCAATTGGGCTTCAGCCACACTGGCAGCGAAGTTTTCTATAATGGCGTTACTGGCGAAAAATTTGTTGCAGACATTTTTGTCGGCGTTGTTTATTACCAAAAGTTGCATCACATGGTTGCTGACAAAATCCATGCAAGAGCCAGAGGGCAAGTGCAAATGTTGACTAGGCAACCCACAGAGGGAAGGGCTAGGGGCGGAGGCTTAAGGTTCGGTGAAATGGAGCGTGACTGCCTAATTGGACATGGAGCTGCCATGCTCTTGCGAGATAGGCTTTTGGAAGAGTCTGATAAGTATACGCTTTATGTTTGTGAAAACTGCGGTTACATAGCCTACTATGACATGAAACAGAGAAAATACGTTTGTAGAATATGCGGGGACAAAGCAAAAATCTCCCCAGTGGTAGTTTCCTACGCTTTCAAACTTCTCCTCCAAGAATTGATGAGCCTTTGCATAGCGCCGAAATTGAAGCTTAAGGAGAGGGCTTAAAATGGCTGCTGAAGAAGTAGTCCACAAAGTCATAGACGGCATCCACTTCAGCCTGTTCTCACCACAAGATGTGCGCAAACTCTCTGTTGTAGAAATTCAAACGCCAGACACTTACGATGAGGATGGAGCACCAATAACCGCTGGGCTCATGGATGGCAGACTTGGAACTCTCGAACCTAGACAAAGGTGTAAGACGTGTGGAAATACAGCCATCCGTTGTCCAGGCCATTTCGGTCACATCGAACTTGCAGTTCCAATAGTTCACATTGAGTTCACAAAATTAATCTATGAACTTTTGAAATCCACATGCAGAAACTGTGGGCGTATATTGCTTCCAGATGAAACTATAAAGAGGGCTAGAGCCAGAATTGACAAGAGCCGTCAACTTTTGGGATTGGTTCCAGACGAAGTTTACAAATCTATTACGCAGGAAATAAAGGCGAAACAGTGTCCCCACTGCGGTGCTGTTCAATATAAGATAGTTTTTGAAAAGCCAACGAAATTCAGCGAACAAATTCCTGAAAGTGGTTCAGAACCATTAACGCCAAGCATGATTAGGGAAAGGATGGAACGCATACCTGACGAAGACCTTGAACTTTTAGGCTTCAATCCAAAAGCTGCCCGTCCAGAATGGATGATTCTGCAAGTTTTACCAGTTCCACCAGTTTACGTTCGCCCCTCAATAACGCTGGAATCTGGCATCCGTTCAGAGGATGATTTAACCCATAAACTCGTGGACATAATTCGCATTAATCAAAGGCTTAAGGAAAACATGGACGCTGGCGCTCCAACCCTCATAATTCAAGACTTGTCGGAGCTTCTGCAATATCATGTTACAACATACTTCAACAATGAAGCCTCAGGGATACCGCCAGCGAGGCATCGTTCTGGAAGGGCATTAAAAACATTATCTCAAAGATTGAAGGGAAAGGAAGGAAGATTCAGAAGCAACCTTTCCGGAAAAAGAGTTGACTTTTCAGCCCGAACGGTTGTTTCTCCAGACCCAAACCTTGACATAAGCGAGGTGGGCGTTCCAATTGAAGTTGCCATGCGCTTGTCCGTGCCAGAAAAGGTTACGGAATGGAATCTTGAAGAGATGCGGCAACTTGTAGTAAATGGACCTGAAAAGTATCCTGGCGCCCTCTACATTATAAGACCTGATGGCAAACGAATAAGACTTGAGTTTGTAACTGATAGGGAGAAGATTGCTGAGGCTTTAATGCCAGGCTTTATTGTAGAGCGGCATCTTAAGAATGGGGATATAGCCATATTTAACCGTCAACCTTCACTGCACCGTATGTCAATAATGGCTCACCGTGTCCGCGTTTTGCCCTATAAAACCTTCCGCTTACACCTTTGCGTTTGTCCACCCTACAACGCGGATTTTGACGGAGACGAAATGAACCTTCACATACCGCAAAGCGAAGAAGCCCGAACAGAAGCACTTCTGCTAATGCAAGTTCAAGACCAAATTCTCTCACCCAGATTTGGTGGTCCAATAATAGGGGCAATCCGCGATTTTATAACAGCAGCATACCTATTCACAAGAAGAACAAACTACGTAACGAAAGAAGAAGTAAGCAGGTTGCTGATGGCTGCCGGTTATGATGGTCCCTTACCAGAGCCTAAAATTAAAGAGCCGCAGCCATTGTGGACTGGTAAGCAGATTTTCAGTCTCTTCTTGCCAAAAGATATGAATTATGTTTTGAAGGCGAACATTTGCCAAGGATGCACAAAATGCGAGGAAGAAGACTGCAAGTATGATGCTTATGTTGTTGTTAAAAATGGTGAACTTATAAGCGGTGTTATAGATAGGCGTTCAATAGGCGCCGAACAATCAGAAAGTCTCCTCCACAGAATAATAAAAGATTATGGAACCCAAGCTGGACGCGAATTCCTAAACAAGATAACAAGACTATTGAAGCTTTTCATCACAATGCGAGGCTTCACATACTCTTACGACCAGCTTGTCCTATCTTCCAAAGCTGAAAGCAAAATAAACAAAACCATGGAAAGAGTCCAGAAAAGAGTGGAGGAGCTCATAGAAAGTTACCGCAATGGCACCTTACCAAGGCTTCCAGGACAAACTCTGGAAGATTCTTTCGAAATTTATGTAATGAACGAACTTGCCAAAGCTAGAGATGACGCTGGAAAAATTGCTGACGAAGACTTCACAATAGAAAATGCGGGCATAGTAATGACAAGAACAGGCGCAAGGGGTTCAAGCCTAAACATTGGGCAAATGAGCGCATGCATAGGGCAACAGTCAGTGCGTGGAAAAAGAATACTTCGTGGATATGTTGGCAGAGCCTTACCCCACTTCAAGTCTGGCGACCCAAGTCCAAAGGCAAGGGGTTTCGTTTATTCTTCATATCAGACTGGATTAGACGCCATTGAATTTTTCTTCCACGCCATGGGTGGAAGGGAAGGTCTAGTAGACACTGCCGTTAGAACGCAACAGAGCGGTTACATGCAAAGGAGACTGATTAACGCTCTGGAGCATATACGCTTAGAATATGATGGAACTGTTAGAAATTCAGCAGGAGATATAATCCAATTTAAATACGGAGAAGACGGCGTTGACCCAGCAAAAAGCGACCATGGAAAAGCCGTTAACGTAAGCCGCCTAGTTGAACAGTTCAAAATCGCAGAAGAGAAAGGTAGACCAGCCCCAGCAGAATACATTAAAAAACAGCTGAAAGAAGTTGAAGACCAGCTTACACCAGTACTCATAGAAGAACTTGAACAAAGCTTAGCCAAAGCGAAACTTACCAAGGCAGGCGTTGACAAAGCCATCAAATTAACTGTTGAGCATTACAAGCGTGCCTTAATGGAACCAGGCGAAGCAGTAGGCATAGTTGCAGCCCAATCAATTGGCGAGCCCGGAACACAGATGACTCTAAGGACATTCCATTATGCTGGAGTTAGAGAGCAGAACGTAACCTTGGGTTTGCCAAGATTGATAGAAATTGTTGATGCACGGAGAATACCGTCCACGCCGATAATGACAATTTACCTAACTGGAGAACACAAGAAAAGCAGAGAGGCAGCGGTGAAAATTGCGCGTAACATATATTACACAACTTTGGAGGATTTGGCTGAAACAGTTTATGAAGACCCTATGCATGAGGAAATAGTTGTTGAGCTTAACAAATCAATGATGGAGGATAGAGGAGTTTCACTTCAAGAATTGAAGGAAAAACTGCAGATACAAAACTGCACAATAAAAGTAAGGGGCAACAGCATACATATAAAGCCTAAAAAAGCTGAACTTCTCAAAAAGCTGTTAGACAAGGTTTCATCACTTTACATTAAGGGTGTTCCAGGCATAAAGCGAGTTTTAATCACAGAAGAACATGGAGAATGGGTTATAAGAACAGACGGTTCAAACCTTCCCAAAGTTTTGGAAGTTTACGGAGTGGACACATCAAGAACAACGACAAACAATGTTCACGAAATAGCCAAAACCTTAGGAATAGAAGCCGCAAGAAACGCCTTAATCCACGAATCTAAAAGTGTTCTGGAAGATCAAGGTTTAGATGTTGACATCCGCCACGTTATGCTTGTCGCTGACATGATGACGTCCACAGGCGAAGTGCAACAGATAGGGCGTCATGGCATAAGCGGCAAGAAATCAAGTGTTCTGGCTAGGGCTGCCTTCGAAATAACGGTTCCAAACATTGTTGACGCAGCCATAAAAGGTGAAAGTGACCCATTGGAAGGTGTAACCGAAAACGTTATTGTTGGGCAATCCATACCTATTGGCACTGGATTGGTTGAATTATTCATGTCAACTATAGATTTGGGAAGGGAGAACAAATGATAGATGTGGATAAGGCTATTGCGACGGCTGTAAAAACTGGCAAAGTATCTTTTGGAGCAAACGCTGCCCTCCAAAATGCAAAAACAGGAAAGGCGAAAATGATAATTTTGGCTTCGAACTGTCCCACAACACTGCGTGAGGACATAGAATATTATTGTAAACTTTCAAATGTTCCTTTAATAACGTATAAGGGTTCTTCAATGGATTTGGCTTCTGTTTGCGGTAAACCCTTCACAATTTCAGCGTTAAGTATAAGAGAACCCGGCGACTCAGAAATTCTTGAACTGACACAAAGCGCAGAGTCAGAAGAAACTCACGGAGGAAACGAATGACAAGCGGAATAAAATTCACAAGCACAGAAATGCGTTACATTGCATTGTTTGAAAGCATAACAGGCGCAAGCGTCAAAGACTGCATAGTTGACGAAGAACAGGGACGAGTAATTTTCATTGTTAATGAAGGTCAAGTCGGCGTAGCCATCGGAAAAGGCGGGAGAAACATCCGCACTTTAGAGAGAATGACTGGGAAAAAACATGAAATAATAGAGTATTCAGAAGACCCAGCCCAATTCATAAAAAACGCCCTAAAACCAGCAACCGTCAAAGAGATTCGCCTTACAGAGAGACCTGACGGAAAAACAATAGCTGTTGTCTCAGTTAATCCAAGAGACAAAGGAGTAGCCATAGGCAAAAACGGAAGAAACGCTGAACGCCTACGCTTCTTAGCCAAAAGATACTTCCAAATACAAAACGTCAGCATAACCTAAACTAGGTGAGCGGAGCATGGAGTTTATAGACCAATTTATTGGCAGCCCACTATTGATTCTTGCAGCATTCATCGTCATTGACTTAATAGCCATCCTATACCATAAAATAAGAAAATGAAAGAGTAATTTTCGCACTTTTGCATTTTTGAATCATGTAAATAATCAATTTCCACTTGGACTAGACGATTATTCTATGCAGCTTTATTTACTACGGTTAAGTCTGTGTTTATTGCGGGAAAGGGAGAAGGAGTATTCGGACAATAAGAATTGGAAGATAGCCTCATGAAGCTTAGACAAGCAGTGATTATTGCATCTAGTATTGGAATAGGAATGGCAATGATACCATTGGCTTTCAGCATGATGCCGCAAGAACTTTGGCTGCTTTACTTAGTTTGGAAAGTATGGTTATTCGCGATAGCTCCTGTAGTATTTCTTTATTTGTTAAGTAAAAAGTAATTTTCAGAAAGAGAAGATTCCGTGCCAAGCGCTGAAGAAACCCACCGTTTCTATTTTGACAAAATCAGGTCTATGAGGGCTTTTTGGTCTACTTCTGCCCGTGTTCTCCAATCCAAATATAACTGCTCATTCTCATCCTGCGTTAAATATCCATAGCGAATGTAACGGTCAATGTTTAAGCCCACCTTCCATCCTGGAAGCTTATCACGCAATAATTCTTCAACCTCTTTTCGAGGCACTTTGCCCTTTTTTGATATTATGTATGCTATTGTTATGGCTAAGCCTGCCAAATCGTCTATGCGCCATCCTATCATTTTAGCCTCTTTCGGCGTTAAATCGCCCCTTAATGTGATGTAGAATCTTGCCTTGTCCAAATCCTCTAAACTTGGCTTTTCCAAAGCCTTTTCCTCTTCAAAAACCGTTTTAACCTGCAAATCCAAAGCTTTTAGATAGTCGTCCAAAATTTTCAAGACTTTTGGGTAATCTGAGCCTAAGACTTTGCGGAGTTCCCAGCCTTTCACTCCTGGTTTTTTGTGTCTTCTGTAAAAGAGCATGTGGACTGCTCGTTTTATTTTGCTTGCGTAATAGCCTTTCCTCTTGCTCACTTTAGCTCTCCCTTCTTCCATTTCATCCAGTCTTCTGGCGAAACAGTTATTGGAATGGAAACCAACTGTTTCTTTCCAATCTTTGTTATGGGCTTTTCGTTTGGTTTTATGAAAATTTCTTCTTCTAATGGATGAATTTCCAAGGTTGCGTATCCATATGTGACGAGGAAGCTTGTCAAAAAGGCTCTGTGCACGGTTTCCTCATAGTTTTCTGCTCCGACAAAATCCCAATAGTGAATTTTTCCATTTTCGCCTTTTTCTCCAACTTTAACTTTTAATTCTTGCCAGAGATTTTCAAGCTCTTCTGAAAAGGCTTTGTCTCGCAAAATTCTTTGTCTAATTAGTTCTTCTCTTGTTGCAAGGCTTGTTTCAACCTCTGCTGGCGGAAATCCCTTCCACCTCTCTTTTAGTGGCAGTAGGCTTTCCCAGTATCTCGTGGCTTCTGCCAAGCTATGAAGCGAAATCTGCTCCATCTCAACTATTGGATGCCAAGCTTGGAGAAAGGCTTCAACAATTTCTTCCTTCTCTATGCGTGTAAGCTTCTCTTCAAGCAGAAAAGGGTCTGTGTAGAGGGATGTTGAGCGATGCTTAACCCATTCGCTTTGAAGTTTTATGACCGAAGCTAGGTGATGTATGGTTTCAGCGTCTAAGCATAGGTCTTCTGGGATTTCCCACTCTGGAAAATACTCTTTGATTATGCTGATGATTTCTTCAACATTTATTAAGAATGGGTCCAGGGAGCGTTCTTCAACTGACCTGCACATTTCTATTATGCGTTGAAGTTTTTCCCTTCCAAATTTTGCGCGCTCTTTTTTCGACTGCATTAGGCGACCTCTCTGATTATGGATTTCCCTTCAATGTTTTGCACGGTTATTATGTTTGCTTCTTCCTTCGCAAATGTTACTTGACTTGGCGTGATAACGATGTATTGGGCGTTTGCGTCTTTAACAGTTGAAATTAATATTTTTGCGATTAGTTCCCGATTTTTCGGGTCCATGTGAATGTCATACTCGTCCACGGCTCTGAATGGCGAGCGAACATGCTGTTGCAAAGCCAAAAGAAAACTCATGGTTGCCGTTGTTCTTTCTCCGCCGCTTTGCGTGTAAGCATCAAGTGGAACGGGTTTGCCACCCTTAAAGCCAACATCAATTTCCAATCCTGCAGCCTCTATATCATGTCCATTAACAAGCCTGACCTCTCCAACGGCTTGGGCTTGAGCCAAAATCTTCTGATACTCCAAGTTAACGCGGTCTAGGAGGCTTTGGATAACTGTTCTCCAATTCTGCATTCGCACCTTAACTTCCTCCAGAGCCTTCTCACGGTTTTCGGCAACTTGCTGCGCTTTCTCCTTCAACTCTAAGTAAAGTTTTGAGTAGGATTCATACATGCGTTCTATGTCTTCTGAAACATCAGCAAGGGCAGCCAAATGTCCATCCGTAACACGAATTTCATCCAAGATTTCGCCAACATTCTTTACAACTGCAATTCTTGGTCCAGTTTGCTCAGCTTTCGCCAAAGCCTCATTCAAATTTGCCTTTGCATTTTTAAGTTCGCCTTCAAGTCTTTCCAAGTTGGCTGTTATGTTTTCTTTGCGGTACTGCAGTAAAGCCAATTGGATGCGGCTGTCCACAACTTGGTTGTCAACCTTCTCCATGTTTTCTTCCAAAAACTTGGTTCTCTTTTGGTTCTCGTCAATTTCCACATTCAATTTTGAAATTTGCTGGTTAGAGTTTTGCATAAGCTCCTTCAAGTTTTCGCTTTTAAGAAACTTGAACTGCGGCTGGTTTTCTTTAATTGTTATGCTTGTTTGGATTGACGGGTTTCCTTTCTCCAAGATTGCAGTCTCTTTCAGAATTTGCTCGCAAAATGAAATGGTTGCTTCGCCCTTGGCTTTTTCTCTTTCAAGGCTTAAGCGTTCCATGAAAAGGGTTTTCCACTCATTTTTTAATTTTTCAAGTTCGCCCTGTTGCGTTTGGAGCTGTTCCTTCACTGTTTTTGTCTCTTCTTCAATATGGTTTAAGGCATCCAGTTCCCTTTTTCTGTCCGATTCCAAAACCTTAACAATTTCCTCTCTTTTTGAGACTTCCGCCCAGGCAAGTTCCCTCTCCAAAAATCTTCTCTTTGTCTGCAATTGCTTCTTCGCCTGATATCTCTCGTACTGTTCCCTCCAATAATTAAGCGTCTGCTCAGCCGACTCCAAAAGCTTGTTTACAGAATCTTCTTGGCTTAATATTCGCGTCAGTTTCTTCTGGGCTTCTAAAACGTTTTGGCGGTATGGCTCCAACCCCACAGCCGCTTCAACCATTCGCAGTTTTTCCTGTTGAGAAAGCACTGTGAACTGTTCAACCATGTTTTGATGCATTATTATAAGCATGTTTTCTGGGTCGACACCCAACTTGGACAATAACCTTTCAACATCTGTCTTCATGGCAGCCCTATTCTCCAATTCAAACCAGTATTTGCCATCCCGACGCAAAACTCTTGTCAAGAAAATTTGGTCTTTGTTAAATTTTGGAACTGGGCGTTTCCCGCCTCTCTTCGTGTTATCCAATATTAATGTGACACGGGCTTGGTCTTTTCCCCAACGAATCAAATCGCTAAGCTTTCTGGAACGTTCCGTATAGGATTGCCCAAGGGCTACGGAAATAGCCAACAAAAGCGAAGATTTTCCAGAACCATTCGGTCCACAAACAACATTTACGCCATGTTTAAATGGTACCCTAGCATACTCGTAACTCATGAAGTTTTCAAGGATTACCTCTTGAATCAGCATTGAAGCCCTTAGCCTCTTTTTGCAGTAAATAATAGAGTTAAAAACTCCCTTATTAAAACAATTAGCCAATTTATAATTAAAGCTGCATTCCAGTTATAACAAGAATTTGACTAGTTAGATGTTAAACTGGACTGGATTTTCTTTGCGCTCTCATCTCCAATAGCCATTCCTTGGCCAGTTCTTTTGGAAAATCATCAAACATTCTCTTTAACCCTGCCATTGTGAGTTTTCCAAGGGGTTTTTGGCAAACAGCGCATTTAAACCTCAAATGTGTTTCTTCAACAGCCAAAAGCGGAGAATTGCATTAAGGACAAAACAGCATCCCCTCCTTATATATAGGAGACTTTAACCTACTCAACCTCTCTATATCATATCCCTATTAGGTGTAATTAAATAACACATTAAGCATAAAGCTTTAGTTATTAGTGGATAACATAAGCAATACTCGGGTGGAAGTATGGTTGTTGCTGGTAAAGTTTTTAGGCTTTCCGAACCGCTTTCACTTGTGGAAATTGCTTCTAGGCTTGATGGTTATCGCACTGAAGAAGCCTATGAGGAGAGCAATTACAAGTTTACGCTTGTTAGCGAGGTTGTGGGGCTTTTGCCAAAGCCAAAAGAGAACATGCTTAGAGGCGTTTATTCGCATGATTATGTGATTCACGTTTTTCATAGAGGTAATATGGCGCCTTTGCCACGCACTATTGAGGCTGTTTTTAGTTTTGCCCAACATGAAGATGCCACTTTTTTGACGATTGTTGAGAAGAAGCGCACAGCCAATTTTATAGCAAACAAGCTTAGCGAGATTATTTTCGAAAAGGTTGGTGGCATTGTTGAAGCCAGAATTCCGCCCGAAGTCTTAAGGGAGTTTCATCTGAAAAATCCTGAAGATACAAAAATTACGTTTTTTGACAATGTGGATATTCCAAATGTGAATAAGCTTTCGCTTTACGGTCCAGACTTGATAAACACTTCGCTTTTCGAAGATTACTGTAAGCATGGCGACTTGTGGTATGTAGTGGCTAGGGCTAGGGAGTATGGCTATGTTGTTGGCATAACAAGAGACGCTTCTGTGACTGTTTTCAATTTGACGGATAAGGAAAGGTATTTGGAATATGTTGCAAAAGAAGTTTACAAGCTAATAATAAAATGAAGCGAAACACGAAACACCAAATACTGGACGCTTCGCAAATTTGTTCAGCCGAGGTGAATTAAATGAGGGTTGCTGTTAAGGGTTTATGGAATATCGTTTTGAGCGGCTATCCAAGGTCTGGAAAGACAATGCTTGCTAAAAGGTTGATTGCTGAAAACCAATATTTTGCAAGAATAGGCGTAGATGAGTTGAGGGAGATGCTTTTCAACGAGGCTCCTCCATGCCGCGACGAATTTCTTGTTTATTCAATGATTGCTGATATGCGAGATGCCTTGTTGGAGAAGGGTTACAGTGTTGTTATCGATTCAACGGCGCCTGACAATATTACACGCCAGTTTTTGCTAACAACGAGAAGGAAGCGTGTGAACTGCTTGCTTATCATGCTAAGCGTGGATAGGGAAGTTTTAGTTGAAAGAAACATTGAAAAGTTCGGCGATGCAAGTGCTGTTGTTGCATGGGATAAACGTTGGCAAAAACCAGTTGGTGATGTTCCAATTTTCAAGTTTAAAAGCAATAGCATGGAAGAGTTTGAATCTTATTATGCCCGTTTAAAAGAGCTTCTTGAAAGCGAAATGCATCCCTTCAAACCAGAATTTCACCGTTTTCCCATGCCCTTCAGAGACGTTCGAGAAGCCCTTAAAAATCTCTTGAAGAAACGTAATCCATAATTTTGCTAATATTCTATCCCTTTCCTTGCTTGGAAGCCCTTATTGTATGGATGCTTAACCTCCCTCATTTCGGTCACTAAATCTGCTGCTTCAATTATTTCGTCTGGTGCATATCTTCCAGTCAATATGAGTTCAACATGTTTAGGCTTTTTCTTGATTAACTCTATAACCTTTTCAGTTTTTATCAGCTTCAAGTTTAAAGCCACATTGATTTCGTCCAAGATTACTATGTCATATTCGCCGCTTTTGACGGTTTCTTCAGCCAATTTTAAGGCTTCCTCTGCAAGTTTAACATCCTCTTTTGCGGGGGGCTTTTCTGTTACGAATTTGCCCCTTCCAAAAGCCTTCAATTTTAAGTTTGGAAGCTTATCTGCAATGTATAGTTCGCCGTAGTCGAATCCGCCCTTAATAAACTGGATTATGTAAACCTTTAATCCTCTTCCTATGGCTCTTAATGCGAGTCCAAAGGCTGCTGAAGTTTTACCCTTCCCATTTCCAGTGTAAACCTGAACCATTCCCTTCTCAAGTTTTGGCATTATTTTGCCTTCTAAATTTTGAATGCAAAAGCTCCTCAGCCGCCGAAGCGGGATCTATTTCTTTAGCCATAATCTTTTGCAGGGCTTCTTGGAATTTTCCTTCCCTTTTCAACTCTTCTATTATGGAATTTACTGCTTTTTCTTTTATGGCTTCGACAAGTTCTGTTTCTGCTCTTAAAAGGCTTTTTTCTTCAGCTTTTTCCTTCTTTAGGAAGTTTCTGTGTTCTTCCAGTTTTTCGATGAGTTGTGGGACTCCTTCGCCTGTTAGGGCTACTGTTTTTAGAACTGGCGGCTTCCACTTTTTTTCTTTAGTGTTTAATTGCAGCATTGCTTGTATGTCTATTACTGCTTTTTCTGCATTTTCACGGTCAGCCTTGTTTACAACGAAGATGTCGGCTATTTCCATCAAACCAGCTTTTATGGCTTGTATGTCATCGCCCAAACCGGGCGCGTGAATAACTACTATTGTTTCTGCAACCTTGATTATTTCAACTTCTGATTGGCCAGCGCCAACGGTTTCCACAATCACTATGTCTTTGCCTGCTGCATCCAAAATTTTAACGGCATCCCTTGTTGCTTTGGCTATTCCTCCTGGATAGTTGCGGGTTGCCATGCTTCTTATGAAGACGCCTTCGTCGGTGCTGAGTTCTTGCATTCTTATTCTGTCGCCTAGGAAGGCTCCGCCAGTGAAAGGGCTTGTGGGGTCTACGGCTACGACGCCTACGGTTTTGCCTCTTCGTCTATACGCCTTAACAATTTTTTCGATTAGGGTGCTCTTTCCAGAACCGCCTGGTCCCGTTAAACCTATTATGTGGGCTTTTCCAGTGTGGGGGTAGATTTTTGCTATAAGCCTTTTGGCTTCTGGAGCGTCGTTTTCTATGATGGTTATTGCCCTTGCTATGCTTCTTCTTTCTCCAGCAAGGACGCCTTGAGCTAATTCTTCAATTTTTGACAATTTCTGGCACGTCTTAGGTTCTTTTAGGCACGTTTTCCAAAACGAACTCTATTATCTTTTCCGTTGGTGTTCCAGGTCCAAATATTTCCTTTATGCCCAACTTCTTCATTTCTGGAACATCTTCATCTGGGATTATTCCTCCAGCGAAAACCATAACGTCTGTTAATCCCTTCTCTTTAAGAAGTTCCATTATTCTTGGGAAGAGGGCTTTGTGAGCTCCTGAAAGGATACTTAAACCTATAACGTCCACGTCTTCTTGAAGGGCTGTTTCAACAATTTGTTCTGGCGTCTGCCTTAAACCCGTGTAGATTACTTCCATCCCAGCATCTCTTAGGGCTCTGGCCACAACTTTGGCTCCCCTGTCGTGGCTGTCTAAACCTGGCTTGGCGATTAATACTCTAATTTTTCTTTTGCTTTGCATTTTTGTTCCCCTTTTTAGATTACTATTAATTCTTTATATTCTCCGTAAACTTTTCGCAATACATCCGTTATTTCGCCAAGAGTTGCATAAGCTTTTACTGCTTCAATTATTGTTGGCATTAGGTTTTCTTCTTTTTCTGCTGCGTAGTGAAGTTTTTCGAGGATTTCCTTCACCTTCCTGTTGTCGCGTTCCCTTTTTAATTTTTGGAGTCTTTCAATTTGTTCTTTTTCAACTTTTGGGTCTATCCTTAAAAGTTCTATTGGACATTCTTCCTCTTCTATGGCGAATTCGTTTACGCCCACGATTATGCGCTTTTTCTCCTCAACCTCCCTTTGGTATCTGTAGGCGCTGTCAGCAATTTCTTTCTGGAAAAAGCCTTTCTCTATGGCGGCTACGGCTCCACCCATGTCATCTATTTTTTGGATGTATTCCATGGCTTTTTCTTCCATCTCCTTTGTTAAGGCTTCAACGTAGTATGAGCCCCCTAAGGGGTCAACAGTGTTTGTTACTCCACTTTCATAAGCGATTATCTGCTGGGTTCTTAGGGCTACACGAACAGCCTCTTCTGTTGGCAAGCATAGGGCTTCATCGAAGGAGTTTGTATGTAAAGATTGGGTTCC
>Ga0315298_1004448_pt1 | contig 20961 bp, 16 predicted proteins | sample WHS_1_MG_FD_203077 | JGI IMG/M metagenome (GOLD analysis project Ga0315298, IMG submission 203077) | Extremophilic microbial mat communities from Washburn Hot Springs, YNP, Wyoming, USA - WHS_1_MG | ecosystem: Environmental > Aquatic > Thermal springs > Hot (42-90C) | place: USA: Wyoming...
CCCCAGCCGACTTCGCGGCGCAGCGCGCCCATGGTGCTGGCGCACGGCACGTACAGCAGCACGAACACCAGGTAGGCGAACGCCGACAGCGGGGTGAACATGCGCTGCAGCCCGGCCAGAGTTTCGTGCGTCGCTCCCGAGGCCTGCGTCGCTTCTTCGGTGTTTTGCAACTGGCGCAGGTGCAGCGGGTCGGCCAGCCCGCCGAGGAATGCCCTGGCGTTATCGGGTATGGTCTGCACCGCCTGGAGCAGTTTGTCGCCGACCTCCGGATGGCGGTAGCTGGCGAGCAGGTCGGCGGCGTTTTGCCGCTGGTAAATGCCGTTGAGCGTGCCGATGACGATTTCCTTGGCCGCCGCCCCGGCGAGCAACGCCGACACCGCGGGCCAGTCGTCGCGCTCGATCCCCATCGGCGCGAACATCGGGGCGATCGCCTTGCTGCCCTGTGCCAGCAGCGACTGGTCGATCGGCGTGGCGCGCAGGCCGTCGCCCGTCCAGCCGATTCCAGGCAGCACGAACAGCACCACGCCGATGGCCACGATCACCTTGCCCACGCGCAGCACGAAGACCTTCAGCCGTTGCCAGGCCTGCAGCGCCACGCTGCGGCCGCTGGGCAGGCGGTACGGCGGCAGTTCCATGACGAACGGCATCGGTTCGCCCGGGACCGCGGTGCGCCCGAGCATCCACGCGGTGAGCAACGCCACGGCGATCCCCAGAACGTAGAGCAGGAATACCACCTGCCCGCCGTTGTCGCGGAAAAACACCACGGCAAACGCCATGTAGATGGTCAACCGCGCCGAACACGACATGAACGGCTGCATGAGCACGGTGAGCAGACGGCCGCGCGGATCTTCGATGATGCGCGAGCCCATGATCGCCGGGACGTTGCAGCCAAAGCCGATGACCATCGGCACCAGGGCGTTGCCGGGCAGGCCCAAGCGGCGCATGAAGCGGTCCATGGCATACGCCGCTCGCGCCATATAGCCCGAATCGTCGAGAAAGGCGAGAAACAGGAAGGTCAGGCCGATCGGCGGGATGAACGAGACGACGAGGTTGACCCCGCCGCCCACACCGCCGGCGGCGATCGACACCAGCCAGTCGGGCAGGCCGGCCTGGAGCAGGAGATGGCCGAGCCCGGCGATGAACAGCGCCGACGAGGCCTGGTCGAAAAAGTCGATGAACACCTTGCCCGCGCTGAAACTGACGATGAACACCAGGTAGAGCACGAGCAGAAAAACCGGCACCCCCAGCCACTCGTTGAGCACCACGCGGTCGATCACGTCGGTCACGCGATTGCGCAGCCCCATCCTGCCGGTGCGCTGCAGCGCAATGGCGGCGAGCTGGTGTGCCCAGCCAAAACGCGCCGCCGCCACCAGGTCGGCGACGTCCTCGCCGGTGTGTTGCCTGACCTGCGTTTGCGCCGCGTGCACCGCCGCCTGCACGGGCGCCCGCGGGGATACCACCAGCCCTTCGAGCAGACGCAGGGCGTCGAACCGGCGCCTGGCCGCCTGCGCGGATTCCAGCGCGGCGCCGACCGCGGCGATCGCCTGTTCCACCGCGTCGGGGTAAGCCGGTACCTGCGGCTGCGGCGGCTGCTGCAGCGCCTGGACGATGGCGTCGAGCAGCGCCTCGCGCCCCTGGCCTTTGCGCGCCACCAGTGCCACCACCGGCACTCCCAGCTGCCCGGCCAGCGCCTGCGCCTGCGGCTCCAGCCCGAGCGCCTGCGCCTCGTCGACCATGTTCAGCGCTAGCAACAGGGGTTTGCCGGTTTCGAGCAGCTCGAACGTCAGCGCCAGATGCCGCTCGAGGTTGGAGGCATCGACGATATTGACGATCAGATCCACCCGCTCGTCGAGCAAAAAATTGCGCGCCACGCCCTGGTCGGCACCGCCGCCGCCGAGCAGGCTGTACACCCCCGGCAGATCGATCACCGCCATCCGGCGTCCGTGCGCACTGGCCGTGCCGCGGCGCTGTTCGACGGTGACGCCAGGCCAGTTGCCCACGTGCTGGTGTGCTCCGGTGAGCAGATTGAACACCGTGGTCTTGCCGCTGTTGGGGTTGCCCGCCAGCGCGATGACCGGCATGCCTGCCTGTGCGGCCGGGGCGGCGTTGCCGTCGGCGTGGCACGCGGTCATCATGCCGTCCCCCGACGGTTTGCGGCTTGTGGGCCGGCAGACAAGGGGCGCATCGGTTGCCAGGTCTTCATGCCGCCAGCCCGTGCCGTTCGCCAGCGGGCAGCGGAGCGACACGGATTTTGTCGGTCACGCCCCGGCCGAGCGCAATGCGCGCGCCGCCGACCTGCACCACCGCACCGCGCGCCCCTGGGCCGTGCACCACGCACAGCGCCACGCCGCGGCGGATGCCGAGCATGACCATGCGCTGCGCCAGGGCGCGGCCGCCGTCGACATCGACAACTTTGGCGCACTGCCCGTGCGCCAGTTGCGCCAGAGAAAGCACGTTGGTCTCGTTTTGCATCATGGTGCGGTTACAGGCGTTTGTCATGCAGCGAAAACCCGTTCACCCGGCCGCCAGCGCGACATCGGGCAACTGCGCAAATGATAATGTTTATCGTTTCATGCCGCAATGCGGGCGTTGCCCGGTGAGGCGGCTGCCGGGAGAAACCGACCCATGTCAGTGGGCCAGCTCCCAGTTGGCGCCCAGACCGAGCTCGGCCAGCAGCGGCACGTCGAGCTGGGCGACACCGGCCATCAGCCGCGGGATGTGCTCTCGCACCCAGTGGGTTTCGTCCTCGGGCACTTCGAGCACCAGTTCGTCGTGCACCTGCATGACCATGCGGCTGCGCAGGCCCTCGCGCGCCAGCGCGGCATCGACGGCGACCATCGCCATTTTGATCAAATCCGCCGCCGTCCCCTGCATCGGCGCGTTGATCGCCGCGCGTTCGGCGGCAGCGCGGCGCGGGCCGTTGGGCGAATGGATTTCCGGCAGCCACAGGCGTCGGCCGAAGACCGTTTGCACATAGCCCTGTTCGGCCGCCAGCCGCCGGGTGCGCTCCATATACGCCGCCACGCCGGGATAGCGGGCGAAGTAGCGGTCGATGTAGAGCCTGGCGGCGTCGCGCTCCAGGCCGAGGTTGCGCGCCAGCCCGAAGGCGCTCATGCCGTAGATCAGACCGAAATTGATCACCTTGGCCATGCGCCGCTGCTCGGCGCTGACGTCCTGCGGGGCGACGCCGAAAATCTCCGCCGCGGTGGCGCGGTGGATGTCCTCCCCTGCGGCGAACGCGGCCATCAACCCCGGGTCCTGCGACAGATGCGCCATGATGCGCAGCTCGATTTGCGAATAGTCGCTCGACGCGATCAGCCAGCCTGCGGGCGCGATGAACGCCTCGCGGATGCGCCGTCCCTCCGGGGTCCGCGCCGGAATGTTCTGCAGGTTCGGCTCGTTCGACGCCAGCCGCCCCGTGACGGCCACCGCCTGCGCGTAGTTGGTATGCACGCGCCCGGTGCGTGGGTCGATCATCTGCGGCAGCTTTTCGGTATAGGTGCTCTTGAGCTTGGACAGGCTGCGCCAGTCGAGGATGAGCCGCGGCAGCGGATAGTCTTCGGCGAGTTTTTCCAGCACCTCCTCGTCGGTCGACGGCGCGCCCGAAGCGGTTTTTTTCAGCACCGGCAGTTGCAGCCGCTCGAACAGCACCTCGCCGATCTGCTTCGGGCTGCCAAGGTTGAACGGCCCGCCGGCCAGCTCGATCGCCTGCGCCTCGAGCGCCTGCATTTTTTTGCCCAGCTCGCTGCTTTGCGCGCGCAGCCGTTGCGGGTCGATGAGCACCCCGGTGCGTTCCATGCGCTGCAGCACCTCGCTGACCTGCAGTTCCAGCGCGTAAATGCGCGACAAGCCGTCATCGGCCTGGATCTGCGGCCAGAGTTTGCCGTGGACCTGCAGCGTCAGGTCGGCGTCTTCGCCGCTGTAGCGCGTAGCCGTGGCCACGTCCACCTGATCGAAGGTGATGGCTTTGGCCCCCTTGCCGCACACCTGCTCGTAGGTCAGGATGTCGTCGCGGCCGAGGTGGCGGCTGGCCAGGCTGTCCAGACTGTGCGGTTTGTGCGCTTCGAGCACGTAACTTTGCAGCAGGGTGTCGTGGACATAGCCGCGCACGCCGACGCCGGCGTTTTGCAGCACGTGACGGTCATATTTGACGTTTTGCCCGAGCTTGGGTCTGCCGGGGTTTTCCAGCCAGGGCTTCAGACGGGCGATGACCTGCGCCGCGGGCAATTGCCCGGGCGCCCCGGGATAGTCGTGCGCCAGCGGCAGGTACGCCGCCTGCCCCGCCTCGACGCTGAACGACAGCCCGATGAGCCGCGCGGCCATCGGGTCGAGCGAGTCGGTCTCGGTATCGAGCGCGGTGAGTTCGGCGGCCTCCAGCCGCGCCAGCCAGGCGTCGAACTGTTCCCAGCTCAGCAGTGTCTCGTAGCGTGCGCCGGGCGCGGACGGCGCCGCCGGCGGGTCGGCGGCGACGTCGGGCAACGCGCCCTGCACCGCGGCCTGCTCCTGGATGTCGTGAACGAAGCGACGCATGCCGTAGCGGGTGAAAAACGGCAGCAGCGCTTGCGCGTCCTCCGCCGCGGGGCGCAGGTCGGTGTCGAAGTCGCGGGCGTAGCCGTCGAGGTCGCAGTCGGTGCGGATGGTGACGAGCTCGCGCGCCCTGGGCAACCAGTCCAGGCTGGCGCGCAGGTTCTGTCCGGCAGCGCCGCCGATCTCCGCGGCGTGGGCGATGAGATTGTCGAGCGAGCCGTACTGCTGCAGCCACTTCGCCGCGGTCTTCGGCCCGACCTTGGGCACGCCGGGGACGTTGTCCACCGCGTCGCCGACCAGGGTCAGGTAATCGACGATGCGCTGCGGCGGCACGCCGAATTTTTCCACCACGCCGGCGGCATCGAGGGTTTCGTTGCTCATGGTGTTGACCAGCGTGATGCCGTCGTCCACCAGTTGCGCCATGTCCTTGTCGCCGGTGGACACCAGGGTGCGGATGCCGGCGTCGCGCGCGCGCCGCGCCAGGGTGCCGATGACGTCGTCGGCCTCCACTCCCGGCACTTCGAGCAGCGGCCAGCCCATCAGTCGCACGGCCTCGTGGATCGGCTCGATCTGCTCCACCAGCTCCGGCGGCATCGGCGGGCGGTGCGCCTTGTACTGGTCGTACAGGGCGTTGCGGAAAGTCGGCCCCTTGGCGTCGAACACGCAGGCCGCGTAGCGATAGCCCCTGGACGGCGGGTATTGCTGGCGCAGCCGCCGCAGCATCGCCACCATGCCGTACAGCGCGCCAGTGGGTTGCCCCTGTGGCCCGCGCAGGTCGGGCATGGCATGAAACGCACGGTACAAATAGCTGGAGCCGTCGACCAGCAGCAGCGTCGTCGGGGTGTCGGGATCGAGCGCAGAATTCATCCGCGCATTATCCGCGGCGCCGTAAAATCGTCGCATGACTGCCTTGCGCCTGACCCCTTTGACCGCGCTGTGCCTGGCCGCGCTGCTGTGCAGCACCGTAGCGATGCGCCACGCCGCGGCCCAGACTCCGGCGGCCCAGACCCCGCCGGCTGCGCCGCTGGCCGACACGCAGCCGCGACCGAAGTACCCCGAACCGCTGGTGCGCGACCACGTGACGCAGGATCGCTCGGTGCGCATCCAGGAGCGGCAGGTGCGCGGCGCCACCACGTCGATCGAAGTGCAGCCGCTGCACGGCGGTGCGGCGTATCACGTCGTCCCCCCCAGCATTTCCTCCAGCACGGACCCGGCGCACATGGAAGGTCAGGCGCAGTGGAAGGTGCTGACGTTCAAATAAAAAACACCGCCCGCCCGACACGGGCAGCGCCTTTTTTTGCAACCGCTTTCATGGCCGTTTTCACCCCGATCGACCTCGTCGAGGTCAACGCCTGGCTCGCCGGCTTCGACCTGGGCACCTGCACCGAACTGCAAGGCATCGCCAGCGGCATCGAGAACACCAATTATTTCTTGACCACCACCCAAGGTCGCTTCGTGCTCACGCTGTTCGAGCGCCTGCACGCCGAGCAGTTGCCGTTTTACCTCGGGCTGATGCACCACCTTGCCGCGCATGGCATTCCCGTGCCCGACCCCATGCCCGACCGCGACGGCCGCACGCTGCACACCCTCAAGGGCAAGCCGGCGGCATTGGTCACCCGGCTCAAGGGCAGCAGCCAGCTCCACCCTGCGCCGCAGCATTGCGCCCAGGTCGGCCGCTGGCTGGCGCGCATGCACCTGGCAGCGCGCGACTACCCCGGCACGCAGCCCAATCTGCGCGGTCTGGACTGGCAGGCGCGCACCATCCCCGCGATCCTGCCCTACCTCAGCGCGGCACAGCGCGAGCTGATCACCGCCGAGCTGGCGCACCAAATGCAGGTGGCGGCATCCGCCGACTACGCGGCGTTGCCGCGCAGCGCGGTGCACGCCGATCTGTTCCGTGACAACGTGCTGTTCGACGCCGGGACGCTGTCGGGGATTTTCGACTTCTATTTCGCCGGGGTCGACACCTGGATTTTCGACCTGGCGGTGACGCTGAACGATTGGTGCATCGAGCCGTCCACCGGGGCATTCGACGCGCCTCGCCGCGACGCCCTGCTCCAGGCGTATGAGGCGGTGCGCCCGCTGCAGGCCGTCGAACGTCGCCTGCTGGCCGACGCGCTGCGCGCCGCGGCGCTGCGATTCTGGACGTCGCGGCTGGCCGACTTCCATCTGCCGCGCGACGCACAACTGCTCACGCCGCACGATCCGGCGCATTTCGAACGCGTACTGCGCCAGCGCATCGCCGCCGCCTGAACTGCCGCGGCCCGGCACCGTGCGCGCGCCCGCATCACGTGGCGCCGATACCATTGCGGCCATCGGCCCCGTGCCACGCTCACCAGCGAGTTTCGTTCATGCAACTGCGTACTGTCCCCGCCCGCGAAGGTTTGCTCTGGGTGCAAAGCGGATTTCGCCGTCTGGCGCGCCAGCCCTGGGCCGCGCTGCTGATGATTCTGGCGTACGTCGTCGTCACCGGCCTGGTGTCGGCGCTGCCGGTCATCGGCCTGGTATTTCCGCTGTTTGCCGTGCAGTTTGGCACCATCGGTTTCATGCAGGCCAGCCGGCAGATTGCGCTCAATCAGGCGGTCTGGCCGACCGTGCTGCTCACCGGCCTGCGCGCCGGCCCGTCGGTGCTGCGCAATCTGCTGCTGCTCGGCGCGCTGTACACCGTGGCCGTGCTGCTGGTGCTCGGGCTGGGCGCGCTGTTCGACGGCGGCGCCATGCTGCGGCTGCTCCTGCTGGGCGACAAACCCCCGGCCAGCGCCGTGACCGGCGGCGGGCTGCGCCTGGGGGCCATCGTCGCCACGCTGGCGTACATCCCGGTGTCGCTGGCATTCTGGCTCGCGCCGCCGCTGATCACCTGGCACGGCATGCCGGCGTTCAAGGCGTTGTTTTTCAGCTTCGTGCTCTGCCTGCGCAACCTCAAGGCGTTTGCCGTCTATGCGCTGCAGTGGCTGGTGCTGTTCCTCAGCGTGCCCACGCTGATCGTGCTCGTGGCCAGCCTGCTCGGCGCCGGGGACACGCTGGCTGCGGCGCTGAGCATGCCCGTGATCATCGCGCTGTTCCTCGCCTACATTTTGTCGTTCTACGGCACCTACGAATCGCTCGTCGCCGACACCGCCGCCTGACGGCGTCGCCTGGCACGCGCCTGCAGCCGGCGCATCGCCGGCGTGCACAGTGTGCAGAATTTCACACAAGCGTCAAAAATCGCTGCGTTTTCAGGGGAAATACTCCTGTCGTGTATCGGTCGGCATGGCCACAATGCCACCCAAATCCGGCGCCGCCGCGCACGGCGTGCGGGAACACGACAACGAGGAGACAACCCATGCACACGTCTGCGCTGCCCGCGCCCCCTGCGGCGCCCGCCGGCGGGCCGGGCAGGAACGATTCGCTGCTGCCCTTTTGCGAACAACCCATCCGTCTGGTGGCCGTGGCCGGCGATCCGGACGACGACGCGCCGTGGCGCGTGCTCAGCCTGCCGTGCGAGCATGCCAGCGGCACCGACGATGGCGCTCACGAGCGCGAACAACTGCTCATCGCTCTGGCCGGCGCGCTCGGCGGATTGACCGACTCGGCCGACTGCGAGTCGGTCATGCGCCGGCTGATCGACGACATCGTCAACGTGTCGAGCCATCTGGTGCTGGCCTGGGTCTGGATCGGTCCGGCCGATGCCGAGGTCATCACCCCCTTGTGCGTCGCCGGCGCCGCCAGCGCCTTCGGCCAGATGCTGCAGATCGCGCGCAGCCAGGCGACCACGCATTGCCCGGTGTTCCAGAGCCTGCAGCTGCGGCGCATTTCGTACATGCCGATTTCGCCCCGCAGTCCGTACAAGCCGTGGCGGCGCGCGGCGCAGCAATACGGCTTCGAGGAAATGCTGGCCGTGCCGTTCGATCTCGGCGCGATCGGGCAGCACGGCGTGGCCGTGTTCTATTCGGACGAGCGCGGTTACTTCAAACACATCGGCACGCAACCGTTCCAGGCGCTGGCCAAGCTGGCGCAGGTGGCCGTGCATCAGGCGCATCTGGTCACCCGGCTGCAGCTGCAAAGCAGCACCGATCCACTGTGCGCCACGCTCAACCGCCACGCCCTGGAAAAAATCCTGCAACAGGAATTCTCCCGGGCGCGCAGCAGCGGCGAAGGGTTCGGGCTGATCCTGCTCGACCTGGACCGCTTCAAGCTGATCAACGATTCCTACGGCCACCCCGCGGGAGACACCGTGCTGCGCGAAACCGCCTCGCTGCTGCGCCGCCATGTGCGCGAAACCGACATCGTCGGCCGCTGGGGCGGTGAGGAATTTCTCATCATCCTGCCGCGTCAGGGCATCGATCAGGTGCAGTGCACCGCCGAGAGGCTGCGCGCGGCGATCGAGTCGGCCTGCGTCAGGCATGAAGGCCGCTGCATCCAGTTCACCGCCAGTTTCGGCATCACCACCTGGTCGGGCCAGGCGTGCACCCCCGAGCGGCTGATCTCGCGGCTGGACTCGTTTCTCTACGACGCCAAGCGCATGGGACGCAACCAGGTGCGCGGTGCCGACGGCCGCGGCAGCGAAACCCTGTCGCTGGGCGCGCAGATCCAGGCGGCGCTCGACGCGCAGCGCATCCGCGCCGCCTACCAGCCGCTGGTCGATCTGCGCAGCGGCGCCGTGGTCGCGCAGGAAGCGCTGGCGCGCCTGGTGACGGCGGACGGCCAGGTCATCGCCGCAGGGGAATTCATCGGCGCTGCCCACCGCCTGCGCATGGAATGGCGTATCGACGAAGCCGTGTCGCGCCAGGCGCTGATGCACTGCCTGCGCAGCGTGCAGGCGGGGCAACCGATGCAGCGGCACCTGATCAACTGCTCGGCGGATTTTCTCGCCCGCCCGGGGTGCATCGACGCCTTGCTGCAGGCCGCCGAGCGCAATTGCACCGCCTGCGCCGACTTACTGCAGGGCCGGCACAAGCCGGTGATCATCGAAGTCACCGAACGCCAGCTGCTCGGCGACCCGGCCAAGACGCGGCAACTGTTGCAGCCGCTGCTGGATTTCGGCTTCGAGCTCGCCGTGGACGACTTCGGCAGCGGCTATTCCTCCTTCCTCTATCTGCTCGACCTTCCCGTGCGCTACCTCAAGATCGAAGGCGAACTGGTGCGTCGCGCGGTGGCCGACGCGCGGGCGCGCACCATGGTCGAGTCGATCCAGTCGATGGCCTCGCGGCTGGACATCCGCACCATCGCCGAAGGCATCGAAGACCAGGCCACCTGCGCCTTGATGCGCGATCTGGGGATCGACTGGGGCCAGGGATACCTTTGGGGTCACCCGCAAATCGGCTGAACGGCAATCGGGAGACGGCGCATGTTTCACATCGACTCCACGCTTTTCGCTCCCTGGCCAGCGCTGGCCGGCGGGGTGATGATCGGTGCCGCCGCCGGCATCATGGCCCTGGTCGGCGGCAAGATCATGGGCTGCAGCGGTATTGCCGGCGGCAATCTGCACGATTTGCTCGAAGGCATCCCGACGCAGCGCTGGCGCTGGTCGTTTTTGCTCGGCGTGCTGCTGGGCACGCTCGGCTGGCTGGTGCTGCGCGGGCCGATCCCGGGAGCAGACCAGCCGCTGTCGTGGCTGGCCGCGACCGTCGGCGGTCTGGCCGTCGGTTTTGGCACGCGGCTGGGATCGGGCTGTACCAGTGGGCACGGGGTCTGCGGCATCCCGCGCCTGTCCAAGCGCTCGTTCGTTGCCGTTGCGGTTTTTTTCACTACCGCCATGCTCACCGTCTTTGTCACCCACCACATCGTCTGAAGGAGGTCGTATGAACGCCGTTGCCTTGCTCTGCGGAGTGGTGTTCAGCCTGGGGCTGCTGGTGTCGGGGATGGTCGAGCCGGCCAAGGTCATCGGTTTTCTCGATCTTGCCGGACACTGGGACCCGAGCCTAGCTTTCGTCATGCTCGGTGCGATCGCCACCAACGCGCTGCCGATGCGCCTGGCCATGCGGCGGCAGCGCTCGCTCCTGCTGCATTGCCCGATGGAACTGCCCAAAGCCACGCAAATCACTGGGCGGCTGATCGCCGGCAGCGTGGTATTCGGCGTCGGCTGGGGGTTGAGCGGCATCTGTCCAGGCCCGGCGCTGGTCAACCTGGGAACGGCGCAGCCCGACCGCCTGCTGTTCTTCCTCTGCATGTTGGCGGGAATGGGCGGGTATGAACTGTGGAACCGGCATGTATCGAACCACCGCGCCTCGGCGGCGCAGACCCAGCCCGATGTGCAATTGCTCGCCGAAATCGCAGACGCACAGCCAGCGGCGTTGCATGCCCGGCTGGCCGCCCGCTGCGGCGCCGGGCAGTTGACCTTGTTCGTCGATACCCCGCTGCGCGTGGGCGAGCGCTACCGTGTGCTGCTGCCCGGGCAGACTGCAGCGCAGGCGCGGCGCTATGTGGTGCAGCAGGTCCGTCCGGGATCGCGCGAAGGCGATGCGGCGCGAGCGATCCTGTTGGCCTATCTCGACGCCGATGCCACCCCGAGCACGCAGCCGCAAGCCGCCGGCACCGGGTCTGCGATGCCGCCGGCACAAGAGGAGATGGTGCGATGACCGCAGCAGACGCCGCCTTGCCCGCTGTGCCGGATCTGTCGTTGTGGGCGCTGCCGGCCTTGCTGTTGCGCCCCGCAGCAGACGGCAGTTGGCACGTTGCGGATCACAACCCGGCAGCCGACGAATTCGCCGTCCTCGCCGGCATCGACTGGAACGGCGATGCGCGCAGCTGGCTGCCTGGCACGGGCACGGCGGCGCCATCGCTGCCGGCAGCCGGTGCAGCGGTGGAGACGACCATCGGCACACGGCCCTGCCGCGTGCACCTCGCTGCCTGGCCTGGCAGTAGCGACGCGCTGCTGGCGCAAATCGTCGACCTCACCGCGCGTCAGTTCGCCGAGTCGGTGACGCGCGACGTGATCAACATTGTCAACGGCTCGGGCCGGGTGCTGGCGCAGACGGCCGACCAGATCTACTCGACCATCGAGGGTGTCGAACACGGGCTGCGCACGACAGAAACCAGCGAAACCGACAACAGAACCCATGTCGATTCGCTGGTGGACAACGTCCGGTCGATCGCCGCGGTGGCCGCCGACATCCGCGGCATTGCCTCGCAGACCAATCTGCTGGCGCTGAATGCGGCGATCGAGGCGGCGCGTGCAGGAGAGGCCGGGCGCGGCTTCGCCGTGGTCGCCGACGAAGTCAAGCGGCTGTCGCAGCGCGTGCAGGCGGCAACGCAGGACATCGCCGAACTCGCCGCCGGCATCCAGGGCGTGTCCAGTGGGATTTCATCGGCCTGCCATGCGTCGATGCAGTCGGTCGAGGCGTCGCACCGACTGCTTGAACGCTCCACCGCCGACGTCAAGCAGATGCGCCGCGTCTCCCATGTGTCGAGTCTGCGCGCGGCCAAGAGTGGCCACCGGCTATTTGTATTCCGTGTGCAGGGTGATCTGCAACGTCAGCCACCAGTGATCAAACCCGAGAGTCTGGCCACTCACCGCAACTGCGGTCTGGGAGACTGGTACGAAGCCAACCGCAACAGTGCGCTGGGCGCACTGCCCAGTTTCCAGGCGCTGGAGGCGCCGCACGCACGGCTGCACGCGCTGGTGCACGATTTCGCCACCGCGCTGCAAGCCGGGCAGCGCCGCCAGGCGCTGCAACTGATGCGCGACATCGACCACGAACTGGCCGCCACGCTGGACGCGATCGACGCCCTGGTACGCGACATCGACACCCTTCTGGGCGGCTGACCGCCGCGCTCAGCCGTCGTCCACCGTGGTGAGCTTGGCCACGCTGAGCGCCAGCCATTTGGTGCCGTGGCGGTTGAACCTCACCTGCGCGCGGGCGTCGTCGCCGCTGCCTTCGAGGCTGAGCACCACGCCCTCGCCAAATTTGTTGTGGAACACGGCCTGCCCGGCGCGCAGACCGGGCGCCGGCTTCGGGCTGGCCGGGGTGAACGCGGGCACGACGGTTTTGGGCGCGTAACTCCAGGTGCTGTGCGCGTCGGCGCCGAAACCGCCGCCGAATCCCGGCTGCCGGGCGCTGATCCACTTCAGCGACTGCGGCGGCAGTTCGTCGAAAAACCGGCTGCGCACGTTGTACCGTGTCTGCCCGTGGAGCATGCGGCTTTGCGCCAGGCTGAGGTACAGCCGCCTGCGCGCGCGGGTGATGGCCACGTACATCAGGCGACGTTCCTCCTCGATGCCGTCGCTGGCGGTCAGCGCGTTTTCGTGCGGAAACAGCCCTTCCTCCAGCCCGGTGATGAACACGGCGTCGAACTCCAGCCCCTTGGCGGCGTGCACCGTCATCATCTGGATCGCCTCCTGACCGCTGTGCGCCTGGTTGTCACCGGCTTCGAGCGCAGCATGGGTGAGAAAGGCGGTGAGCGGCGACAGGGTTTCGCCGGTGGCCGGGTCGATGCCGTCGGCCGCCATGCCGGCGTCCGCCACGGCCAGCGACTGCGGCTGCTGCGCCGCGGCGTGCAGGCCAAAGCCCTCCTGGGTGACGAAGGCGGCAGCGGCGTTGACCAGTTCTTCGAGGTTTTCCAGCCGTTCCTGGCCGTCGCGCTCCTCACGGTAGTGGGCGAAGAGGCCACTGGCATCGAGCACGTGGCGCACCAGATCGGGCAGGCTCATCGCCGCGGTTTGCCGCCGCATCTGCGCCACCTGGTCGAGAAACGCCTGCAGACTGGCGGCGCCGCGTCCGCCCAGCGCATCGACGGCCTCGCTCAGCGGCACGGCGCGCAGCCGCGCCGCATCCTGCAACTGCTCCAGCGTGCGCGCGCCGATGCCGCGCGCCGGGAAGTTGACCACGCGCAAGAAGGCGGTATCGTCGAGCGGGTTGTCGATCAGGCGCAGATACGCCAGCGCGTGCTTGACCTCGGCGCGCTCGAAAAACCGCAGCCCGCCGTACACCCGGTACGGCAGCCCGGCGTTGAACAGCGCGCCTTCGATGACGCGCGACTGCGCGTTGGAGCGGTAGAGCACGGCGATTTCGCTGTGGCTGAAGCCGTCGCGCAGCAGTTGGCGCACCTCCTCGACCAGCCACTGCGCCTCGGCGTGGTCGCTCGGCGCTTCGAACACGCGCACCGGCTCGCCGGCCCCGGCTTCGGTGCGTAGGGTCTTGCCCAGACGGCGGGCGTTGTTGGCGATCAGGGTGTTGGCGCTGTCGAGAATGTGGCCGTGCGAGCGGTAATTGCGTTCGAGCTTGATGAGGTGGCGCACGCGGAATTCGCGCTGGTAGTCGTCCATATTGCCGGCGTGCGCGCCGCGGAAGGCGTAGATGCTCTGGTCGTCGTCGCCGACGGCGAACACGCAGGCCGGCTGTGCCTCGCCCGGGCCGGCCAGCAGCTTGAGCCACTGGTATTGCAGGCGGTTGGTGTCTTGGAATTCGTCGACCAGGATGTGGCGGAAACGCCGGCGGTAATGCGCGCGCAGCGCGGCGTTGTCGCGCAGGATTTCGAACGAACGCAGCAGCAGCTCGGCAAAGTCGGCCACGCCGTCGCGGGTGCACTGCGCCTCGTAGGCCAGGTAGATCTCGGCGAGCTGGCGGCTTTGCTGGTCGCGTACTTCGACGTCGCCCGGGCGCAGCCCCTGCTCCTTGGCGCCGTTGATGAACCACTGCACCTGCTTGGGCGGGTGGCGCTCCTCGTCGACGTTGAGGCTTTTGAGCAGGCGCTTGATCGCGGCGAGCTGATCCTGGGTGTCGAGAATCTGAAAGGTCTGCGGCAGCCCGGCCTCGCGCCAGTGCGCGCGCAGCAGACGGTTGCACAGACCGTGAAAGGTGCCGATCCACATGCCGCGCACCGGAATGGGCAGCATGGCCTGCAACCGCGCCAGCATTTCCTTGGCCGCCTTGTTGGTGAAGGTCACGGCCAGGACGCCCGCGGGCGACACCTGCCCGGTGGACATCAGCCAGGCGATGCGCGTGGTCAGCACCCGTGTCTTGCCGCTGCCCGCCCCGGCGAGAATGAGGGCGTTTTCCGCCGGCAGGGTGACGGCGGCGAGCTGTTCGGGATTGAGGTTGTGCAGGAGGGCGGACATGGAAGGATTCTAGGCGGCACCCGGCCATGAAGCAGCCTAGAATGGGCCACCGGGCTGCGACATCCGTTGCCGCCCGGTTTTTTGCGCGCGCCACAACCGCGGCGCCGCGCCTGGAGGCGTTGATGGACATTTTCGATTACGACAACATCCTGCTGCTGCCGCGCAAGTGCCGGGTGGACAGCCGCCGGCAGTGCGACCCGTCGACCGAGTTCGGCGGGCGGCGGTTTCGCCTGCCGGTGGTGCCGGCGAACATGAAAACCGTGGTCGATGCCCATCTGTGCCGCTGGCTGGCGGCCAACGGCTACTTTTACATCATGCACCGTTTCGACGTGGACGTGGCGGCGTTCGCCCGGCAGATGCGCGACGCCGACCTGTTCGTGTCGGTGTCGCTCGGCGTCAAGGCCGACGACATGGCCGTGGTCGATCAGCTCGCCGCCGAAGGCACCGGGGCGGACTACATCACCATCGACATCGCCCACGGTCACGCCGACAGCGTGCAGCGCATGATCGCGCACATCAAGCACAGGCTGCCGCAGGCCTTCGTCATCGCCGGCAACATCGGCACGCCCGAGGCGGTGATCGACGTCGAAGGCTGGGGGGCCGACGCCACCAAGGTCGGCATCGGCCCGGGCAAGGTGTGTATCACCCGCATGAAAACCGGCTTCGGCACTGGCGGCTGGCAGCTCTCGGCGCTGAAGTGGTGCGCCCGCGTGGCGACCAAGCCCATCATCGCCGACGGCGGCATCCGCGAGCATGGCGACATCGCCAAAAGCGTGCGCTTCGGTGCCAGTATGGTGATGATTGGCGCGCTGCTCGCCGGGCATGAAGAATCCCCCGGGCTGACCGTCGAAGTCGACGGCCGTCTGTACAAGGAGTATTACGGCAGCGCCTCCGAGTTCAACAAGGGCGAGCGGCGCAACGTCGAAGGCAAGCGCATCCTCGAACCGATCAAGGGACGGATCGCCGACACCCTGCGCGAAATGGAAGAAGACCTGCAAAGCGCGATTTCCTACGCCGGCGGCATGCAACTGACCGACATCCGCAAGGTCAACTACATCATCCTCGGCCAGAGCAACGCCGGCGAACATGTGCTGATGTAAGGCCGGCGCAGGCTTGCGCGCATAGCATCGCGGCGTCGCCCTGTATGCCCATGCCGCCCGCCTGCGCCCCATCCGCCTCCGCCGTCACCCCGGCGCAGCGTCTGCGCGTGCTGCTGGCCGGAGTGTGCGCGCTCATCCTCACCGTCGGCCTGGCGCGCTTCGCCTATACCCCGATGCTGCCGGTGATGCACCGCGAAGCCGGGCTGTCGGCGGTGGCCGCCGGCTGGCTGGCGACGTTCAATTACGCTGGCTACATCAGCGGCGCGATGATCGCCGCGGCCACCGGCAGTCTGCAGCAAAAATTCGTCCTCTACCGTGTCGGGCTGGTGCTGGCCGTGGTGACCACGGCGGCGCTCGGGCTGAGCGACAACCTCGTGCTCTGGGCGGTGCTGCGCTTCGTTTCCGGGCTGTCGAGCACGGCCGGGCTGCTGCTGGCCTCCGGGCTGGCGCTCAATTGGCTGATCCGCCATGGCCAGCGCGCGGAACTGGGGCTGCATTTCACCGGACTGGGGCTGGGCATCGTCGTCTGCGGTCTGGCGGTGGCGGCGATGCACGGCCGGCTCGGCTGGGCGCAGCAATGGCTGGGGCTGGGCCTGCTCGGGGTGCTGTTTTTCGTTCCGGCATGGGCGTGGATGCCGCGCCCGGCTGCCGCTGCCGCGCTGCCCGGCAGTGGCAACCGCCAGGCCGCCGCCGCTCCGGCGCGGCGCTGGCTGCTGCAGATGGTGGCGATGTATTTCTGCGCCGGGTTTGGCTATGTCGTCAGCGCCACGTTCATCGTCGCCATCCTCGACAGGCTGCCCCTGCTGGCCGGTCACGGCGGCTGGATCTGGGTGATCGTCGGTCTGGCCGCGGCGCCGTCGAGCTTTCTCTGGGACCGCGTGGCGCGGCGCACGGGCGACATCGCTGCCCTGCTGCTGGCGTTTGCGCTGCAGATCGTCTCGATCCTGCTGCCTGCGCTCAGCAGCAGCGCGCTGCTCAACCTGCTCAGTGCGGTGCTGTACGGCGGCACCTTCGTCGGCATCGTCAGCCTGACGCTGACCCTCATCGGCCGCCATTTCCCCGACAACCCGGCCAAGGCGATGGCGCGGCTGACGCTGAGCTACGGCGTGTCGCAAATGGTCGCGCCTGCCGTGGCCGGTTCCATCGCCGCGCGCACCGGCAGCTATCACGGGGCCTTGCTGCTGACCGCCGCGGTCATGCTCGTGGGCATGGCACTGCTGGCGGTGATGTGGCGCGAAGCGGCGCGGGCGCAGCGCTGACGCCACGCAGGCCGGCAGGCGAGGAAGCGAGCACCGCGCAACGCCGCCGATGGCTCACCGCAGGGGTTTTCAGCAGCCGGCTACGCCGACGCGGCCAGCGCGCGCACATACGCCGCCGTGCCTTGCTCGACCGTGGCGAAATGGTGGGTACAACCCGCCGCACGCAGCCGGCTGAGGTCGGCCTGGGTGTGGCACTGGTATTTGCCCACCAGCGCCTCGGGAAACGGGATGTAGGCGATTTCTCCGGCCTGAACCAGCTCGGCCAGGCTCAGCGCCGGGCGGCCGGCGAGCTCTCGCAGGGTGTTGACCACCGTCTGCGCCACGTCGTTGAACGGCTGTGCCCTCCCGGTGCCGAGGTTGAAAATGCCGCTTTTGTCCGGATGGTCGAAAAACCACAGGTTGACGGCGACGACGTCGTCGATCCAGACGAAGTCGCGCTGCTGCATGCCGGGAGCGTAGCCGCCGTACTCGCCAAACAGCCTGACCTGCCCCTGGGTGCGGTACTGGTTGACATGGTGAAACGCCACCGAGGCCATGCGCCCTTTGTGCTGCTCGCGCGGACCGTAGACGTTGAAGTAGCGGAAGCCGGCGATCTGCGTTGCCGCCTGCGGCAGCACGCGGCGCACCACCTGGTCGAACAGCAGCTTGGAGTAGCCATAGACGTTGAGCGGCCGCTCGAACTCGGGCTGCTCGCGAAACGTGCTGCTGGCGCCATACGTGGCCGCGCTCGATGCATACAGCAGCCGCGTGCCATGCGCCTGCGCGGCGTCGAGCAGGGTCTTGCTCGTGCGGTAATTGTTGTCGAGCATGTAGCGGCCATCGTGCTCCATGGTGTCGGAACACGCACCCTGGTGGAACACGGCCTCGACTTTGCCGAAATGACCGCGGGCGAAATGCTCGAAAAACACGGTTTTGTCGAGATAGTCGCTGATCTGCAGGTCGACCAGATTGCGGAACTTGTCGCCCTGCGTCAGGTTGTCCACGGCGATGATGTCGGTGATGCCGCGGGCGTTGAGCCCCTTGACCAGATTGCTGCCGATGAAGCCTGCGGCACCGGTGACGATGATTCTCATGCCCACAGCTCCTGCGGCGTGACGGTGGCGGTGCCGAGCTTGCCGACGACGATGCCCGCGGCGCGATTGGCGGTGCGCACGGCGTCTTCGAGTGCGCAGCCGGCGCCCAGCACCACCGCCAGGGTGGCGATGACGGTATCGCCGGCCCCGGACACGTCGTACACCTCGCGCGCTTCGGTCGGGATGTGCAGCTCGCCCTGCTCGGTGTACAGGCTCATGCCCTCTTCGGAGCGGGTGAGCAGCAGCGCCTTGATGCCCAGTTTCTTGCGCAATCCCTGCGCCTTGGCGGTGAGTTCGTCTTCGCTGCCCCATTCGCCCACCACCTGCGCGAGTTCGGCGCGGTTGGGGGTGATGACGGTAGCGCCCGCGTAGCGCGAATAGTCCCGCCCCTTGGGATCGATGAGGATGGTTTTACCGTGGGTCCGCGCCAGATTCATCATCTGGTCGAGGTGCTCCAGCCCGCCCTTGCCGTAATCCGACAGCAGCACCACGTCGTGGAAGGTGAGTTCCTGCTCGTAGCGTTCGAGCATCGCCGCGAGCACTTCGTGGTCGGGCTTTTGCTCGAAGTCCAGGCGGATGAGTTGCTGCTGGCGCGACACCACGCGCAGCTTGACCGTGGTCTTGAGCGTGGTGTCCTGCCGCATGGCGTTGCGGATGGGCGTATCGACCAGCAGGGTGACGAGCTTGCGCCCCGGTTCGTCGGCGCCGACGACCGACAGCAGCGTGGTCTGCGCCCCCAGCATCGCGGCGTTGAGGGCGACGTTGGCGGCGCCGCCGACGCGGTCTTCGTCGCGCAGCACCCGCACCACCGGCACCGGGGCTTCAGGGGAGATGCGGTCGACTGCACCGAACCAATAGCGATCGAGCATGACGTCGCCGACGACGAGCACGCGGGATTGGGCGAGTTGTTCTGCGTTCATGACAGGAGGGAGAGTTCTTCCAGGCGGCGCGGCGGGTAGGTTTCCCAGCCCTGGCAGCCCGGACAATGCCAGAAATATTGTCGCGCTTCGAAGCCGCAGGCGGCGCAGCGGTAGCGCTGCCGGCTGCGCAAGGCATTGTCCACCGCCGCCTGCATCGCCGCGGTCGCCTCGGCAGCGGGCAGACCCGGCGCGGGATGTTCGAGCACGCGTTTGAGCGCGAGCAGGCTGCGGTGTTGCTGCAGGTACTGCTGCGCGCAGTATGCGCGCGACTGCGGGTCGGGGTCGAGTAGCAGCACGGCGTCGAGCACGTCGATCGCCGGAGTCTGCGCCAGCCGCTGCCGCAGCCATGCCAGCCCCTGCTCGACCTGGCCGAGCTGCTGACGCAGTTGCGCGATCTGCACCGCGGCGAGGGCGACAAACTCGGGCTGCACCAGATCGATCGATTCCAGCGTCTGCAGCGCCGCGGCCAGGTCGCCGCGGGCCTGCGCCCACTGCGCGCGCAGCAGCCGCGCGCGCACGTTCTGCGGCGCAGCCTGCAGCGCGCTGTCGAGCGCACGCTGCGCCTGTTCGTCGCGGCCGGCAGCGTGGTGCTGGATGGCGAGCTCGCACCAATACTGCGCGATCTGCCGCTGATACGTTCCGGTGGCCCGCTGCTGCAACTCGCTGGCGCGGGCGATGGCCTTGTGCCAGTCCTGCGTGCGCTCGCTGATTTGCAGCAAGGCGGTCAGCGCCTGGGTGGCGTAGTCGGTGCGCAACAGGTCTTCGTAGGCCGATTCGGCGCGGTCGAGCAGGCCAGCTTTGAAAAAATCCTGCGCCAGCGCCAGCTGCGCGCGCTCGCGCGCGTCCCGTGGCAGGTCGGCGCGTGCCAGTAGGTTCTGGTGCACACGCACGGCGCGTTCGTACTCGCCGCGGCGGCGGAACAGATTGCCCAGGGCGAAATGCAGATCGACGGTATCGGGATCGGCGGTCATGGTTTCGATGAACGCGTCGATCGCCTTGTCCTGCTGTTCGTTGAGCAAATGGTTCAGCCCGCGGTAATACGCCTGCGGCGCATCGCGGCGCAGCGCGCGCTCGGTGCGCACCTGCCGCAGATCGACGCGCGAGGCCATCCACCCCAATGCGAACATCAGGGGCAGAACGAGCAGCCACCACAGGTCAAACTCCATCGATCGGCCTGTCGATCGGCTGCGATGGGAATTCGGCCGGCGCCGCCGTCGGCGCGCCCGCTGGCGGCGGGGTATCGGTGCCGCGGCGCGCCGACCGGCGGTGCCGCAGCCACGACGGCATCAGCGCCAGCACACCGAGCACCGCGCCCAGGGCGAATACCGCCAGCAGCAGCACGATCATGGGCGTGCGCCACTCGGTGCCGAACAGCAGGTGCAGCGTGACCGGTTCGAGGTTGTTCAGCGCCAGACCGAACAGCAGCAGAAACAGCACCAGCCGCAAAAACCAGCTCAGAATGCGCATGAAAACGGGGATCGGGACGGGCAACGCGGTAAGCATATTCGATCAGCCCCGTGACCCTCACCAGCGGCGCAGTGGACAATGACGTGCATCGTCGTTTGACCTCCTGCAAAAGAGCGCATCATGCGGTTTGACCGACATCCCGTGCATTGCCCCCCTGCGCAGCCTGACGCGGTGTTCACCGACGCCCAGGCCGCGCTCGATCACGTGCAGGCGCTGTACACCCGCGCCATCGATTACCTGCGCCAGCGTCTGGCCGAATTCGCCGCCGGCACCCTGCCGCCGGGGCGGGTGCGCGCCTGCTACCCGGTGGTGCGCATCCGCATCGACAGCGTCAAGCGGCCCGACTCGCGCCTGGCCTACGGCTTCGTCGCCGCGCCCGGGGTGTATGAAACCTCGCTGACCCGCCCGGATCTGTTTGCCGATTACCTGCGCACCCAGTTCCAGCTGCTGCTGGCCAACCACGGTGTGGCGCTGGAAATCGGCGTGGGCGATGAGCCGATCCCGCTGCACTTCAGCCTGGGCGGCATGGCGCATGTGGAGGCGCAGCTCAGCCTGGAGCAGCGGCAGCAATTGCGCGAC
>Ga0315298_1004450_pt1 | contig 20949 bp, 20 predicted proteins | sample WHS_1_MG_FD_203077 | JGI IMG/M metagenome (GOLD analysis project Ga0315298, IMG submission 203077) | Extremophilic microbial mat communities from Washburn Hot Springs, YNP, Wyoming, USA - WHS_1_MG | ecosystem: Environmental > Aquatic > Thermal springs > Hot (42-90C) | place: USA: Wyoming...
CTGCATGGAGATGTCCTGTCTCTATTTCCAAATCCTCAAGCCGTCTGAGCAGAGAGGTTGTCGTCAATGCTTGTTCAGGCATGGGTATAGTTTAACACCACTCAGGCTAAAATGGGTAGGTAGTTACAAAACAGGATAAATATCGGGACTTTGATGATTTTTGCTACTAGCCAGAGGGCCTTGCTTTGGCTAATATCGTGGCAAATGAGATTCCCGGCGTTAGAGAATCTTCCTTTCTTTCAGGGCTTGAGCGAAGAGGACCTGGCCCTGCTGGCGCCTTGTTTGCGGACACAGCGCCTGCGTGCTGGCGCGCTGATTTTCGATCAGGGGGAGGCGGCAGAGTTTTTCTACCTGCTGGTGCGAGGCGAGGTGGTCATTCGTTACAAACCCGAAGATGGGCCGGCGTTGACCGTGACGCGCGTGCGGCCAGGCGAGGTGTTCGGCTGGTCAGCGGCCATGGGCAATGAAACGTACACGTCCGCGGCGGTCTGCGAAAGCGATAGCGAGGTGTTGCAGATTCGCGGCGACGCGCTGCGTTCGCTCTGTTTGGGGAACCCGCGCGCCGGCGAACTCATTCGCGCCCGTCTGGCGGCTGTTGTGGCCGAGCGTGAGAAGAGCCGCCAGCGCGTGGTGAAGATGCTCAATGCCGATGCCTCGACCCAGAGGGCGCAAGGAGGACGGTATGCCTGAAACAAATGCGGCTGTGGAATTGCGCCTGAAGGCGCTCCTTGAACAGTTGAGCGCCTACATCGAGACCTTTCATGGCGGGTCGGTGGAGTACGTTTCCTTCGATGGGAAGACCCTGCGCGTCCGCCTGGGTGGGGCCTGCCTGGGCTGTCCGCTTTCGCCTTCCACCCTACACGGCTGGGTGGCCGGGACGGTGCGCCAGTTTTTCCCGGAGATCGAAGCCGTAGAGGCCGTTGAGTGAGCCGTTCACGCCGGTTTGTGCCGTTTCAGCGTCCCCCAAACAGCGCCAGGGCGGCCAGGGGGCCGAAAACGAGCAGGACGGCCACCAGTCCGCGCCACGTGCCATGTCCCTGCCGCTCATCCACCAGGAAAAGGGAAGGGTAATTACCTTCCACTTTCCAGCGCGGCCCGCCGAACCAGGTAAAGAGCAATCCGCCTGCGAGTCCGCCAACATGTCCCCAGTTGTCTATGCCACGCGAGGAAAAGCCAAGCAACAGGTTGATCGCGGCCAGGAAGAGAATGTTCCCCAGGGCTTGCGCCGCGTATTGACGCAGCAGGGAACGATTCTGATAGAGGAAAACGCCTTCGGCGGCCAGCAGGCCAAAGACGGCTGTGGAAGCCCCCAGGGAAATCGCCGGCGTGAGCAACAGCGAAAGCACATTGCCGGCAAAGCCGCTGGCGAAGTATAACCACGCGAAGCGCCCATGGCCGAAACGTCCTTCCAGTCCGCTCCCAAAGCGTGCCAGGGCATACATGTTAAAGGCGATATGGGCTGGCGAGACATGCAGGAAGAGCGGGGTGATCAGCCGCCAGTATTGCCCCAGGCGAATAAAGAAAGCATCCTTTGCCCCATAGTAGGCGATGATATCACCGCCGAGCAGGAAGCGCGAGGCAATCTGAAGCAGGTAGAAAAAGACGGTGATGGCAATCAGGCCATAGGTGACGAAGGGCGTCGTCTGGGGGAGACGCACCTCGACACAGGCCGGCTGCGGCGGGAGGGAGGAATATTCGGAAGGAGAAAAAGTATCATTCATCGAGACATTCTCTGCCGGCTTGCGCGGCTGTCACGTCGTCGGCGCGGAGCCGGACCATGCTTTCCACCTCACAAGGGGGAAACAGCGCGTGAGCGTCTTACAGACTGACCCGGCGCGGTACGGCGCGATGATGTTCCGCGCGGATGATGGCCTCTACCGTGTCCACCGTCTCATCCAGACGGCCATCGGCATTGACAATGATGTAATCGAATTCCGAGGCGCGCTTAAGTTCCTGGCGCGCGGTGGCGATTCGCAGACTCAAGTCCTCGGCTGGATCGTGCTGGCGCCTCTGCAGGCGACGTACCATTTCTTCCTCATTCTGCGGGATCAGGAAGATGAAAACGGCCTGGGGGGCCAGTTTACGCACCGTCGCCGCGCCCTGCACATCCACGCGCAGCACCACGTCCTTGCCCGAAGCCAGCGCCTGCCGCACCTGTTCTTTAGGAATGCCCTTGTAGTCGTTATAGACGATCGCATACTCAATCAATTCATTATTTTCAATCATGCGGGCGAATTCTTCTTTCGAGACGAAGAAATAGTCCCTGCCGTGCACCTCGCCGGCGCGGCGCGGACGGGTGGTCGCCGTGACCACAAAATGGAACGGCAGGCCGCGCGCTTTCATCCGCTGGATGACGGTATCTTTGCCGGCCCCTGATGGCCCGGAAATGACTATCAACAACGGTTGGGGGTGGAGTAAATCGAATTCAGGATCAGCGCTCATGTCCCTTATTGTACCTGAAACATCCCTTGCCAGCCATTGGTTGCTCGCCAGCCACCTTGAGAATTCTCCGTCGCCCGCTGTGATACGGTGAGGCTTGTTGTAGAACGACTGTCGCAGGGCAAACTGGCTGCCGGACACGTTGGCCTGTCGCGCGAGGTCAGGAAAAGCATTTCCCCAGCCAGCCCTCTCCGTAGAATCACCAGCGGACAGGCTTGAAGAGGCCCGGCTGGCAACTGGTCGGTTGTAGTTGTAGTGGCAGGCAGGAGAACTGGCAGGACAATACTCGTCCCGGGAGGGCGTCAAGAATACCAGCAGCAGGTATCAAGAGGGTTGAGCGAGAAGCGGTGGCACGGTGGCTTGCGTTTCCATCTGTCGCAGAATGATATCTGTCTCCTCGCCCGAATCCGCCGGCGGCGTGACAACATCTACGAGGATGCTATCCCCGGCATGGAATTGACCGGCCAGCAGAGCATCTGCCAGCGGATCTTCTACTTTTTGCTGGATGACGCGGCGCAAGGGCCGGGCGCCCATTTCAGGATCGTAGCCGCGCTCTGCCAGCAGGTCAAGAGCGGCTTCAGTGGCGTGTAACGAGATCGCGTGTTCTTTCAGGCGCTCGGTGACTTTGTCCAGTTCGAGAACGACAATCTTTCGGATGTCATCCTGGTTGAGGGCGCGGAAGACGATGACGGCGTCCACGCGGTTGATGAATTCAGGTCGGAAGACGCGCTTGAGCGACTCGGTCAGTTTCTTGCGCATTTCCTCGTAGGTCAACCGCTCTTCGGTTCTGGCATCGCGTTTGAGGGGGAATCCCAGTTGTGTGTTGCGGCGGATTTCTTCGGCGCCGACGTTGGAAGTCATCACGATGATGGCATTGCGGAAGTTTACCTGCCGCCCTTTGGCATCGGAAAGATGGCCTTCTTCCATGATTTGCAGGAGCAGGTTATGTACTTCGGGGTGGGCTTTTTCGACCTCATCGAAGACGACAATGGAATAAGGGCGGCGGCGCAACGCCTCGGTCAACTGGCCGGCGTCTTCGTAGCCAATGTAGCCCGGAGGCGCGCCAACCAGCCGGCTGCCGGTGTGCCGCTCGGTGAATTCCGACATATCCAGTTGAATCAGGGCCTCTTCGCTGCCGAACATGAAGCGCGCCAGCGCCTTTGTCAGTTCGGTCTTGCCGACGCCGGTTGGGCCCAGGAAAATGAACGAACCGATGGGGCGGCGTGGGTCCTTGAGGCCGGCGCGTGCCCGTCGCACGGCTTTGGCGATGGCTTGAATGGCCTCGTCCTGTCCGACAATGTGCTTCTTGAGTTCCTCCTCCATGCGCAACAGGCGTTCGGATTCTTCCTCGGCCATTTGCATGACCGGCACGCCGGTCCACATGGAGACCACCTCCGCGATGTCGGCTGCGGTCACGACAGGGCTGGTGGCGCGTTCCCAACCGCCTTTCAGTTGCCAGAGTTGTTCGCTCAATTCGGCTTCCTGCGCGTCCCAGTGGCGCACGTCTTCGATTTTGCCTTCCTCCTGAGCCAGAACGCGATTGGCGCGCACTTGCTTCAGGCGAGTGTAGATTTCTTTGGCAGAGGTGGCTGAGCCGGATTTGTACATGCGCACGCGCGAGGCGGCTTCATCAATGAGGTCAATCGCCTTATCGGGCAGGAAGCGGTCAGAGACGTAGCGCGCCGAGAGACGCGCCGCGGCCTCGAGAGCCTCGTCCGAAATGACCAGATGGTGATGTTCTTCGTACATGCGCCGGATGCCCTTGAGGATTTCGATGGTTTCCTCTACGGTCGGCTCGTTGACCAGAATTGGCTGGAAGCGGCGTTCGAGGGCCGCGTCGGTCTCAATGTGTTTGCGGTACTCGTCCAGCGTGGTGGCGCCGATGCATTGCAGCTCACCGCGCGAGAGCGCCGGCTTGAGAATATTGGCCGCGTCAACGGCGGAGCCGGCCGCGCCGGCGCCCACCAGCATATGGAATTCGTCAATGAACAGGATGGCACGCGTTTGTTTGAGTTCATCAATGACGCGCTTCAGGCGTTCCTCGAACTGACCGCGATACATGGTGCCGGCAATCAGGGAACCCACATCCAGTTTGAGCACTCGTTTGTTCAGCAGGGGTGCCGGCACATCGCCTTCGACGATGCGCTGGGCCAGCCCTTCCACGATAGCCGTCTTGCCCACGCCCGGCTCGCCGATCAGCGCCGGGTTATTCTTGGTGCGGCGCGCCAGAATCTGGATCACGCGCTCGATCTCCATCTGACGGCCAATCACCGGGTCCAGTTTGCCCTCTTCGGCCAGGGCGGTGAGGTCAGTGGCCAGTTGATCAACCAGCGGAGTTTTGCTCTCCTGCCGTGCCGCTCGTCCGCCCTCCGGCACGAGGGAAAGCCCTGTGCCGCCTCCTTCCTGCAAGACCCGACGCACCTGCCGGCGAATCTGTTCCTCCGTCACGCCCAGGCGGCGCAGAACGACGGCGGCATTGCCATTGGCGCGATTCAGGGCCAGCAGTAAATGCTCCGTGCCGATGTAATGATGCCCCATTTTGCGGGCTTCTTCCAGCGCCATTTCGAGCACCAGTTGCGTATCGGGGCCCAGTTCAATGCGACCGCCGGTGTAATGCCCCTCGCCGCTGACGCGTAGAATCATCTCACGCACGCGGTTGATTTCCAAACCCAGTTCACGCAATACCCGGCTGGCAACGCCGCCCTCCTCGGTCATCAAGGCCAGCAACAGATGCTCGGTGCCAATCAATCCCACCCGGGCGCGTTCGGCTTCCATGTGCGCCAGGGAAAGCACACGCCGCGCGCGTTGGGTAAATCGCTCCAGACTAGCCATACGTTTCTCCTGTCCAGTGCCAGACCAACTCGACCTGTCTGCTAACAGCCAGACTTCTCTTCGCTATGGTGATTCTACCAAAAAGTAGACCGCCTTATCGTATGAAAAAGATTAGAGTTTCCGGCTGAATACATGTGACGGTTGCCCTGAGCCAGCCGAAAGATGCGTGGCTGATCTGCCTTGCGCAACAGAACGATGGCAGGGATTACCATCAACTTCGGGACGTTGCCGCTTGCCGTAGCGGACTTACAGTATAATCTTTGTATAAAGAGGTTGCCATGAACGAGAATGAGATGACGCGTCTGCGCCAGCTGGAACGTCTGCTGGAAATCAGTCGTACGCTGAGTGCGGCTCTGGATCTGGAGCCCTTTCTTCAGTCCGTCATTTCTGCTGCCGCAGAATTGACCGGCAGCGAGGTGGCTTCTGTGCTGGAACTGGAAAGCGGCAGCGAGCATTTACGTTTTCTGGCCGTGCCCTGGTTTCATCGCGAGGCGTTGAAAAATGTGCGTGTACCGTTGCAGGCCAGCATCGCCGGCTGGGTTTATCAGAATGCCAAGGCCGTGGTGGTGCCTGACGTGAGCGCCGAAAAACGTCACTTTAAAGGCGCCGATGAAGCCGCTGATTTCCAGTCGCGCTCGATTCTCGCCATGCCCATCATCTACAAAGGCGAAACGCTGGGGGTGCTGGAAGCCGTCAACAAACTGGAGAACGCCGCCTATACCGCCGAGGACTTCAAGGTCATGGAAATTCTGGCCTCTCAGGCCGCCGTGGCCATCCAGAATGCGCGCCTGGTAGAACAGGCTCGCCGTGCCATTGACGAACTGCGCGAACTTGACCGCATGAAAAGCGACTTTATCGCGGTGGCCTCGCATGAACTGCGTACCCCGATTGGCTTGATTTTGGGACACGCCACCTTTCTGCGCGAAGTGGTGGCGGAAGACCAGCGCCAGGAGGTGGACATTATCGTTCGCAGTGCGATGCGGCTGAAGGAAATCGTAGATAACCTCGCCAATATTGACAATGTGCAACGTGGTGTGGCCAGTTTGCGGAAGCGCACGGTATCCATCAAGCGTATCGTGGAGGAGGTGATGGTTTCCTTCCGAGAAGAAGCGCGCCGCAAACGAATTTCCTTAAGCGCCGACACCGGTGAGGACGACCTGATGATAGAGGGCGATGCCTCCAAGATTGCCATTGCGCTGGGCAATCTGGTCAAGAATGCGCTTACCTTTACCAATCCTGGCGGTCATGTCTTCATCACGGCGGAACAGATTCCCGGCTATGTCAAGGTCTCCGTCATTGACGACGGCATCGGGATTCCGGCGAAAGACCTGCCACACATCTTTGAGCGCTTCTATCAGGTCGAATCTCACCTGACACGCAAGCACGGCGGCATGGGGTTGGGACTCTCCGTCGCCAAGGTAATGATAGAGATGCATCGCGGCCGCATTTGGGCTGAGAGCGTGGAGGGTAAGGGGAGCAATTTCTCGTTCATCTTGCCGCTTGATTTGGATCAGGCCAGCGCGGCCAGTAAAGTTTTCTTGCCGTAAAAAAGATGACACCCGCTCTGGTCATTGCTGGTCGCCTGAGTCGAGATTTCATCCTGCCTCTGGCCGGGCCGCCGCTTCTGGACGCGCCCGGAGGCAGTCTGCTTTACGCGGCCGCAGGCGCGGCTGTGTGGACCAGAGACGTTGGCCTGCTAGGACGCGTTGGTGAGGATTATCCACAGGTCTGGCTGCAGGCTCTGGAGCAGGCAGGCCTGGACGTGCGCGGCGTGCGTGTTTTGCCGCAACCCCTCGAGGTACGTTCATTTTACGCCTGGCTGGACGCCGAAACTGTGGCTACGGATAGCCCAACGGCGCATTTTGCGCGCCGTCAGTTACCGTTTCCGAAGGCGCTGCTGGGCTACTCTCCCAGGCCGGAGGAGGAAGCCGGATACACTATTCCCCCGCTGACCTCGCCGCGCCCGTCGGATATTCCGACCGATTATCGCACGGCTGCGGCGGCGCATCTCTGCCGGCTGGATGTGCCAAGCGCGGCCCGTTTGCTTTCCACATTTCAGGAAAGCGGCGTTCCTCTCCTGACACTGGCCATGCCTTGCCTGGCCGCAGGCTCTGGGTGGGAAGCGCTACGTCCTCTTTTGTATCGCCTGACCGCCTTTCTGTCGCCGGAGCGGTCATTGCGCGCTCTTTTTGCGGGTCAGATGGATGACTTATGGGCCATGCTGGAAGCGGTGGCCTCCTGTCAGTGCGCTCTGGTTGTGATCTGGCGCGAGGGTGGGGGACAGGTGCTGTATGATGCCGCGTCGCGACGTCGCTGGGAAGTGCCTCCCTATCCGGCCCGCTTGCGTGACCCGACCGGCGTCGGCGATGCGTTTTGTGGAGGCTTTCTGGCTGGCTTGCACAACACCGGGGACGCGCTTCAGGCTGTGCTGCACGGCAATATCTCGGCGTCGTTGACGCTGGAGGGCAGTGGCGTCTTCTATGCCCTGGAGGCCCTGCCTGGTCTGGCTCAGGCGCGTCTGGAAGCGCTGCGCGCTCTGGCGCGTCCGGTGTAGCGACATTGCTCCTGCCTTCACCCCGGCCTGACGTTGGCGGGGGCTTTGTCACTGTCCGCATTGTGACGGTTCAAAATCTGGTATTGCTTACAGCCTTCTCCCACGTTGGCAGGCATTGAAACGCCGGAATTGGCTCTTTTATCCCACCACAAGGCCATTTTAACTGGGCGCGCAAGGTAAACTATCTGCTCACCCGCGTCGTTGCGGGCCACCGAAGGCGGCGAAGCCATCTCCAGACCTGCGAGGGGATTGCTTCGGCGGCGCATCGGGCAGGCCTCGGCGTGCCCCTGTTGCCATCTCGCAATGACAGGGGGCAGGTAATTACCGCGCAAGTCATTTTTCCCCCACTGGTGTCTCTCTTTGCCAAATTGTGAAAAATCACCCGCGTTTCTGCCCGTGTCGGCTGATCTTGAGGTATAATTTCTGCAACTGAATATCTGACCTTCGGGGCAGGGTGCAATTCCCGACCGGTGGTATAGCCCACGAGCCAGAGTCAACCCGTTCCTGGGAAGACAAGGCAGGAGCCGGTGCAATTCCGGGGCCGACGGTCAAAGTCCGGATGGGAGAAGGTTCGCCAACCCGCGCTGTCGGGTGTGGTGGCATTTGCCCCGGAACTTGTTTCCGGGGTTTTTGTTGAATGCCATTCTCTTCCTTCCTGCCCCGCCGTGAATCAGACGGCGGGTATTTGTTTGGGTGTCGTGATGGACTGGCGCTCGTTTCGTAAATCCTCCTTTTCCTGGTTGTCGCCAGGGTGGCGACAGGCATCTGGTTGGCGCTGGCCGGCGCTGGTTTCGCCGTTCGCGGCGTTGCTGATCTGGGAATTGATCTGCCGCCTCAGCCGGCTGCCAGCGTTCATTCTCCCGACGCCGCTTCAGGTAACCCTGCGCCTGTGGCGGGCTGTGCGCGATGGCAGTCTGGTTTTCCATACGGCGGTTACGCTGGGCGAGGTGCTGAGCGGCCTGCTGCTGGGAGTAGGGTTTGCTTTGCTCAGCGGCTATGGCGTTGCCCGTTCACGGCTGTTAGAACGTTTTCTGGCGCCATATCTGGTAGCCACACAGGCAATTCCGGTGGTCGCGATTGCGCCGCTGCTGGTGATCTGGTTTGGGCCAGGGATGTTCTCGAAGGTATTGATTTGCGCGCTGACAGTCTTTTTTCCGGTGTTGGTCAATACTGTGGTCGGCATACGGGCGGTACCGAAACCGCTTTACGAGTGGATGGCCTCGCTACGCGCGACTCGCTGGCAGGTGCTGCGTTACCTGGAGATTCCGGCGGCCCTACCCGTTTTGTTGGGCGGTTTACGCGTTGGGGCTACGCTCTCGGTGATCGGCGCTGTCGTCGGTGAACTGGTCGGTGCCGACCGGGGGCTGGGCTTTCTCATTAACGTCGCGCGCGGTCAGTATGACACCGCGCTGGTCTTTGTGGCGGTCTTTACGCTGATTGCCCTGGCCCTGGCGTTGTATGGTCTGGTTTCGTTTCTTGAGCGCAAATCACTGGCCTGGCAGGATACGGCCAGCCGGTGAGATCAACATTCTATCACTGGAGGTGTGTTATGAAAAAGTATTTGTGGCTCGTGTTGATGCTGTTGGTATTCCTGACCGCCTGCGGACGAAAGCCGATTACGCTGGCGATGGGGTATCGGCCAGACGTGCAGTTTGCGCCGCTCTACGTAAGCGCGGCGAAAGGTTTCTTCCGTCAGTCTGGCCTGGATGTCTCGTTCCAGCACATGGACGAGAATCAGGCGGCCGCGCTGGTAGGGGCTGGCGAATTGCCGTTCGCCATCGTCTCCGGCGAGCAGGTGCTGCTGGCGCGTGCCCAGGGATTGCCTGTGGTCTATGTGGCCGCGTGGTACCAGCAGTATCCGGTTTCGCTGGTGGCCAAACGGGAACAGGGCATCCTCTCGCCCGCCGATTTGAAGGGCAAAAGCATTGGCCTGCCTGGCCTGTATGGGGCCAATTACATTGGTCTGCGCGCCCTGCTCCATGCCGGCAACCTGAACGAGTCGGATGTCCATCTGGATTCGATTGGCTACACTCAGGCAGAAGCGCTGGCAACTGACCGTGTTCAGGCGGCTGTAGTGTACATTGCCAACGAGCCGCTGAAACTGCGCGCCGAGGGCTATGAACTGACCGAATTGCGCGTTTCCGACTACGTCGTACTGGCCGGCAATGGCCTGATTACCAGCGAAAAGATGATTGCCGAGAACCCCGATCTGGTGCGGAAGATGGTGGCCGCTTTTCTACAGGGTCTGGAGTACACGATTGCCCATCCCGACGAAGCCTACGAAATCTCGAAAGGCTATGTCGAAAATCTGGCCCAGGCCGATGAAGCGCTGCAAAAGCAGGTGCTGACCACTTCCATAGAGTTATGGCGCGCCGGTCGTCTGGGCTATTCCGATCCGCAGGCCTGGGAAAACATGCAGAACGTGCTGCTGGATATGGGGTTGCTCACCGCCCCGCTGGATTTGAGTCAGGCATTCACCAACGAATTCCTGCCTTAAAAGGTCGGCCTGTGCAACCGATTCTGGTGCTGCGCGAAGTAAGCCTCACCTTCAACGGCTCCGGCGCTTCCGGCGGGGAGGGGCTGGAAGCGCTGGAAGCCGTTTCCTTCACGGTCTATGCCGAGGAATTCGTCTGCCTGCTGGGGCCCTCTGGTTCTGGCAAAAGCACGTTGTTGCGCATTCTGGGAGGATTGTTGCCGCCAACGCGCGGGGAGGTCCATTTTGCTCTCGGTCGGACAGCGCGCATTGGCATGGTCTTTCAGCAGGCCAATCTGCTGCCCTGGCGGACGGTTTTGGGGAATATCACCCTCCCCCTGGAGTTACAGGGCGTGGACCTGGCGACTGCCCGACGGCGGGCGCAAGAGATGGTAGAATTAATGGGCCTGCAGGGGTTCGAGTCGGCCTGGCCGCGTGATTTATCGGGCGGCATGGCCCAGCGTGTGGCTCTGGCGCGCGCCCTCGTTCATGATCCGGATTTGCTTCTACTCGATGAGCCATTCGGGGCGCTGGACGCGTTGACGCGCGAACGCATGTGGGATGAACTCTTGCGCCTCTGGCAGAGCCGGCGCAAGACGGTGCTGATGGTGACGCATTCCATCAGTGAGGCGCTTTTCCTGGCCGACCGGGTGCTGGTGTTCCGTCAACGGCCGGGGCGCGTGAAACTCGACTTGACGGTAGACCTGCCGCGCCCGCGTCGCGAGGAAATCCGTTATACACCACACTTCGGAAAACTGGCACGGCAATTGAAAGAAGCCATCGGCGGCGATACCCCGATTCTCAAGGAATAGGCAGTGCTACTGGTACTCGATTTGGGCAACACCAATTTGACAATTGGCCTGTATGATGGGGAGCGGCTGGCGCATCAGTGGCGGTTACAAACCGAAACCACGCGGACAATGGACGAATACGGCCTGCAACTGCTCACTCTGCTCCAGCACGTGGGCCGTTCGCCTCAGGCCCTGAGGGGTATCTGCCTGGGCTCGGTCGTTCCTGCTCTGACCGAACCGCTGATGCAAGCCTGCCTGACCTATCTGGGACGAAGCCCCCTGCTGGTGGATGCGAGTCTCAAGACCGGCCTGCGGCTCGGATATGAAGATCCGCGTCAACTTGGCGCCGATCGGATAGCGGATGTGGTGGCGGCCTATCATCGTTACGGCGGCCCGGCTTGTATCATTGACTTCGGCACAGCCACCACGTTCAACGCGCTGACAGCCGATGGCGTATATCTGGGTGGCGCCATCACGGTCGGCGTGGCGCTGGCCGCGGAAACGCTTTTCACGCGCGCGGCGCGCTTGCCGCGTATCGAACTGGAATGGCCTCCTTCCATTATTGGCCGCAATACCGTACACGCCATGCAGTCAGGCCTGCTCTTCGGTTACCTCAGCCTGGTGGAAGGAATGGTGGCGCGCTTCCGCCAGGAACTCGGCCCGGCGATGAAAGTCATCGCGACCGGCGGGCTGGCGGAGGTGATCGCTCCTGCCACCACGGTCATAGACACGGTTGTTCCTTGGCTGACGCTGGAGGGATTACGCCTGCTGTGGGAGATGAACCACGCCGAAGAAGGACGCGGCGAAGGACAGTAGATGGGACGCGCAAAAAAGTGCTAAAATAAAAGCGTCTTCCGTGAAATCAATCCGCGTTACTGGAGTCTCTGAAGGAGGAAACAATGCCTGATCTGGTGTACGAAATTCTGGATTTGATTGCCTCGCTGGTGCGCTTTCTGGGCATGGCAGTGGCTGGCGTGGCGCTGGGCTGGCTTGGCCTTGACCTGATACGCAAAGCAACGGTCTGGCAGGCGCAGGTCATCGTGTATCTTGGCCTGTTAGGCATAGTGATTGCCCTGACCTGCTTCACGGCCTGGGGCGCGCTGGGCGCGTTCTGCCTGGGCCTGGGCGCAGCCCTGCTGGTGTGGGGCCTGCTGCGCAAGGAAAAGATGGCAGAAGAACAGTAAAAGCAATCGTTACGATGTCGCCTCAGAATGAATCCGGCGCGAGGGCGATGACGGACGAAAGTCGTTCATCGCTCGAATTGTTATACCATATCAGTCGCGATCTGGCCTCGGCGCTCGATTTGCGCACCGTGCTGCAACGAGTCCTGTTCCAATCGCTCAAATACGTTGGCGGCGAACGTGGGAGTATCATTGTTCTGGATGACAACGGCAAGCCGGTGGAAGCCGCCATTGTCTATGGCGCCAAGGTACATGAGCATACCACGCAGCAATTGCGCGAGACGCTCGATCGTGGCCTGGCCGGCTGGGTCAAACGTCATCGCCAGCCGGCCTTGGTGCCGGATACGAGTCGCGACGAGCGCTGGCTGCGCCGTCCAGATGACGCCCTGACGCGCAGCGGCGCCAAATCGGCCATGTGTGTGCCGTTGCTGGCGCGCGAGCGGCTGGTGGGCATCCTGACTCTGGTGCATCCCACGCCCAACACCTATACGCGTGATCACTTCGATTTGATTCAGGCGATCGCCGATCAGGCCGGCATCGCGGTATTGAACGCGCGTCTGTACGCCGAAAGTCAACGCCAGGCGCGCGTGATGACCGCGCTGGCGGCCAGCGCAGCGGCCATCACGGCCACGCTACAACTGGATGAGGTGCTGCAGCGCATCTTGAGTGAAACCATGCAGGCCCTCCTGGTGGAAACTGTCGCCCTGGGGCTGCTGGATGCTCGCTGGGATGTGGTCTTTCGCGCGGCCAGCGGTGAACATACCGGCAATATTCTTGGGGCGCGCATTCCGGCCGGCCAGGGTATCGTGGGCTGGGTGGTCCACGAGGGCGAAGGCATTGTGCTCCCGGATGTGCGTCAGGATGATCGTTTCTTACCCAAAGCGGAACAGTTTCAGGGCATGGAGATACGTGCCCTGGCCTGTGCACCTATCTACGCGCAGGGACGGGTCATCGGTGTTCTGGAAGCCATCAACCCGCGCTCGGGCGCTTTTGACCCCGATGCCTTGCTGGTCCTGACCGGCATTGGCAACCTGGCCGGCTCAGCCATCCAGAACGCGCAATTGTTTGAGCGCCTGCAGGCCGCCCATAGACGTTACCGCGAACTCTTTGACGATAGCATTGACCCGATTTTCCTGACCAACTGGGATGGGCGTATCCTCGAGGCCAATCGTCAGGCGGCGGTTTTGAGCGGTTACACCTCCCGCGAACTACGCGATATGCCCATCGAAAGCCTGCACGAGATCAGGCGCGAGGAACAGGCTTTTTATCCAGAGAAACTGAAAGCCGGCGAGATGTGCAGTTACGAGTCCCTGCTGCAGACCAAGACCGGCCAGGGGATTCCCGTTCAGGTGTATGCGCGGCGCGTGATCTTTGAGGATACGGAAGCCATTCAGTGGATTTTGCGCGATATCAGCGAGCGGAAGGCCCTCGATGGCCTGCGGGAAGACCTGACCTCTATGATTTACCATGACCTGCGCGCACCGCTGGCGAACATTGTTTCGGGCCTGGACATGCTCTCTGCCATCTGCGCCGAAAGCGGCAAGGAAGGTGTCCAGAGCGTTCTGGACGTCATCGCGCGTTCAACCGACCGCATCCAGCGTCTGGTCAACTCGTTGCTGGACATCAACCGTCTCGAATCGGGACAGAAGATCGTCCAACAGCAGGAAGTCACGCCGGCGGATCTGGCGCGTGAGGCCATTGACATTGTCTTGCCCATGATGGAAAGCCGTCACCAGACGTTCACCAACGCCATTCCTGCCACTCTGCCGGCGGTCTGGGTAGATGTGGATATGATACGTCGCGTGTTGATCAACCTTCTGGAAAATGCCTCCAAGTTTACGCCGCCGGAGGGGAAAATTGAGATGGGCGCGCAAGCCATGGACGGCTGGGTGCAATTCTGGGTGGCCGATAATGGCCCCGGTATTCCGCCGGGCGAGCAGGAACGAATCTTCGAAAAATTCGCTCGCGTCAAGCGGGAACGCGCGCCGGGCGGATTGGGCATTGGACTGGCGTTCTGTCGCCTGGCCGTGCAGGGACATGGAGGCAAAATCTGGGTGGAAAGCGTGCCGGGCCAGGGCGCGAAATTCTGTCTGACTCTACCCACAGCCTCTGCTGTGCAAGCCACCCACGGGAGATAATCTATGCAGGCCATTGCCGCAGACGTTTACATTGAAACTGCCTATCCGGGAGTAACGTTGGGCGTTATCCGTCGCCCGCAAGGGCTGCTGCTGATCGACGCCCCGCTTTCTCTGGAGGGTGCGCGTGCCTGGCGGGCGGCCCTGATGAATCTGGGCGGCGGTCCTGACCGGCTGCTGATCAATCTGGATGCTCATCCTGATCGGACTATCGGGACGCGCGCCATGGATTGCACTGTCATTGCCCACGAGCGCACGGCCCAGATTTTCCGCAACCGTCCACTGACTTTTAAGGCCGGTGCCGAGGAAACCGGCGCGGAATGGGAAATGGGCAATGCCCTCCCCAATATTCGCTGGGCGCCGCCGGAACTTTCGTTCACGCGTCATCTCAAAATTTACTGGGATGACCTGCCGGTACTCGTCGAACACCATCCTGGGCCTGCCAGCGGCGCATGCTGGGTGATTGTACCCGATAGCCAGGTGGTGTTTGTTGGTGACGCGGTGATAGCCGGTCAGCCGCCTTTCCTGGCCAGCGCCAACATCCCGCTCTGGCTGGAGGCGCTCAACCTGCTCCTGACATCTCCATACCAGGCCTATCAAATTGTGAGCGGGCGTGGCGGCGTGGTTTCGTCCGAGGCGGTTCGGGAACAGATAGCCTGCCTTACCCGCATTTACCGCTTGCTGGAAGAACAAGCGCGCCAGAAGCCATCTTCCACTGCCCTGGAAGAGGTGGTCAAGGCCTGTCTGGAAGATTTCCCGGCTCGATCCGCCGAGCAGCAGCGCCAGTACCTGCAACGGCTACGTCATGGCCTGACGCGTTACTACCACCGCCATTACCATACCTCCAGCGCCACGGCGGAAGAGGAGTAATCATCGGCGGTGACAGGATGGGACGCGGCTGACCCTGACGGCGCGCACCCTTCGTTCGGATAGTCCGCGACGGTCTGCAATTCCGCTTTCTGGCGAACGGGCGGCCTGGGGGCAGAGAAGTCGCATGGTCCCGGTCGTAGGGTCCGTGAAAACGTCGGCCCAGCGGTTGACTGGCAGCGAACGTGCATCGTTGTGGCAGGGCTGAATCCCCACCCTGAAACATCCGTACACGCCTGCCCCTCTATTCCTGACGAAATCCCCGTCTGAAAAAGAGACTTTGCCGGCAACTACCTGCCCACTACCCATCCTTGTCATTGCGAGCCACCATGGGCGGCGAAGCAATCTCCTTACTTGCCAGGAGATCGCTTTCCCCACACTCCGCTTGTGGCAGGCGGGACATGCGCTACGCTCGCCATGACAACGATACGAAAAGTTGACATTGTCAACGTAGTTACCTTTGCCGATATAATTGGGCGTTGAAATTCCGTCAGGAGGACTGGCTATGGCATCCTGGTTGGTAATGTTTCATCCTGTCTTGCAGGCGCTTCTGGGCGGGTTGTTCACCTGGGGAGTGACCGCGCTGGGAGCGGCAATGGTTTTTTTCTTCAAGAGCATTCGGCGCAAAACGTTGAATGGAATGTTGGGCTTTGCCGCCGGCGTGATGATTGCCGCCAGTTTCTGGTCGTTGCTGGCGCCGGCGATAGACCTGGCCCAGGAACTGGCCGTGCCTGCCTGGCTGCCGGCGCTGACGGGTTTCCTTCTGGGCGGCATATTCTTGTGGGGGGTGGATCGAATCCTGCCTCACCTGCATGCCGGGTTGCCTGTTCAGCAAGCAGAGGGGCTGAAGACTTCCTGGCAGCGAAGTATCCTGCTGGTGATGGCGATTACCCTGCACAATATTCCGGAAGGGCTGGCTGTCGGTGTGGCGTTTGGGGCGGTAGCAGCCGGCATTCCTTCGGCAGCATTCAGCGGCGCTGTGGCTCTGGCATTGGGCATTGGGTTACAAAATTTCCCGGAAGGCGCGGCGGTGGCTATTCCCTTGCGCGGCGAGGGACTTTCGCGTTGGCGCAGTTTTCTCTATGGTCAGGCGTCCGGCCTGGTTGAGCCGATCGCGGCAGTCATCGGCGCGGCGGGGGTGTTGGCGATGCGCCCACTTCTGCCTTACGCCCTGGCGTTTGCCGCCGGCGCGATGATTTACGTCGTGGTGGAGGAACTGATCCCGGAAGCGCAAATGGAGGAGACGCACTTCTCGACCGTGGGCGTCTTGCTAGGCTTTGCGGTAATGATGCTGCTTGATGTGGCCCTGGGATGATCAGGCGGCAGGAGCCTCTTTTATCTTTTTGATGCCTACCGGCTGGTACTGAGGGTCCCATTTCCCCCAGGGCATGCCGTTATTGCCTGAACGGAAGTAGAAGTCTGCCAGGTTGTCGCGCAATTCGGCGCAGGCGCACAGAGCGGCAAAATATTCGTCGTAGCGATGGTAATTGGAAGGCACAGAATCAGGCAGGCGAAAGAGGCGGCGCAGGGTTTGTTCGGTGTAGCACCAGCCCTGCGAAGGTTCATGAAACCAGTCAGCCTGTGAGGCCGCGCCCAGTGTTGCCAGCAGTATTCCTCCAGGCTTGAGCACACGCCAGAGCTCGTTTACCACCTGTTCCAGCCCCGACGGGGAATTGTGTTCCAGCGCAGAGACGGAAATGACGGCATCCATGGATTCATCGGGCAGGTCGGCCATGGCGCTCAGGTCCTGATTGTAGAGGATAACCTCGCCGCGCCGAGGGCGAGGGAACGTGGCGAGCAGCCAGGCGGCAATTCCACGCAGCGCGGCCTTAATTTTGCCAATCCCACGCGCGGCGGCGACGTTTTCGCGCATCACCGCGAGCGGCGAATGCAGGTCCTGCGGACGTAAGCCGCGCACGTGGTAACGCGCGCGGAACCGCCAGGGAAGTTGCGCGCGGCTCACGCGATCTACGCTGAGGACGCGGGCGCCTTGTTCCGCCAGATACCACTGAAGCAGGCCGGTCCCGGCGCCGGCATCCAGAATTGTCTTCCCCCGCGCCTCGCCGAGATTTGCTAAAATCCAGCTCATGTCCAGCAAATAGTGCCATCCCAGGCCGATATGGAGGGCATTGGCCAGCGAGCGCAGCGCCGTCACCAGGGGACGGTGGCGGTTGAGCAGCTCTACAGACAGAATCTCGATTTTTTCTTCCATGTTCTTTACTCTTCCAGGACAAAAGGTTTGCCTGCCAGAACACCCTCCAGCAGGGTTTTGGCAGCAGGTGAATGTTCCGGGAGCAGGGCGCGCCAGTCGAAGCGGCGCAATGTTACCGTGCCGGGTCGCGAGCCGTTTTCCAGATAGGCATCAAAAGGCAGAGAGACGCGAAAAAGCTGGTAGTAGAGGAAACGCCTCGCCTGGCGCCGGTGTTCGGACGGCGCTTCCAGGTGTTCTGCACGCAGGAATTCCTCCGCCTGGGCGCGAAATGCCTCTCGGTTCGGCGGGAAAAAGACAGTGGGATAGCGGGTAAAGCGTGCCTGTCCTGCGCACAATACTGGCGTGCCCAGAATGGAGGCTTCCAGACCAATCGTTGAATTATAAATCATCACGAACTTAGAGCGTTGAATCAACTCGTAAGAACTGATATACTGCCGCGCCCCAACGAACATCAGGTTGGGTAAGGCAGTGGCGTTGCGCTTCTCCACCCACATTGCCACACTCTCGCGGCTCTCTTTGTGAGGCCGCTCTTCGTCAGGATGGGCGCGCAGGACAAACAGCGTTTCTGGATGGGCGCGGATAATGTCGAACACTTCGTCCAGCCAGGCGAACATATCAGGGAAGATAACGTTGGAATGAGGCTGACTGGTGTCGAAGATGACGTTGGTAAAGACCGGTACGATTTGCTTAAAGTGGGAGGCCCGCTGCAGGAACGCTTCATCCAGTCCTTTCATCTCGGGCCAGAAACGGATGCCGGCCATGGTAAACTGACCGCGAAAACGCTGCTCCAGATAGGCGTCAAGGCGAGCGTTCTGCGCTTCAGAAAGTTCGAAGTCGTGAGGAATCTCAATCGGATAGGCGGTTGCCTCACCCTCACAGAAGAAGGCCGAAAAGGGACGCAGACCGACCTCGTGGGTAATCACGCGCAGTCCGCGCTGGCGCGCGATCCAGGCCACAATTGCCTCCGGGAAGAACTGACCGTTGAACAGGACAATGGCCTGAGGATGGATTCTTGCCAGTAGAGTCACAAACTCCTGGCCAATGCTCCAGGCGGAAAGCAGATACTCGCGGTAAAGGGTGCGCGTGGGTTCATCATCAAGAAGATTGTGACGACGCAAAATCCAGCGCATGGAGGGCAGTACAAGTGCGCCCAGAGGTACAGTGACGTTCTCTGGCAATGCCCAGTGAGGCGGTGCGGGCCAGTGTAGCGCCGTCAATTGCGGTATGCTCAAATGACGAATCGCCTGAGCCAGGGCTGTATCTTCCTGATAATCGAAGAAGTGCACCCATGCCCCGCTGTGGATAGCCCGCTCCAGGCGCAGGCAACGCGGACAGGGAGGCGGCTGATGAAGATCGCGATTATTCGTGCCCATGACACAACGTTTCATGCCCCGCCGGCAAACCATCTGGATAACCGGCACGCCGCTCAAACGTAATATCCAGGCCGTCAATAGAGAGAATGCCCGGTTGAGCGTCAATCTGGCCACGCCGCTGGAGGCCTGAAAGATCAACACAGGCGGCTGATGGCCATTGGCGGAGCAGTGGCGGGCTATCGCGCGTGCCTTCTTTCGGAGAGCCAGGCAGGAAGCCGCTTCTTCGGCAATACGCTGAAGGTAAGCCACCGCGCGGGTGATAAGGTTCCGCGCATTGTCAGAGACGTTGATCGCACTCATGGGTTGGAGGGACAAGGATGATCATGATACCGGTAAACCGTCCAGTCTCCAATGCTATCTACTACGCAATAGTGGGCCTGTAAGAAGTCGATCTTTTCCTGAATTGCGTCTGACATGATAGGAAACTGATACATGGGCGTAGGGCCATGTTTCGTGTCAATAATTATTGGATGAGTACGAATGATGTCGTTTAAAAACTCCTCTATCATCTCCTGTGTGACATAGCCTTGCTGGTAAAGGGGATACTGATAGACAAAGCGAGAAGGGCTGCGGCGTTGAGCAACAAAGTTGACGCTTGTTTCCGCTCCCCAGAGAAGCACGTAATCATCCGGGGATGATGATGTTTTTAGATAGAGTACAGCAGGATCAGGTTCAAGGTAATGGAAATCTTTAACCTGCCTCTTGTAGCCCGCATATACACTCCAGGCCAGAGAAAAGAGAATGCCTGCGGTGAATAGCCCGATCATTCTCCTGGAGATTCTCAAGTTTTTCAGGAATGTGAAGAAAGCCCACAAAGCAACTGCAGCGAAAATAGATAAGATGGGAAGCAGGGCCATATAGTAGTGAGGGTAAATTCTGGCTGAAGTACTCACCAATATCAACTCAATAGGGAAATCCAGCAGGGCAACCGTTAATAAAACACGACAGTGCGCCAGCATACGCCAACGATATAGCAACATCAGCAAGGCAATCAGAACTCCCATTAGGGCAAATTGAAATAGGCTTGTTTTCGTTAAAGGCTCTATTCCCCACAAAAGAGGGTGCAGACGGGTCTTTACACTTGTGGGCGAAAACGCATATACGAAATTGTATTGGAAAGCGGCGCTCCAGAAATCAGACAGGGCTCCCTGCGCGGCAAAGAAGGCAACTACGAGCAGGCCTACCACTCCTGCTCCCAGACCGATCAAGGCGACCTCTTTCAATAACGTTTTGCCCCGCTTCGCTTTAATTCTGTCAATCACAAGGTAAAGGATAATCGCGATCCCGATGCCCACGGTAGTCTGTTTTGTAAAAAAGGCCAGGGCGAATAAAGCGCCAAGCAAAGGCCATAACCATAGAGATGGCCTTTCCTCGGCGCGCCAGAACAGAGCCAGACAGGCAAATTGAATGGGGAGGGTATATTCTGTAGTCAGATTCCCCCCCTCAATGACAAATTCCAAAGTCAACAACCAGAGGAAAAGCACGATCACCGCGGGGCCGCTGCCGAATGCCCGCTGACAGATTCGGAATCCAACCCAGGCGGCAACCAGCACAAATACCAGTTCGATGATCCAGATGCCCCACCTTGAGTTACCGGAGAGAGCCACTCCCAGAGCATTGAGGTAGAAAATCACCGGCGGCTTGTGATCCCAGATATCTCGATAAGGCAGCTCGCCCTGAAGAATACGCCAGCCAATGTACAGAAAAACCCCCGAATCGCGACGGGGATTCACCATGTTCCAGGGACTGATAGGGAGCATGGCTATGAGCGTGCAGGCAAGTACAAAGACTTTAGCCCATAAACGCTCCAGCGTCTGCCTGATCGCCATCGGAAACTCCTCCAAGTACTTTTTGGAAAGTCTGGTAATGGTCACAGAGTTTATGAAAACTGCCCAGAACAGCCTATCACTTGGTTGCTCTGATTACTTTGATATTTTCGAGGCGACAATCCTATTTGGGGATTTATCGTGTGGAGTCTCATAAAATCGTATATACAGAACTTTAACAAAGTCTCACAAAGTCGTATCAGGGTAAGCCAAGGGAAGAGCCAGTTGGTAGGCGATGTGACTGGGTAAGGCAGAAGCGTTTCCCA
>Ga0315298_1004454_pt1 | contig 20922 bp, 16 predicted proteins | sample WHS_1_MG_FD_203077 | JGI IMG/M metagenome (GOLD analysis project Ga0315298, IMG submission 203077) | Extremophilic microbial mat communities from Washburn Hot Springs, YNP, Wyoming, USA - WHS_1_MG | ecosystem: Environmental > Aquatic > Thermal springs > Hot (42-90C) | place: USA: Wyoming...
CAGGACGACATTCGTGCGGCAGTGAGCAAAGAGCCTCGCCCCAAATCGGTTGGGCGTCTGAAGCAGCCAACAACTCGCGCTCTTGCAGGGGAAGGCGCTGAGGTACTTTGCATCGGTCCTGCTGGCGAAAGGAAGGACAAAATCGCCAGCATCGTGGGCTCGGAGCACTGGAGCGTTGGTGGAGCAGGGCTAGGCGCCGTTATGGGCTCGAAGAATCTCAAAGCCATAGTCGTTTCTGGGTCTTCGCCAGCGACAGTAGCGGACCCCGTTGCGCTTGGAGAAGCGGCTGCCGCGGCTATGCGCCGTCTGGGAGATAACTACGTATACTACCGCCGGCTAGCCGCCTACGGTACAGGGGCGTTCGTGCGAATTGCCGACGAACGTGGTTTGCTACCGGTGACCAATTATCGCGGCGGAACATTCAAAGGAGTCAGGTCGATCACGGGCGAGGCAGTGGCCGACAGCATACTCAAGAAGACAACCGCGTGCTTTGGGTGCCCGGCGCCCTGTGGTCGCCTTACCGCCATCGGCGGCTCGAAAGGCATGGCGCAATCTCAGCAAAATGTCGGCGCAGGCCCCGAATACGAGCATTTGTTCGGTTTTGGCTCCAATTGCGGCATCGACGACCTTAAGACCATCGCAAGAGCCGCCTATACTTGCCGGGAGAGCGGAATAGACGCGGTATCCGCAGCGGCCGTAGTGGCCGAGATGCTGGAACTGGCCGAAATCGGAGCGCTGAGGGACATCGGGCAGGGGTTGAAATTCGGCGACGCTGACAGCCTGACAAGGCTGGTTACGCAAATGGATGCGGGCGAAGGACTGGCCGAGATTCTCTGCCAGGGGCCCCAGGGAGTGGCCGAGCAATTCGGCCATCCAGAAGTCTTCGTCGGAGTGAAAGGACAGCCTCTGGCAACCTGCGATTTGCGCGGCGACGACGTAATGGCCCTTTGCACCGCAACATCGAGCACCAGGTTGGTTCATCTTCCAGGTGGCTTGCTGAGCCCGGTCGAGCAGTCCGACGACGCCGTGGTGAAAAAGAGCATCGAGCTCCAGGATTTTGGTGCAGCCATAGATTCGGCAGGTCTGTGCCCACTAGTGGCAGCCGTGTTCCCACCTAGCATCGTGGCCGAACTTCTCTCAGCCACGACGGGGATAGAGTACTCTCCCGAGAGATTGCTTAACGCAGGCAGCGCCGTTTGGCGTGCCGAGAAATCGTTTGACACAGGGGCGGGCACTGCCGATGGCCTGCCATCCAGATTGCTGGAACCCCTGCGTGAGGGGCCAGCAGCGGGACACGTGCCGCGAACCGGCGAGTTGCTTCCGGCATACTATCGCGCACGAAAGTGGGAGGTAAAGTTCAATGGCGCAAATAACTGAGGAATTGTCGAGGACGACGCCGGAAGCTCCGGTAGCGAAGAGAGCTTATCCACTCCTGGCCGTACACGCGGAGAGGTGCACTGGTTGCCGGATGTGCGAGCTGGCTTGTTCGATCAAGAAAGCTGGGAGGGCCGACGTCTCGGCTTCACGAATTCGCCGCAACCCCAAGGTTCCTACGGCAGTCGCGCCTTCAGTGTGCATTCAATGTACCGATCCAGCGTGCTTAAAAGCGTGCCCCAGAGGGGCGATTTCTAAGGACGCCGCCACAGGAATCGTGTCGATAGATCACGATAAGTGCGTCCCGTGCGTGCTCTGCAGTAAGGCCTGCGCTTTCGGAGGCATTCAGCATTCCACGCTGGAGGGTCTGGTCGTCAAGTGCGACCAGTGCGGCGGTGATCCCGAGTGCGTGAAGTACTGCTCGTCCGGAGCACTGGAGTACGTCGACAATTCACAGGTTTACAGCGAACTGGGAGGGCGCGAAGACCTAGCCTCGCCTGGCCTATCAGCCTGCTTGGGCTGCCCCGCTGAAACGCTCATGCGCTTCACACTCAAGTTCTTCGGCCGTAACACGGTCCTGGCTCTTGGACCGGGCTGTCTTGCAGGCACCGGCTCTGCCGGTTTCGGAACGCTGAACGGGCTGAGAATCCCAACCTATCACTCACTGCTCGATAACTATGCCTCTATGCTTGGAGGGACACGCCGAGCGTATAATCGAATTGGCAAGGATTTCAATCCTGTAGTGATGGCTGGAGACGGAGGCACTGCCGATGTGGGCTTTCAGTCCACATCAGGAGCAGCCGAGAGAGGCGAGAACATCATCTACATTTGCTACGACAACGAAGGCTACATGAACACGGGCATCCAGCGGAGTGGCACAACGCCTCGCGGGGCGTGGACGACGACCACGCCAGTAGGTCCCTCCAGGCGTGGAAAGACGCAACAACGGAAGGACATGGCCCTCCTGATGGCTATGCACGATCTGCCGTACGTCGCCACCGCAACCATCGGGTATCCCGCGGATTACCTGAGGAAGCTGAAGCGCGCACTGGAAGTCTTGCGATCCAAGAGAGGAATGGTCTACCTGCACCTGTTCTCTCCCTGTCCGACAGGTTGGAGATTCGCACCCGAAAAGAGCACGCGGGTCTGCAAGATGGCTGTGCAGACCAACTTCTTCCCACTGTGGGAATGTGTGGACGGCGAGTTCAGAATAACCAAGCCCGTGCCCTTCCCCAGGCCAATAGAGGAGTACACCAGGCTTATGGGTAAGTACGCGCACCTGAACCGTGACGAAATAGACGAGTACCAGGCCGACGTGGACAGACGGTACAGACGGCTGTTGGCGCTCACTAGAATGTAGAGGCGCACTATAGCACGGAAGAATCCGAACGACCTTTATCAAATCAAAGATGAACTTTGCGCAGGGTGTCTGGTCTGCCAGTTGCGCTGCTCGTTCCTGTTCCATAAGGAATTCAATCCCTCGAAAGCCCACATAGCCGTCGACCCGGTCGACGGAGTTGCCGGAAAGGGTAATCGCGTGCGGTTCACCGAGGATTGCACTGCCTGCGGCATCTGTGTGAGGTATTGCGGGTACGGTGCGCTATCTATGATTGGGTAAGCGGGCCTCGCTGAGACAATGCAGGTGTACCCTTCGACGTGCGCACAGCCCGACAGGGACAGGTTATTTCGCTGATCCCACATCAGGAGTTGATCGAAATGAGGAAGGGCGTGGGCTTCGCCGGAACAATACTTCACGTTGATCTCACATCAAACGATGTGCAGAAACAACCCCTGAACGTCGAGGAGGCGCGGTCGGTCATCGGGGGATGGGGGATGAACGCTCTGCTGGCCTACCGCCATCTTGATCGCCACGTCCACGCCTATTCCCCGCAAAACCCAATCATCATTGGGGCTGGGGTGCTTGGAGGAACCCTGGCACCATGCGCCGACAAAGTGTTCGCTACCTACAAGTGCCCGGCGACAGGCTGCATCGGAACGGCGGTGGGCAGCACGCGGCTGAGCGCGATGATGAAGTGGGCTGGTTACGACCACGTGATCATCACAGGAAAGGCTGCAAATCCAGTTTATATCCACATCGCCGACGACGATGTACAGATCCGTGATGCCAGCTCCATTTGGGGGTTGGACATCGCCCAGGCCACCGATGAGCTGAACCGCCGTCACGGAGCCCGAGCCGCCGTGCTTTGCATTGGCCCAGCGGGAGAAAGGCAAACGAACATCGGCCTGGCACTCATCAACAAGTGCTCGACGCTCGGCCGAACCCTAGGTGGAGTTATGGGCTCCAAAAACCTCAAAGCTGTCGTCGTCCACGGGACCAGGGGACTGGAGGTTGCGGACGGCAGCAGGTTTATGCAGACAGTCGACGCAATCACCGAAAACCATCGCACCGATCAACTCCGAGAGCACTGGACGAAGCTCGGCCTTTTTTACGTCGTTCCCGTGTGGGGCAAAGCGGGCCACTTTATCCACAAGAACGGTACTGAAGCATATCCCGAGGATGCTCTTCTCGAGCGATTCGGGCCACAGGTCTACGAGCCGCTGAAGAGGGGCACTATCGCCTGCACCTCCTGCATGGCTGGCGACAAATCAGTAGTGTCGTTGGAGCGTGGCGGCGGCTGCCAATCCAGCTTTTCCCTCGCGTTGCTGGCAGTGCTGGCGTTCGGCATGCGTTGTGGAATCGACGACCTAAACCAGGCACTGTATTGCCTCGACCTGGCAAACCGCTACGGCATTGATGCGCTGGGTTTCGCCAATCTGTTCGATTGGGCGGTTGACCTGTACAGTCGAGGGATCATTTCTGGTGAAGATACGGGGGGCCTGGAGCTTCAACACGGGTTCGAGATGGCAGTCAAGTTGCTTGAGAAGGTCAGGCAGCAGGAGGGATTCGGTAGCATCCTCGGACAGGGATGGCTAGGAGCAATCGACGCAATCGGCCGTGGCTCAGAGCGCTACGCCATCCACGTGAAGGGAGGCGACCCAGACTTCGATCCCAGGGTGACCTTCGGCGTAGAGACGCTAGGGCAGGCAACGAATCCACGCGCCGCTCACGATATGCCCGTCGGTGGTTTGATGATAGCGCTAGGACGCGGACCCGAGTTCTTCGCCAAGATCGCCCGGCGCATGGGTTTCCCGGAAGAAGCACTCGAGCGCACATCGCTTGAGCCTCCAGGAGATAACCTCGGAAGGTTCCTGGTTCACTACGAGAACTGGTGCACCGTCTTGAACTCGCTGGGGATATGTTTTCGGATGCAAAGCTCACGACTGTACAGCGCAGAGAGTTGCGCGGAGTTGTATTCTTCCGCGACGGGCCAGAGCGTCTCGGCCCGAGAACTTATGGCCGCGGCCGAGCGGGCCTTCAACGTCTACAAGGCAGTAAACGCGCGCGAGGGATTCAGACGCCAGCACGACAAGTTTCCCGACAGGTGGATGAAGGACCCACTGAAATTCGGCGACAGAGAGTTGAGAATAATGGATTACTTCAGGACCAGGAATATCTCCGCTGAGGATTTCGAGCGCATTCTCGATTCGTACTATGAAGAGCACGGCTGGGACGTGCGACAGGGAGTTCCAACGAAGGAGAAGTTGGCCTCGCTCGGACTGGCAGAGATCGGCGAAGATCTGGAGCGTGCAGGTGTCTATTCTCATTGACTTCCACGTCCACGTGAGTCTCCACGATGCGTGGCATCCTCACATAGTAGATTGGATGCAGCCAGCGCTGCCGGCGCCGGCGAAAGAGTTCATCGACGGTAACCTCACGCCCGAGGGAGCTAGGCGGTTCTTCAAGGAGGAGGCAGGACTCGACTACGTGGTTGCCCTTGCCGAGATGAGCCCCATAACAGCAGGCGTGATGACCAACGACCAGGCCGCCGAGCTATGCCGTGGCATCGATTTCTTCATCCCGTTTGCCAATATCAACCCCTACATGGAAACGCACCCCGCTCGCGAGCTGGAGCGATGCGTAAAGGAGCTGGGATTCAAGGGAGTGAAGATTCTGCCGCCCTACCATCTGTTTTATCCCAATGACAACCGTTTGTATCCCGTCTACGCCAAAGCCCAGGAACTGAAGATACCGGTGGTGTTTCACACGGGGTCGTCAGTCTTCAAAGGGTCGCGCATCAAGTATGGGGACCCGTTGTTTCTTGACGATATCGCAGTGGACTTCCCCGACCTTGTCCTGCTGATGTCTCACTCGGGTCGTGGATTCTGGTATGAATCGGCTTTTTTCCTCTCGCGTCTGCACCGCAACGTCTACATGGAAATAGCTGGACTGCCTCCCCAGAAACTCCTTCAGTACTTCCCCGAGTTGGAGAAGAATGCTGACAAGGTTGTCTTCGGTTCCGACTTCCCTTCTGTGCCCACAGTGAAGGAAAACATGGACGCGATCAGGAGCCTTCCAATAAGCGAAAGGGCAAAGGAGAAGATTCTTGGCGAAAACGCGGCGCGGATACTGGGACTTCTGTGACAGCTCTTCCCGGCCTGGCCTGAATCCTGCAGCACGTCAGCTTGGCTATTAGCGATGAATGGTAGATTTCTTGTAAGAGGTAATCGGGATGTCACGGGCCAATCTGCGAACGAGGCTGCTGGCAGTTGTGCTGAAACCTCTGCTCCGCGTCAGGGACTTCGCCCTAGCCGAGGGACAAGGCCGGCCGGAGGCGCGAGGAAACACTGAGACCAGCGATGAACTGGAGAGGGGAAATGCGGCGGATGGCAACGACCGACGCGCAGCCCAGTTGACAGAGCAGTTCATGACAGTTGCTTCCCACGAACTTAGGACCCCCTTGACGACGATAAGGGGATACTCCCAGTTGCTGCTCCGCAAGGAAAAAGACGAGACTAATCGCAAGGCCTTGGAAGCGATCGTTCGCGCGACGGAGCGGATAGATCACCTGGTTCAGGACATGCTCGAGGTATCCAAGGTACGCTCCACAGGGCTAGGGCTGGAAAAGGTGAAGTTCGATCTGGCACAGATGGCCAGAGACTTGGCGAGTCAGTTGCAGGTGATATCACCCAAGCACCGGCTGATCGTGAAACAAACGGGGCCCGTTGAGGTCCGGGCCGATGAGGAGCGCATCGAGATAGTGATGATAAACCTCATCGACAATGCAATTCGCTACAGCCCCGGTGGAGGTGATGTGGAGATAGAGGTTGCGGTCAGAGGCCCAGATGCCGTGGTAACGGTGGTAGACCACGGCCTCGGAATCCCAAAGGAGAAGCAAGAACACATTTTTGAGCCGTTTTTCCAGGTGTATTCGCCTGTAGCTGGGATAGGAGGTGCTGGCCTCGGACTCCACACCAGCAAGCAGATAGTGCAGGCGCACGGAGGCAAGATTTGGTTCGAAAGCCAGGAGGGAAAAGGATCAGCTTTTCACTTCAGCCTGCCCTTGCGGGATCCTTAGCTCGACATCTTCTGGCCGGTCTTACACCAATAGCCTTTAGATGCACCCTACATTCAGCATTGGGGGCCTTCTAGCCGCACGGGTTCATCCTGCGCTGGGCGGGGCGGGGCGGGGCGGGGCCCAGTCCGCAAGTTACCGGCGAACCAGCGTGATTAGGCGGCCTTACGGCGCTCGGGCAAGACTACCTCGCTGATTCCGGCCTCTACCGCCGGTCTGGCTGTCACAGCGACAAGCAGCGCTCCCGTCAGCAGCATCCAGCCTCCTAGCAAGCGCAGCGCACTAGATGAAAGCTGGGCATATTCAGCGCGTACCTGCATAAGCCGCCTTGTGCGTTCGGGGAAAGCCAGAAGCGCGACACCGGAAGCCAGGGACATAAACCCAATTGAGCGGGCGATTTGTTCCATTCAACACCCCCTGAGCGTTATCTGGCCTCTACTGCACGATTCGTGCCTGGGATGTGACCCGCTCCACCTTGCGGACAACCTCACCCGCTACGCGGTGGCCGAGCCTCTCGTAGCCCGAAAAGCGAGTATCTCTGTGTTTACCAGGAAACCCACAAAGATAATGCTGACGCCCAGAAACTCCGTCAGGAAGAACAACTCGGGAACACCGAAACGCATCAGCGTGCCACCGGAAGCCGGAAGAATCCCTCCGACGGCGATCAGGATACACGAGGCCATCCTTCGGGGAAGGATGCGCTTCCTCCAGAACACCCAGGCACTGTAGGCGGCTCCGCCCACGAGCCCCACTGTGCCAAACACGTTGAACAACGGAGTAAGCAGCCGCACATCACTGGGCATAGCGACTCCGCTGATACCTGCAGTTCCGCCTGGCAGCAACTGCAGGTTCACGCTGGCTCCAAACACCTTGTAAGCCGCGTAAATGGACCCCAGAATCAGCACGGCCATCACCACGTGAGCATACTTCCTGGGAGCGAGCAGATACACGGTGCCCATACCCAGATATGCTGCCACCAGAATAGCACCGGCCAGATACCAGAGCCGGTACACCAGATCGCTCAATCCCCACACACCGGCGACATACTCGGATCCTGCGCCCAATCCATACATAAGAAGGCCGAGTGTCCAGACTATCTGATGGGGCTTCCGCCGCGCAAGCCACTGGCTGAACGTGGCACCAGCGAAGACGATACTGACTACTGTTGACAAAAGAGGTAGGATACTGCTCATACACACCTCGGGCACATCAAGATCTGCTCCCGCATTGTAACACTTGGCAACAAGAGCCGCAAACCACGCATCGACATTCGCAGTACTATGTGTTCTCGCTGCTCCCTGTTGGGCGGACGCGGTTTCCATTTCAAGAATTGTGAGGAGCTAGGCTTTCGAGTACACGGTAAACTGAAGGGTTGAGAGGCAAGTCGGAACGCTCTTGAGGCTCTCATCACTCGAGTGACTGATGACCCACCGAGGCAGATTTCAGTCCACGGCATCCCACGTCACAGCGGTGGTATGCGCAGTAGAACTCAACTAGGTGCCTGTGGTATCCAGGAGCCGGCCCGAGTCAGACCATCGAGGCCACAGCGAGATGAAACCGGCCTTTATTCTCGGTATCCTCGGTCACCTGGCACCTGACGATCAGGCGTTTGTTATCCGCGAAATAGCGTTCCTTGCGTTTGATGAGGTCGTTCACCAGAGCCCTGTAGACTTCAGCTCCCTCCCCACCGGCCGACTCCTCAATCATCTTGCTGGTTTCGTCTAGTAGAGTTGCCCTGCTCTCGTGCGGAAACAGGGCTGCATTCCAGGCCACTGAAGCGACTGCGATCAGCCGTTCGAACGCATCCCGCGTCTTGGCGTACTCCTGATACGGCTCCACAAACTCCAGAAGGGTTTCCGACATCTTCGTCCCCAAGTTTTCTTCAAACACCACCTGCCGATTGCCAAAGGGCGGGTCCGACTGCATCTTGCGCTTGAGAGTCTCCAGTCCCTTCTCCTCAATACTCTGTCTGCGGTTATGTTTCCGCATCTGGATGGACTTCCGCTTCTCCTTCTGGCGCTGCTTCCTAGACATTCGCATACCTCCGCAGTTCTCTCTTTGCCTCACGGTCCAACAATAGAAACATGATACCACCTCTGCACGCGAAGCGCGTGATCTGAAAGGGCTTTACGCTGGGGTGCGCGTCAGTTTTTGCGCCGCGTACGTATTAACAGCTTCCCTGCCTGGTGCTAGAATACCCGGGTGCTATCTACTATCGACGTCCCACGGTTGGCATAGGCGAGGGGTGGGGTGATAGCTAGGCGGAGGTTTGGCCGGCCATTCGAGGGCGCGTTGTGAGCGGATGTCTTCTTTGTGCCGTGGCCTGTTCGAATGGATGGGTTGAGGCTAGCGCGGAAAACTCGAGTCCGAGTTGTGTGGAGGCGATGGCCCGAGGCTAGCGATTGGTCGCTCCAGTAAGCTTCGGCGAGCCAATAGTGAACCCGACCACCGATTGGTAGCCGGGCGGTTGTGGTTTTTCAGAAGGAGGGCCACGTGCTCACGATGACGCGGGTATTCTCATCACCGGTCGACAGGCTCATAGTTCTACTCCTGCTGTTGAGTTCGCTTGTGGGGTCGATGGTTCCCAGGCATGGGCAATTCTCGATCGAGTGGCCCGAGATCGTCTCGGTCCCGGCGACTGAAGCCGTCCCGTCTGTCGACTCGGTGGTTTTCAAGGGTGTGGAAGGTAACGTGTCCGCTGGCTCCTCAGGGGCTCGTTCAGTTTGCCAACCGATGTGGCACGAATCCTAACGAGCAGCTACTACTTGGTCGTGCGAATCCAGGCTGTCTCACACCCGGATTCGCACGACAATCATCTCGCCTCTGATGACGCTATAAGGTAACTGATTCAGTCGAAGTGTTGTTTGAGGGGTCAGGGTCGTAGCTGGTCGTACTGACCGTGGCCGTGTTCTCGACGGTCCCCGTGGCCCGCGTCACGAGGGATTCTATGACGACCGTGCTCGAAGCGCCCGAGGCCAGATCGCCGATAGTGACGATCACCTTCGAGCCGTGCGCGACGTAGCTGGTTCCTGCTGGCGGGTTGGCGCTCGCCAGTTTGGTCCCCTTGGCCAGCGTGTCGGTTACCTTCACACCTTGGGCCGTCTTAGAGCCGCCGTTGGTCACGGTCAACGTCCAGGTGATAGTCTTTGTTGCGGCGTCGTACGATCCCGTCTGACTGATACCGACATCGGCCGGGAGCTCTGTCACACTTAGGGTAGCCGCATTGCTCGTGGCGCTGCCCGCCGAGTTGGTGAACACGGCGCGGTAGCGCTTGCCGTTGTCGCTGAGCTGGGCGACGAAGCTGTAACTGGTCGACGTTGCCCCGGAGATGTCGCTCCACTTCCTCCCGTTCGTGCTGACCTGCCACTGGACCGTAGGGACCGGGTTGCCGCTAGCCGCCGCCGTGAAGGTCGCCGTCTGCCCCTCCGTCACGGTCTGGCTCTCCGGCTGGGTGGTGATGGTCGGGGCGACGAGCGCCTCGGTCACGGTGAGAGTAGCCGCGTCGGTCGTGGCGCTGCCCTGCGAGTTGGTGAACACCGCCCGGTACTGCTTGCCGTTATCGCTTAGCTGGGCGGTGAAGCTCAGCGTGGTCGCGTTTGCCCCGGATATGTCGCCCCAGTCGGTCCCGCCGTTCGTGCTCACCTGCCATCGTACCGACGGAGTCGGGTTTCCGCTGGCTGCCGCCGTGAAGGTGGCCATCTGCCCGGCGGCCACGCTCTGGCTCTGGGGCTGGGTAGTAACACTCGGAGCGTAGTTCACGGTGAGGGTAGCCGCGCTGCTGGTCGCGCTGCCCGCCGAGTTAGTGAAGACGGCGCGGTACTGATTGCCGTTCATCTCAGCAGTCACGCTGCTCAGTGTGAGCGTGGTCGAGGTTGCACTCGGGATCTCGCTCCAGTTGTTCGCGCCGACCGGCCGCACCTGCCATTGCACCGACGGAGCCGGGTTGCCGCTGGCCGCCGCCGTGAACTCCGCCGCCTGGCCGGATGCCACCGTCACGTTCGTGGGCTGTGTGGTGACACTCGGGGCAGTAGCAGCGGCGTTGACGGTTGTCACGTCGCTCGCCGTGTCGTTGGTTGTGTCCGTCTCCCCGCCCCCCGAGACCGTCGCGACGTTGGTCACGGAGGAAGACGCATCGGTGGCGACGCTCACCACGAGTGTGATTGCCGGATAGCTACTGGATGCGCCCAGAGCATCGCTGCGGGTGCAGGTGAGAGTGGCGAGGGTGCAATTCCAGCCCGTCCCGCTGATGCTTGTTGCCGCGAGACCCGTTGGCAGTGTGTCCATCACCGTCACCGTGCCGCTGGTCGCGGCGGTGGTGCCGGAGTTGGTGGCCGTGATCGTGTACTGGGCTCCCGTCTGGCCCTGCGTGAAGTCGCCCGTGTGGGTCTTCGCGATGGTCAGGTCAGGGGGTGTGGTTGTTCCCTGGAACTCGTAGGCCCCCATATCCACGACACCGTCCTGGCTGCCGATAACTCCCGTGTCGGTCGTCCCCGTGTCGTTGTGAAAACGGTCCGCGCCTGCCAGGTCCAGGGTGACCGTGCCCGGCACCAGCGTGTTATCGCCCGCGTCGATGGCGGGGGAGCCCGCCGACAGGCTGGGGTTGTCGTCCGTGGTGCCGAGAATGTCGTCGGCCCCGTCGGCGTCGGCGAAGAGCGGATTGTCCGAGATCACGCCCGTGCAGGTTGCTCCTGCGCTGGGGCAGCCGCCCTGGATCAGGCTGTGGGAGATGTTGGCGATAGCGGAGTCCCCGAGGATCTGTGTACCACTCGTGTTGCCATAGACGATAGAGTTCTGCAAGTTGAGAACAGCGGTGGGATCGCCCCACACGAGGATGCCCGCGCCCGTGGGGGCCGAGTTGCCGCTGAAGGTGGCGTTGGTCACGGTGGCGTTGGTGTACGTGTTCACCACCGCCCCGCCGCCGCGCCCCGTGGCCGTGTTGCCACTGAAGAGGGCGTTCACGAGCGTGGCGTTTCCGACGGCCACGGTCAGTCCCCCTCCGTCGCCACCGGTGGCGTGGTTGCCCAGGAATCTGACGTCAGTACCGTTGAGCGCGCTGGTGTTCGGGGTGCTCCAGTTGTAGTGATACAGTCCACCTGCACTCGGTGCGCTGTTGTCAATGAAGTCGACATCCGTCAGGGTCGTCGTGAGCCCCGGGTCGGGGACGCTGTTATACATCCCGCCGCCACTGTTCGTGGCGGTGTTGTTCTTGAAGGTCACGCCGGTGAGGGTCACGGACGCGTCGTTGTTCCAGAGGCCGCCCCCAGTCCTGGCGCTGTTGCCGTCGAAGGTCACGTTGGTGAGGGTCGGGGCCAACAGCGAGCGGTCCGAGTAGCTCTCAATACCCTGGATTTGCATCGCACCCCCGTCCCCGTCACCCGTGGTCGTGTTGTTCTGGAAGACGACGTCGGTTAAGGTTGGGGTGGTCTGCAAGCAGTCGTGATCTGGCGTGAAGTTGTAGCAGGGTTCGACGTACATTCCCCCGCCGCCACCGTTGCCGGCGTTGTTGCCGACAAACCGCAGGTTTGCCAGGGTGGGGCTTCCCTGGTGAACCCACATCCCCCCGCCGGAGTAGTCCGGGTTGCTGCCACCGTTGGCGTTTCCGCCGCTGATGGTGAAGCCATCCAGCACCGCGCTGCTCGTAACACCGGTGGCAGCGACCTCATACGTTTCCCAGTTCAGCACGTCGGTGTTCACCACGTGGTAGGCATTGCTGCCGTTAATGGTGGTTGTTACCCCGTTGGAGTCCACCATGTCGTTGTTGTCGATATCGCCGCTCAGGACGGTCACGTTGGCAGTAGGGTTGCGAGCGCTCAGCGAGTCCTCGGTCCCCGCGAAGCCGCCGTAGATGGCGACGCCGTCCTTCATGGTGAAGGTAGCCTTGCGAGAATCGGTGCTAGAGCTGGGCCACACGGCGCTCGGCTTGTAGACGCCGGCTGCCACCCAGATCTCGTCGCCTGCCATGGCACGGGCCAGCGCTGTCTGAAGATCTACCGGAGCGGACCAGGACAGGCCATTGTTGGCGCCGGTACCACTCGTCGTCACGTGGTAAATCGTCCCTACCGCCGCCCCTGCGCTGCTAGCAAACGGCAGCAGCAGCGCCACCAAGGCAATCGCCAGGAAAAGTCTCTTCGTTATGCTCGCGGGTTTCATGGTCGGTTCTTCCTCCTTAATTGCTGTCTTGCTGATTCTCTATGCCTTTCATCCGTGGCTGTCCGACATCGCGGTCGATCAGCCGCACGAGGTCCTCCGTCGTCAGCGCGCGGGCCTGTTGGCCCGATAGCACCAGCAGCCGGTCTCCTCCCGGGTCCAGGCCGATCAGCAGCAGGTCGGGATGGTCGCGCAGCAGGGCAAAGGCGAACTCCTTCGTCACCGCGCCGAGGTCGAGGATGACGACGTCGGGGCAGAGGCCGTTCAGCTCCCGCTCGGCTAGCTCAGGGGAGGCATCCACAGAGATGACCTCCAGCCGAGGATACTCCCGCAGGCTCTTTCCCACTCCTGCCAGTACCAGGGAGTCGCCGTACAACACCACTCTACGCCCTGCTGCCATTTGTCCACCTCGCGACTGTTCTCTTGCTCCGAACCGGGAGCCGAAGCTCCACTCGCAACAGAATATCGCTCAGAAGGGAACCCCACAATGTCAGAAGCGGCAGAAAAACGACAGTCCGTGAGGGTTTCACGGACTGTCGGAAACGACAGGGAAGGACTGTCATACCAGTTGCCTCTGAATGCGTCCTGCGTTTGATTCTCGCGGTTTCACGTAGGCTTATCGTAAAGGACGCGAAGTCCCGATACATCTTAGCTACCGTGAGTATCGGGGCGAAGAACGCAAAGGCTACCACGGATTTACCTGATTGCGCTGATGACGCAGATGCCCTCCGCGCAATCCCAGAATCTGCGTCAATCCGCGGTAGGTCTTTGCGCTCTCTGCGGTTAACGTGTCTTCGTACTAGAGTAGGGCAGGGGCTTGCCCCCCGCCGCCCGGCGCTTGCCCAGTCGATGGCGCCAGAAATCAAGCGCATTCGATCCCCAGTGTAGCGGTGCCTGGCTTGACACGTAATGGACCGGGGGACCGAAGCATTGTAGGGCACACGCTTGGCCAGTAGCCAAATGCAATAGAAAACTGCTGCAGATGCGCCGGACATTTCACTGCCGCCGTTTCGTAGGGGCGTTTCGCGAAACGCCCCCGGGCGCGTCAATTCAAGGCGTGGCTCGATGGTCAAGAAGAAAGCGCGTGGGGCAGGCGTCTTGCCCCCCCTCGCCCTTTCAGGGAAGAGGATTGGGGTGAGGGTCGGACCCGACACAACGAATGGAGGATTGCCCGATCAGACCACAGGCTCCTACTCGGCGTTCAGGCCCATCTGCCCGGCGTAGGCGATCACCTGGCTTCGGTGCTCCAGGTGGAGGCGGTACATTATCTCGGCCATATGGTACCGGACGGTGCGCTCGCTCAATCCCAGCCTGGCCCCCACTTCCTTGTAGGTCAGGCCCTCGGCCACCGCTTTAAGGACGTCGATCTGGCGCGCCGTCAGCCCAGCCGCGCCCTCCTGCTGGGGCGTCTCTGTCTTCTCGGAAGCTGCCGCTGGCCCGCCTCCTTGCTCCGCCAGCTGCGCGAACTCCCTCAGTATCTTCGCGCCCAGGCCGGGAGAGAAGGGGGGAACGCCCTGCTCCAGGCCGGCCAGGCTATCGACGAACTGCTGGCTACTCGTGCTCTTGAGCAGGTACCCGCAGGCCCCGCTCTTGATCGCCTCGAACAGGTCCTCGTCCTCGGCCGAGGTGGTTAGCATCACGATCCTGAGATCGGGCATCTCCGCTTTAATCAGGCGCGTGGCCGCCAATCCATCGCAGCCCGGCATTTTGATGTCCATCAGGATCAGGTCCGGACGCAGCCAGCGCGCCTCGGCTACGGCCTCCCGGCCGTCGCAGGCCACTCCCACGACCTCGATGCCGTGCGCTGTCAGCAGGTTCGTCAGCCCTTCTACCACCAGGCGGTGATCGTCTACCAGCAGTACTCTCATCGTTACCTCCGCTTCGTTTGCGCTCAGATGGACAAGGGGGGTCGTTGCGCATCCTCTCGTGTCCCGCTCAACGGCATCTCCACGACCACCCTAGTCCCCTCCCCGGGGGCAGCGTGCAATTCTACCCGACCGCCCAGTCCATCCGCCCGCTCGCGCATGAACTGAAGGCCGAACTGGTTCCCCTCACCTGGTGACAGCCCCGCCGGGTCGAAGCCACAGCCGTCGTCCTGAATCGCGACGCGCACCAGCCGGTCGCTGCTCTCCAGGGCAACCCGTACGTTCCTAGCGGCCCCGTGCTTGCGGGCGTTGGACACTGCCTCCTGTATGATGCGCAAGAGGTGCGCCTGCTCCTCCGGCCCGAACGCTCCCTCCTCCAGGTCCGGGGATACGGCTAGGCTGGTCTGAATGCCGTAGTTCTGGGTGAAGCCATCCAGGTAACGGCTGAGCGTGGCGAAGAAGGGACGTCGTTCTGAGGGAGCGGCTCGCAGGTCGAGGATGTACCCTCGCACGTCGGCGTGGGCATCCCGGGCGACTTCGGCCAGTCGCGCCAGTTGCGCGTCAGCGACATCCGCCTTCCCGTCCTCCAGCAGCTTGCGCGTCGCGTCCACCTGAAGGCTCACGTAGCCCAGCACCTGCCCGATGCTGTCGTGCAGCTCCCGCGCCACCCGTTCCCTCTCTTCCACGGTAGCGAGGGCTCTCTCCTGCTGGAGGAGGCGCTCCCGGACATTCTTGAGCTGAGTGATGTCGTGCAGCATCAGCAGGCGGCCCAACTGGAAGCCCCGCCGGTCGACCAGGGGCGAGCAGCTAACCTGGTACCAGCGCTGTTGTGCCGGCTCCCCCATGAGAATCTCGGTTTCGGCCGGGTCAGGGCTGCAGGTAAGCTGGGCCAGGTCGGGAAAGGACTCCAGAACCACCGCACCTTGGCGTCCGAGAACCCGCGAGCGCGACACCCCCAGCAGCTCCTGCGCCGCCGGGTTCAGTTCGGCGACGCGGTTCTCCGCGTCGAGCACCACCATCGCATCGGCCATTCGTTCCAGCACGCTCTCCCGAGCCACGGGCACCACGTCGAACAATCGATACCGAAACATCGCGATAGCGTACATCGAGAAGGCGAAGTCGCAACCCAGTACGGCGAGGTCGAGCGGCCCTGCGGAGACTATGTTGAGGGCCTCCAGAGGAGCGGCGAGGATTGGCCCGAGATGCCCCAGCAGGATGAGCGCTGCCGGCTTGCGGTGCAGGGGCGAGCGCACGAACAGGAAGGCGATCACTGCCAGGGAGAGCAGAAGCAGGCTCATCGAGTATAGATTTGGCACCAGCGCCAGGGGAGTGAGCTCGCGGCGGATGACCCCGTCGACCAAGACGGGGGTCCACAGGAGGCTGGCATCCACAAAGTAGATGGGGGTGATGGCGACGGCGGGGGCGAACAGCAGCGCCAGGTTGCGGCGGCTGAGCCACCTACCCAAGCCCGCGTATTCCAGGATGAAGCAGACTACTGTGACCGGTGGGTACAGACTGAGCGCCATCTGGACCTTGAGCCAGAAAACGCGGGTCGCGAGATCGGGTGTCGACATCTCAAGGGTGTTGCCGATTGCCCAGAGCCCGACGAGTACCGCCGACCAGGCGAAGGCGATGGCACCGGGGGTGGTGCGGTGCCGCCAGGCGTAGGCAGCCAGAGCCCCCAGGAAGACGGCCGAAGCCAGCATCGGCCAGATGTAAGGACTGTATTCGTAAGGAAAGGTCATCGCGGCTCCCCACTGCAGCAAGAATCTGCTCGTGCACCTTCGATAATCGACCACCGACCCGCGCGGCCCGAACGGTCTGAGAGGGTCAGGAGTCCAAGATAGTATACCACGCATAGCGGGACAGCACTATGGCGTGCTTTCCTGAAAGCGCCCGACCCCTCTCCCTGGAAACGACGATCAGGTATATCACCTCCAGCACCTCGTAGACGGCGGCCACTAGCAGTGTGCAGGCCACGGCGGCTGGAACACGCCCCTGCAAGCCGAGCCTCTGCCGCCACTTATGCAAGCGCTGGCCGGAGGTGCTGAACACCGGCCACCACAGCCAGACGCCAAGCATCGCGATCACGCAGGCCTCGCCCTCAATGAGCATCGTCAGGCCGTGCGGCAGGAGCGACGCGTCGTAGATGCCGCCGAACGGCGCGAAAATCAGCCCCCAGAGCACCGCGCGGAACCTCCGATCAGGATACCGGCAAAGGGGATCAGCAGCGACGGAAACGTCAGGTAGAGCAACGTCCCCAAGACCAGGTTCACCCCGAAGGTCAGCGCAATTGCGGGAAGGAGCCTCCCCTTTCTGGATATCGGCGTGGTAATAGTCGTGATAATCGCCTGGTTCGCGATCTTGCTCACCGGAGGTTACCCTAGAGCGCTCTTCGACTTCGTCGTTGGCGTTTTCCGGTGGCACCTGAGGGTAGCCGCCTATGCCTTCCTGTTGACAACGGATCGCTATCCACCCTTCAGTCTGAGCTAGCGTCAAATGCTTCTCAGTCGAACGAAGCAGGGGACCGCTAATGGCGATGAGATAGCAGGACGAGAGACTCTGTACAAAAGTTGAGCGTCGGCTCCACCTAGCTCATACTCCTTCCCTGCGCAGCTTTCGTGTTCTTCGTATCCTTCGTGGTTCCGCTCCCTCGCACTAACCATGTCAACAGTCAACCGAACTTCCCTTTAATGCACACTCCTCGGGATTCTACCCTTGCAGCGGCGGGCCGCCGCGGCTGTATGCCGTTGAATCCAGGACAGCCAACCAGTCGAAATCGGCGAGGCATTGAGGAGTCAGCGCGAAGTAGGTCGGGTTCTTCACGCTGCCGGAGCGAGTCGGAAGAGCGGCGATTGCCGAGGCTGGAAGCCCTTGGCCCTTGTGGGTTAGAATGAACCGCGCCGGCCACGGCGCGGCGGTCAGGCGCGCCTCGAGAGTGCCGGCTTCGGGCTTGCCGATGCCATTGAAATCGGAAACGCATACTGCTGAGCCGATCACGGCATAGCGCTGGCCGAACATCTCATTAAGGTGTGATCCCGCCGGCCACCATATGAGTAAGTCAGGGCCGAGTTGCCATTGCGCCTTTCCGCGCTTCAGATGGCTATTGTGCGCGAAGGCCAGCACCTTCCCTCGGCCACGCTCACGGGACACCATATACGCCAGATTATCCGCCATCATCGCGTCGCGTATGCCGAGGAGTCTAACTACCCGATCGCTCGACTCTCGCGCCAGTGCGGCGTGATAGTTCAGTAACTGCCGTGCCACCGAAGCATACTGCGCCGCTTCCAAATAGCGGCTTTCGTCGCTCTTCGCCACCAATTCGGGACGGCGTACGCGCAGCTCCGAAATGAGTTCCTCCGTCTCAATTCGCAGCGCAATTGCGGCTGGTGACAAGCCTATCGATTTTGTCGGGTCGAACGATGCAGCCGGGTTCTCCCAATCGGCATCCTCTCCGAGAAGCGAGTCAACGCGCTGACGATGCACCTCGGCGCAGGCGCTATCAATCGAGGCGAGGTAATCGAGAACGAAATGCAGGAGTTGTCTTGGACTATCGCTGCCGACCATTTCGGTCGGACTATCGAAGCCGTAGAACTGGAGCTTGACGCGATGGGAAGGATCGGCATTGTACCGCCCCATCCACTCCACGAGCTCTCGATTCGCGTCGAGCTTGCCGAAGCCGTGGCTGAATCCGCTGCCCTGCACGGCCTCATACGATGCCGGGCCGCGACCGGCCACGTACTCGTTCACTACGCGCGCCCGAGGGAAGCTGCTCTCGATGGCAATGGCGCTGTAGCCGTGCGCCTCCACCAGGCGCTGGAAGAGCCGGTTACGGAGTATCAGAATGTCTTCCCCGCCGTGGAGCGCTTCTCCGAAGCCAAGCAGCTCCACCGAGTCGCCAAGTGAGGCGATCACCCTGTCGACGGCAGCATCGAAGGTCTCGGGCGAATCGACGGAGAACGGAATCGCCTCGCGTGCAATCCAATCATCGAGCGTTGTGTGCGATTGAGGAACTCCTACCATGCGCGCTGATCGTTCTATAGACTATTCTGACAGACCCTATGATACCATCGTCGGTTGGAAAGGGCCAGCACGTCACGTATCCATAGCTCTGCAGGCTTCGGCACCCTCTTTACCGGCTGACTCCTCAATTGTCCTGCTGGTTTCGTCTATGAGGGCTTGTCGTCTGTCCGGCAGAAATAGGGCTGCATTCCAGGCCAGTGCGCCTACTGCGACCAGCCGTTCGGAGGCATCCCGTGCCGTAGGGTACTCCCAATGTGGATCGAGAAACGCCAGAAGGGTTTTCGACATCTTTCCCCCCGAGTTGGTTTGAAACACCAACATCCGCTCGCCGTCGGGATCGAGCGGCGCCTGGACGAACTGAGCGAAAGATTGACGAGATTAGAGCCGCTCAGAGTAAGGGATCGAGCTGAGTTCGACGCCGCCCCATATCTCCGACCACACATTTACATCCTCCCTTGCCCTGTGCTAAACTGGGGCCGTCTGGCTGCCTTTGCTATTATCCGCTGGAGGTCGTGGGGATGCTTGCCAAGGTTCTTACGTGCGCCGTCGTCGGCCTCGAAGGGGCCATCGTCGAGGTCGAGGTGGACATCGCCCAGGGCTTGCCCTACTTCGGCATCGTGGGCCTGCCCGACGCCGCCGTCCAGGAAGCCCGTGAGCGGGTGAGGGCCGCTATCAAGAACACCGGCTGTTTCTTCCCTATGAAGCGCGTAATCGTCAACCTCGCCCCAGCCGACCTGAAGAAAGAGGGGCCGGCCTACGACCTGCCCATAGCTATCGCCACCCTAATGGCCGCAGAGCAGGTCCCTGCGGTCGATTCCCAGCAGCTTTTCCTGGGCGAGCTATCGCTCGATGGCACGCTACGCCACACCAACGGCATCCTCCCCATGGTTTCCCTGGCCCGCGATAAGGGTATTCGCGAGGTCTACGTGCCGCTGGCCGACGCGCCAGAGGCTGCGCTGGTGGAAGGGATGCGCGTCTACCCGGTGGGCACTCTGGCCGAACTGGTAAACCACCTTCGAGGAGATGTGCTCTTGCGGGAGTACTTTCCTGATGGGCGCATGCTGGATCAGTTGCCGGAATTCACGAGCGACATGGCCCACGTGCGGGGGCAGGAGCACGTAAAACGGGCGCTGGAGGTAGCTGCGGCCGGAGGGCACAACGTCTTGATGATGGGCCCCCCGGGGGCAGGGAAAACCCTCCTGGCCCGCTCTGTGCCCTCCATTTTACCTCGAATGACAAACGAGGAATCGTTGGAAGTCACCAAAATCTACAGCGTAAGTGGGATGCTCCCCTCCGAAACGCCCCTGATCGTGCAGCGGCCGTTCCGTGCACCGCACCACACCATCAGCCACGCTGGCCTTGTCGGAGGAGGCCGATTGCCTCGGCCAGGCGAGATAACCCTGGCCCATCGAGGCGTGCTCTTCTTGGACGAACTGCCAGAGTTCGGCCAGCACGTCCTGGAAGTGCTGCGGCAGCCCATCGAAGACGGAGTAGTGACCATCAGCCGCGCTCAGGGCACGCTCACCTTTCCGGCCAAGTTCACCCTCATCGCGGCGATGAATCCGTGCCCGTGTGGCTACTACGGCGACCCGGTCAGGGAGTGTACCTGCTCGGAATCCACAGTCTCGCGCTACCAGAAGCGCATCTCGGGCCCGCTGCTCGATCGCATCGACATACACGTCGAGGTCCCTAGGGTGCAGTACGAAAAGCTCGCCGATGATCGGATCGGCGAGCAGTCGGCGCAAATCCGCGCCAGGGTTGAGGAGGCACGGGAGCGCCAGCAGCGCCGGTTCGTAGGGACGAAGCTGACCTGCAACGCCGAGATGGGACCGGCGCAAGTACGGGAGTTCTGCTGCGTGGATGCCACAGCCCAAGGGCTGCTGAAGGCCGCTATGACCCAGTTACATCTGTCGGCGCGCGGCTTCCATCGGGTTTTGAAGCTCGCCCGTACCATCGCCGACCTGGCTGGCGCAGACACTATCGGTGCAGCGCACGTGGCCGAGGCGGTACAGTACCGGCCCAGACAGAGTCGATGACGGTGATGAATCGGAATAACGAGCAATGCTCTCGCCGAGCATTTATTGTTTCGCTCGTGAACC